>WNFI01023609.1_pt2 | contig 16165 bp, 16 predicted proteins | sample 5400471 | NCBI WGS metagenome assembly WNFI01 (sample SAMN13153348, study PRJNA577476) | soil metagenome | isolation source: 100 cm saprolite on Douglas fir-dominated hillslope | place: USA:California | collected 2013-09-17 | reverse complement strand
GCCCGACCCCGGATAATTTAAGAAGATTTGTTTTGACCATCGAACCTCCTGCCACTTCATCCCGACCAACCTTGCGAGACGGCCATTGAGTGCGACACAGGCGACTTCGGACGACGTCCTGATCGCACGGATCGCTCAAGGCGACCGGCTTGCCATGCAGGTGCTGTATGGAAGGCATCATGTCAGGGTGTTCCGTTTCGGGCTGCGGCTCGTGCGTAACGAACAGGTCGCGGAAGATCTCATCAGCGAGGTTTTTCTCGATGTGTGGCGTCAGGCGGGCAAGTTTGAAGGCCGCTCTGCCGTCTCCACCTGGCTACTGGCGATTACGCGTTTCAAGGCCCTGTCTGCGCTTCGGCGCAGGAAGGACGCCGAACTGGACGATGAGAGCGCTGCCGCGATCGAGGATACGTCCGATAATCCGGAAGTTGCGGTCCAGAAGAAGGATACGAGTGAAGCGTTGCGGAAGTGCCTGACCGCACTTTCGTCAGAGCACCGGGAGATCGTCGATCTCGTCTACTACCACGAAAAATCGGTGGAGGAAGTAGCCGGGATCGTCGGGATTCCGGAGAACACCGTCAAGACGCGCCGGTTTTATGCGCGCAAGAAATTGGCCGATCTGCTGAAGGCAGCCGGCGTAGAGCGAGGCTGGCCGTGACGGCAATGAGCAAAAAAATACCGGATCCGGATCCCGGCGAGATCGAGGCCCTGTTGCCCTGGCATGCCGCCGGCACGCTGAATGCGCGCGATACGCGCCGCGTCGATGAAGCGCTCGCGGGCGATCCCGAGCTTGCCAAGCAATACGCCGCGATCCAGGAAGAATACGCCGAGACCATCCTGCTCAACGAAAGCCTCGGCGCGCCGTCCTCGCGGGCGATGCAGAAATTGTTAGCGGCGATCGATGCGGAGCCTGTGCGCAAGCCCTATACCTCGCTCAATATCTCCGCGCGGGTTGCCGAATTTTTCGCAAGACTGGCGCCGCGGACCGTGGCGACCGCGGCCGCGGTCGCCACGCTGGCGCTGTTGCTGCAGGCCGGCGTGATCGGCGCGGTGTTGATGAAGCAGAGCGGTAATTTCCAGACGGCCTCGCTCTCGAACAACGAGCGCCAGAGTGAGAGAGGCCCGTTCGCGCTGGTGCGGTTCGCGCCGGACGCGCGGGTCGCCGACATCACGGCGTTTCTCGATACCTATCATGCGTCGATTGTCGATGGCGCCAAGAGCGGGATGTTCCGTCTGCAATTTGACGGTAATGCAATGTCGCCGCAGGACGTCGCCGGGCTGATGACCAGGTTGCAGAATGAAAAGATCATCAGCCTTGCAGTGGCCGCGCAGTAAATCGCAGCGAGAAAAAGCCTCGCCTGTCGTTGTGTGTGCGAGGAGGTCCCATGGTCGACCATCGTGACGCCAAGCGCAGGGTCGCGCGGCGCGCCGCCGTTCTGACGCTGATCGCCGCCGCAGTGCCGCCGGTCCGTGTTCGCGTGTTGCTTCGCGTGTTTTTTGGCGTGTTGGTTGGCGCGTCTCTTGGCGCCTCGGCGGTCCATGCGCAGAGCATCATGCGCTCGCCCAGTCTCAACATCGGGCCGCGCGTGCCGACCATCACGTCCGGCGCCGCCGCCCGAATCGCTCCGAACGTCGCCGGCTCGGCCGGGCGGATCGGGCCCAATATCGCCGTCAGGGTCACCACCGTCATCCGCACGGCGCCCAAGCTTCCCTATGTGCGCTATTCGCATAACACCTATCCGAGCTGTGACTATGTCGATCGCGCCGTCAGCGGCGAATGCGTGGACCGACCGGTCCTGGTCGACGACGGCGGCGCCAGTGGCTCCCGAAGCCAGGACAACTCTCCGCGCCGCAACAATCTGCAGGCGGCGGTCACACTTCGCTATACCGCCAACCAAATCATTGCCGAAATCGATGACGCGCAGTCCGACGATTTGGCGCGGCGCCATCGCCTGGCGCGGATCGAATCGCAAAATTTTTCGCTTGTAGGCAGCACCATCAGCCTGTTCCGCTTCAACGACGGCCGGTCGGTGGAGACGGTGCGGGCCGAGCTCGCTGCCGACGCCAGCGTGCGCTCGGTGCAGCCGAATTTTCGCTATTTGCTGCAGGACCAGAAATCCGCGCTGGTGCCGAGCGAAGGCGATCCGGCCCAATATGCGCTGGCAAAACTTCGCCTGCCGCAGGCGCATGCGCTGGCGCATGGCAGCAACGTCACCATCGCGGTCATCGATTCCGCCATCGATGTCGCGCATCCCGAACTGGCGGGTGCGATCGCCGACTCTTTCGATGCGCTCGGCAGCAAGGAAGGTCCTCACGCCCACGGCACCGGCATTGCCGGCGCGATCGCGGCGCATGCCCGCCTGATGGGCAGCGCACCCGCGGCGAAAATTCTGGCGATCCGCGCCTTTGGCGCCTCGCCAAGCGGTGCCGCGAGCACGTCGTTCGTGGTCCTGAAGAGTCTGGATTACGCGGCCTCGCACGGCGCCCGGATCGTCAATATGAGCTTCGCCGGGCCGAAGGATCCGGTGGTCGAGCGGGGCGTTGCGGCCGCGGCTGCCAAGGGCATGGTGCTGGTCGCCGCCAGCGGCAATGCCGGACCGAAGTCGCCGCCGCTGTATCCGGCGGCCAATCCGAACGTCATCGCGGTCAGCGCAACCGACGCCTCTGACAAGCTGTTTGCGGCCTCGAACCGCGGCGCGCATATTGCGATCGCCGCCCCCGGCGTCGATATTTTCCTCCCCGCCCCCAACGGCAAGTACCAGATGACCTCGGGCACCTCGTTCGCCGCCGCCTATATCAGCGGGCTTGCCGCGCTGATCCTCGAGCGCAATCCGGAACTGAAGCCGGAAGAACTGCGCACCATCCTGACCAAGACCGCCCGCGACCTCGGCGCCCCCGGACGAGACGATCTGTTCGGCGCCGGGGAGGCCGACGCATACGCGGCGGTGTCTGCCGTGACGGCCGGCTCGGTTCCCGTCGCCGCGGCACCAGACCGCCCGCAAGCGCAACCGGAAGCGCAAAAAGTCTCGGCCGAACAGGCCATTCCCGCGACCAGGGCGCTGGACCAGCCTGCCGCCACCATGGCGTCGGACAAGCCGGCCGCGCAGTAATCTGCCGCTGCAAAAGTTTAAAAAAAACTTCGAACCGCTTTGAACGTTCGGCGCTGTCGGCGCGACCTAATCCGTATGGGAGCGGAAATCCCTCCCCAACGAGGCTGTATTCGGCGCGAGCGCCCATCCACCCCAGCGCCAGTATAGCTTGACCCGCCCGGTTGTCCCCCCGGGCGGGTCTCTCGTTTCAGGGCCATGATTTCGGCAACCAGCGACCGCGAAGGGAAAGTGCCGCTTCGTCCGCAAGCGTATATTGCGGACGGCGCCATTCTCGACGGCCGCGAGCATGCGTGCGCGGAACCGGACGGTAGAAACTATGATCCGCGTACGGCCAGCTGTGAATAGTGGGAAAAACCACATCCGGGTTGGACGGTGAGACCACCGGTAGTTGTCTCAACTGGACAACGTAAAGGTTTTATTAAGAATATTGAACGTATTGTTAATCGATTCGTAGGTTGCGTCCGCGTCCGTTTTTCTCCTGGCGGACTTTCCCCATGACACACCGATCCGACGTCGTACGTGGTCGTGAGATCATCGAGCGCTGGTGCGTTCTCGCTGAGCAGCGGCTGGACTATCTGACCGACCTGTTCGAGAGCGGACGGTGGCGCCGCTTTCACAGTGAAATTGCCTTTCTGGACAACATCCGGGAAGCCAAGACCGCGGTTGAAACCTGGCGGATGCTATTGATCCAGGAGGGGGGGACAGACAATTCGTCCGTCGATACGTCCTGGCTCGATCGCCGCAAGGCCATACCGCCGCGCAAGCATACCATCCTGCGCGATGAGCTTCGCCCGGCGCTGCCCCGATCCCTGCAGATCGTCGCGGATCGAACGGCGCCCGATAGGCTGGAAGACACGCCGTCGGACCAGGCCGAGTTGGCAGCGACCGCCGATGACAAGGGTTGGGAGCCGGGGCTTGATCTCGCCGTGATGCAGGAACGCTATCCGCTGCTGCGCAACGCGCTGTAAGCGGCCCGAGGCTCACCGCACCGCATTGGTCCCCATCACCACCTGCGCGAAGTGCTGCGCGCCCTCGGCGGCAAGATCCGGCGTGACCGGTCTGGCGTGATCGAGCCCGACCACCGCGCCGCGGCTGGTTCCTGAAATCACGTTGTTGTTGACCAGCGCGGTGCCGGCGCCCGGTGCCACCGAGACGCCGATGCCAATGAAGGCGTTGCGGATCACGTTGCCGGTTATGGCGACGTCGCGCAGATATTTTCCCCAGCCGGCGATGATGCCGAATGACGGCGCGTTCTCGATCACATTGCCGGTGACCGAGGTGTCGGCCTCAATATAGATGCCGACGCCGGCGTCATCGTCGGGCGCGGTGCCGATCGGGCGCTTGGGCAACAGGTTGCGGATGATATTGCCCTGCACGACGCTGAGCCGGCCGCCCTCGTTGAAATTGCAGACCGAGATGCCTGTGGCGGCGATGTCGACGGTGTTGTTGGCGATCACGGCGCCCTCGAACGAGAATTCGGAGTACAGCGCCACCTCGCGGACGTTGCTGATGCTGTTGCCCGAGATCTGGATGTTGGACGCCGAATTGCCGCGCACCCCGGAATAGTCGCAGTTGCGGATACGGTTGCCGCGCACGATGACGTTGCCGGCGCGAAACGCATTGATGGCATTGCCATATTGCCCGGAGCCGCCGGGACCGGCCTTGATGTCCTCGATCCGGTTGTCGATCACCAGCGTGCCGTCGTCGCCGATAGCGGTGCGCAGGATCTCGATGCCGTTGTCATTGGTGCCCACAATGGTGTTCTGCGAAACCACCAGGCCCTGCGCGTCGAACGACAGGATCGCCGTGGTTGCTATGTCCGAGATGATGTTGCCGCCGATCGCGCCCGAAACATTCTCCAGCCAGATGCCGTTGCCGCCGCTGCCGGTGATCTCGCAATCGGTTATTCTGAGATCGCGCGCCTGCAGGCAGTGCAGCAGCCCGCGCCGGGTCGGCAGCGCGATGCCGGCGCCGTCGAGGGTGAGGCCGGTGAGGCCGATGCTGCTGCCGCCGTCGCTCGCGAACAGCGACGGCCCGCCGGTGAACAGAAATCGAGTCGCGCCGCGCACGCCTGCCAGTTGCGCGCCGCCTGGGAGCTTCAGTGCGCCGGTGCGATAGACGCCCGGCGGCAGTGCCAGCGGAGCCTGCGCCCGCGCGGCGTCGTCGATCGCACGCTGCAACGCCCTGGTCTGATCGTCCGGGCTGTTCGGCCGCACACCGTATTGCGTGACGTCGCGTCCCAGTGCCGACGTCAGCGGCACCGCGCGCGCGGCGTCGCTGGATATCGCGAGTGCACCGGCAGCGACGCCGGCCGCGGATGCATTCAACAGATGGCGGCGATTGACGTCCATGATCGCGTTCCCGGCGGACCGCTATTGAGGCAGTGTCCGCTGCTTACGGAGTAACGCAAAAATGGCGATGCGGATGGGGCGCGCGAGGGCGTTTGCGCGCGATTGTTCGGGTAGGGTTAATGGCGCTTGATGGACGCGCGCATCCTAAGAGTTCGTCATGGCCGGGCTTGTCCCGGCCATCCACGTCTTCTCTCACAAACGCCGTAAGACGTGGATGCCCGGGACAAGCCCGGGCATGACGTTGAGGGGACCTGCGCGAGCTTGCTGCAAGTACGGCTCGCGCCTCAGGATGCCGCCTTTCCCTCGCGCACTGCGTGCCTTGTCAGCTTCATCATCTCCAGCAGCACCGCTTCACCGGCATCCACCAGTTGCTCCGGCGTGACGCGACGGCTTCCCTTGCGTTGCGAGCCGGTGTCTCGCGCGACCAGGGGGATGTGCACGAAGGCGGCGAGAACCGGACCATCTGATATTTTTGTCTGGGGATGATCCTTTCCGAAAATCGGTTTCCACTTTTCGGGATCATGCCCTGCGCCGACAGCCTCGATGGCGCGCCAGCTCAGATAATTGCAGAGATAACTGCCGGCATCGCGCGACGCGCGCGCGTCCACGCCGGTGGCGAGGGCCGCGCGCAGCAATTTTGCGGTGTGCGGCCCGAACATCGTGGCGCTGGCGTCCGGCGCGATCGATCCCTTGCGCGCCCGCGCATGATCGGCGTCGGGCCACAGCGTGGTGACGGCGTTGCGGGCGCGGGTCTCGATCCGGACGTAGGGCGTATTGTTGGCCAGGCCGAACATCAGCAGCGCATGGGGCCGCTGCCGCTCAAGCAACTCCGGCAATTCGCGGTCGACGGCCTGGTAAGTTACCGGGAAAATATGTCCGGTCAGTTCGACATCGCCGAGCGCGGGGCGGCGCAGCCGCAACAGCCGCTTCACCAGCGGCTGCGTCGGATTGTACGGCGCGCCGGGAAACGGGCCGAAGCCGGTGACGAGGATGCGGAGGGATTTGCTCATGCTATGCCGCGCTTAACCTGAGGAAATATGAGAGTTCGTCATGGCCGGGCTTGTTCCCGGCCATCCACGTCTTGAGCGCCAAAGAAGACGTGGATGCCCGGGGGACAAGCCCGGGCATGACGCGGAGAGGAGTTGCGCGTTCTCTCGAACTAACATTGTCGCTACCACCTCAGCGCTCACCTCAACCACTCCGCAATCTGCTCCGCCGCCAGCGCCGGGGCGATGCGGCCGTCGGCGACCGAAGCCTCAAGCTGCTTCACTTTGGCGCGGATGGCGGGGTCGGCGCGCAGCCGCACCATCAGGCGTTGTTCGAGCATCGACCACATCCACTTCACCTGCTGCTGGCGCCGTCGCGCCGCGAATTCGTCCGAAGCGTTCATTGCGCTGCGATGATCGAGGATTTTCTGCCACAGCTCGGCGATCCCCGAGGCGGTCAGCGCCGAATAGGTCAGTACCGGCACCTGCCAGTGCTCGGAGCGGGGGGTGAGAATATGCAGCGCGCCGCGATATTCGGCGGCGGCAAGATTGGCGCGCTTGATATTGTCGCCGTCGGCCTTGTTGACCGCGATCATGTCGGCAAGCTCGACCAGCCCCTTCTTGATGCCCTGCAATTCATCGCCGGCGCCCGGCAGCATCAGCGCCAGGAAAAAGTCCGTCATGTCGCAGACCGCGGTTTCGGATTGCCCGATGCCGACGGTCTCCACCAGCACCACGTCGAAGCCTGCGGCTTCGCACAGCAGCATCGCCTCGCGGGTTTTTGCCGCAACGCCGCCGAGCGTGCCGGACGCGGGGGAAGGGCGGATGAACGCCGCGTCGGCGGCGGAGAGCCGCGCCATCCGGGTCTTGTCGCCGAGGATCGAGCCGCCGGTGCGGGCCGAAGACGGATCCACCGCCAGCACCGCGACCTTGTGGCCTTGCTCGATCAGCGACATCCCGAGCGCGTCGATGGTGGTCGATTTGCCGACCCCGGGCGAACCGGTGATGCCGACGCGGATCGCCTTTCCGGTGTCGGGCAGCAGCGCCTGCACCAGTTCGCGCGCCGCGGCCTGATGGTCGCCGCGCCTGCTTTCGATCAGGGTAATCGCGCGTGCCAGCGCCGCGCGGCTCCCGGCGCGAAGGTCCCTGGCCAGCGCTTCGATATCGACCGGGGTGCTATTGGTCATTGCTGATCGTCATCACCTTTGGGCCGCATGCCGCCGAAGATCGCGGCGCCTTCCGGTGTGAGAGTGGGCTTCAGCGTTTCCCACGGCACAAACGCGACATAGCCGCCCTCGACATAGGGTCCGACCGCATAAGGCGGATAGTGGAAGGTGAGTCCCGCGCTCTTGTTGGCTTCGGTGGAGGGCGCCAGCGTTACCGCTCCGATCTTCAGAAGTTTTGGCTCGACGCCCTTGTACCAGTCCATGTCGGCGGTTTCTTCGACATCGCGCTTCTTCTTCTCCGCCCTGAGCGAGGCAATGATGGCTGCCTGCATCGCCTTCATGGTCGGGCCGCCGTCCGCGGTTTCGGTGAAGAAAGGGCGGATGCTGATGCGTTTCTTTGCGGTCGCATCCCACAGGATGGTGTCGACGTCGGAACTGGGGTGCGCGCCGCCCGTGTTCATGTAGTCGGACCTGACGATGCTGACGTAGCGGCCGCCGACCACGGAGCGGGTGTCGTATTTGCGTTCAAAGCTCCAGCCGCCGTTGCGGAACAGCACCGGATCCTGCTTGCGCGATGCCTCGGCCTCGGCGCGGTTCTTCTCCGCCCACTTTTTGCCTTCGGCGAGACAATCCGCCGCCAGCGCCGGATCGGCCTTGATCTTGTCGTCGAGCAGGACGCTGGCCTCGACCGTCTTGGTCTTGATGGCAATGTCGGGTTTCGGATCGGCGGCCCGCGCGGGGCCGCAGAGGGCGAAACAGCCCAGCGCGATCAGGATGACCGCGCGCGTCGGCGCCGCGCGGCTGCCGGCGCGGAGGCCTTTGGCGAGGGTTTCGATGTCGGGCGAGGCGTTTTTTGGCAGGGTCATATCGCCGTTTTACAACGCTTGCGCGCCGCGGGCGAGGGCCTTGCCGATATTGCGGGTCCGCCTGCAGCCCGCTTTGGATGGATTGAGCCAACGGGTCCGACGATAAACTCCGCGATACTCATCAAAACGACAGCACTAGACCGATGGCCCGCAAGTTCGTCATGCCCCGGGCTTGTCCCGGGCACGTCTTGGCACAACTCACTGAAGTAAAGACGTGGATAGCCGGGACAAGCCCGGCTACGACGAACGTGTATGTCGCAGCGAGCCGCATTAGCCGGCAGCCGTAGCTACTGCACTGACCCCATCCTGAGGAGCTTGCGAAGCAAGCGTCCCGAAGGATGGACGCAAGGTATGGACTCGCGGCCATCCTTCGAGACGCGCGTGAAAAACGCGCTCCTCACGATGAGGTCTTCGTCAATCCATTCTACAATTACTCCGCCGCCTCGCTGTGGCCGAGCCTTGCATTGAGCTTGTGGATCAGCTCTTCGGCGGCGTCGGCGATCACCGTGCCGGGCGGGAAGATCGCTTCGGCACCGGCCTTGTACAGCGCATCGTAATCCTGCGGCGGCACTACGCCGCCGATAATGATCATGATGTCGTCGCGGCCCTGCCGGTGCAGCGCCGCCTTCAGTTCCGGCACCGCGGTGAGATGCGCCGCGGCCAGCGACGACAGCCCAAGAATATGCACGTCGTTTTCCACCGCCTGCCGCGCCGCCTCGTCGGCAGTGGCGAACAGCGGTCCGATATCGACGTCGAAGCCGAGGTCGGCAAACGCCGAGGCGATCACCTTCTGGCCGCGGTCATGGCCGTCCTGGCCGATCTTGGCGACCAGAATACGCGGCCGGCGGCCCTCGGCATCCTCGAAGGCGTCGATCAGCGCCTGCACCTTTTCAACGCGATTGGACATGGTGGAGGCCTCCCGCTTGTAGACGCCGGTGATGGATTTTATTTCGGCGCGATGGCGGCCGAATACCTTTTCCATCGCATCGGAAATTTCACCGACCGTGGCCTTTGCGCGCGCAGCATCGATAGCCAATGCCAAAAGGTTGCCGTTGCCCTCGGCCGCGCTCCCGGTCAGCGCCGCCAATGCCGCATCGACATCCTTTTGGCTGCGCTCCTTCTTCAGCCGCGACAGCTTGTCGATCTGCAGCCGGCGCACGGTGGAGTTCTCCACCCTGAGCACGTCGATCGGCGCCTCATCGACAGGCCTGTATTTGTTGACGCCGATCACCGACTGCCGGCCGGCGTCGATCCGTGCCTGGGTTTTCGCCGAGGCCTCCTCGATTCTTAGCTTCGGCACCCCGGCCTCGATCGCCTTGGCCATGCCGCCAAGCGCCTCGACTTCTTGAATGTGGCCCCATGCCTTTGCGGCGAGATCTTGGGTGAGGCGCTCGACATAATACGAGCCGCCCCAGGGATCGATGATGCGGCTGGTGCCGCCTTCCTGCTGCAGGAACAATTGCGTGTTGCGCGCGATCCGCGCCGAAAAATCCGTCGGCAGCGCCAGCGCCTCGTCCAGCGCATTGGTGTGCAGCGATTGGGTGTGGCCCTGGGTCGCCGCCATGGCCTCGATGGTGGTGCGCATCACGTTATTGTAGACGTCCTGTGCGGTCAGCGACCAGCCCGAGGTCTGGCAATGGGTGCGCAGCGACAGCGATTTTGGATCATTCGGATTGAACTGGGTCAAGAGCTTGGCCCACAACAGCCGCGCCGCGCGCAGCTTCGCCACTTCCATGAAGAAGTTCATGCCGATGGCCCAGAAGAACGACAGCCGCGGCGCGAAGCGGTCGACGTCGAGCCCCGCCGCCAAGCCTGCGCGGAGATATTCGACGCCGTCGGCCAGCGTATAGGCGAGTTCGAGGTCCTGCGTCGCGCCGGCTTCCTGCATGTGATAGCCGGAAATGGAGATCGAGTTGTATTTCGGCATTTTTTGCGAGGTGTAGGCAAAAATGTCGGAGATGATCCGCATCGAGGGCGCGGGCGGATAGATGTAGGTGTTGCGCACCATGAACTCTTTCAGAATGTCGTTCTGAATGGTGCCCGACAGTTTTTCCGGCGGCACGCCCTGTTCCTCGGCGGCGGCAACGAACAGCGCCAGGATCGGCAGCACCGCGCCGTTCATCGTCATCGACACGCTCATCTGGTCGAGCGGAATCCCGGAGAACAGCGTGCGCATGTCATAGATGGAATCGATCGCCACCCCGGCCATGCCGACGTCGCCGGAGACGCGGGGATGATCGGAGTCATAGCCGCGATGGGTGGCGAGATCGAACGCGACGGAGAGGCCCTTCTGACCGGCGGCGAGATTGCGGCGATAGAAGGCGTTGGAATCCTCCGCCGTGGAGAACCCGGCATATTGCCTGATTGTCCAGGGCTGGTTGACGTACATGGTCGGGTAGGGGCCGCGCAGGAACGGCGCGATGCCGGGCCAGGTTTCGAGGAAATCGATGCCTTCGAGGTCGGCTTCGCCGTAGCCGGGTTTTACCGGAATGCCCTCGGGTGTGAGCCAGGGTTCGCCGCAAGAGAGCGCATCACCAGTGGGGACGGTGGCGAATGCAATATCAGCGAAGTTCGGAATCCGGCTCATGTTACCCGCCTCGGTCGTCATCGTTGGGCATAGTAGTCTGCTTTGCGCAGACTACGTACACTTCTCTGTGCTCGCGACCATCCACGTCGGTCTTCCTCAATCCAAAAACAATACCATGACGTTGCTCCGCTTTCTCAGTCATGGTCCGGATGCTGATGGCTGACGATCTTTTCCAGCTTCTCGGTGCCGTAGTTCTGCAGCGTGGTCTGGCTCGGAAGGTTGGCGATCGCCACCACCCAGCCGAGCCGGGATTCGGTGCCAAACTGCAGGGTCGGCACCACCATGTCCGGGCGGTCGAAGGTACCGGTCATGATCTCGATGCGTGGGCCGTCGATCAGGCGGTAGCTGAGCGGCGTGCCGCAGGCGGCGCAGAAATCACGCTCGGCGATCGAGGAGGAGCGGAACGCCGCGGGCTTGCCGCGGGTCCAGGAAAAACGCTCGTTCGGGACCTCGGCCAATGAGGCGAACGGCGCACCGCTTGCCTTCTGGCACATCCGGCAATGGCAGATGCTGACCCTTACCGGCGCCGCCGACAGCGCGAAGCGAACCGCGCCGCATTGGCAGCCACCGGCAAAAACGCGCCTGGTCTCCGATGCCATGGTCAACCCATTCGCTGGTAGGCCTCACTCAAGATCGCCAGCGCATCGCCGCCGGCAAAGATGAAATCCTGCACGCCGGCTTCGCGCAGCGCGGCTTCCTGCTCTCCGGGCCGTCCTGCCAGATAGATATGCCTGGCGCCCGCGGCTTGAAGGGTGCGTGCGGCGACCGCGGCCTGGTCGCCATAGACCTTATCCGAGGAACACAGGCAGGCGAAGGCCGCACCGGAGGCCTTGAAGGCGGCGGCGAGGGCGGCGAAGTCTTCCTTCACCTCTCCCATCGGGAGAGGTCGCTCCCGGGCCGAAGGCGAGGGAGCGGGTGAGGGGTCACGGCCTCGAGTGAGGTCCCCCTCACCCGACGCTTGCAGCGTCGACCTCTCCCCAGCGGGGAGAGGTGAAGAAGGAGGCGCCCCACCAAGGGGGGGGGAGGGTAAAAAATCAATCGCCTCGATGCCGCCGGTCTCGAAAAAACTCTTCGCAAACGTCGCCCGTGCGGTGAAATCGGCGGGGGTGCCGAGATTGGCGAGGAAAATCTTCGGCCGTGCGCCGGTTCGCGCGAGCAGGTGGTCGGACCTGTCGCGCAGCAGTTCGAACGGCGCCGCCAGCCGGATCGGCGCTAGCGCTGCGAACTTGATCCTGGGCTTGCCGTAGGGCGCGGCCTCGACCGGCTTCGCCTTCAGCACAGTCGCGCGGACCTCGTGCAGATTGGGAAACTCGCTGGCGCCGGTGAGCACCTCGCGGCGCCTGGCGATGCTGGCCTGCCGCGCCGCCCGCGTCGCCGCGCCCTTGGGCTGGATCACGTTGTTTCCGAGTGCCGCGAATGCCCCGCCGGCCTTTTCGATTTCCTGAAACTGCGCCCACGCCGCTTCGCACAGCTGCCGTGTCAGCGTCTCGATGCCGCCGGACCCGGCGGCGGGGTCGGACACTTTTGCGAGATTGGATTCCTCCAGCAGCACCAGTTGCGTATTGCGCGCCACGCGTCGCGCAAACGCATCGGGCAATCCCAGCGCCAGCGTATGCGGCAGAACGTTGATGCTGTTGGCGCCCCCAAGTCCGGCGGCGAAGGTCGCCATCGTCGCCCGCAGCATGTTCACGTAGGGATCGCGCTGGGTCAGCATCCGCCATGCGGTGTCGGCGGCAATGAACAGCGGCTTCGGAGCAAGGCCGCAGCTTTGCTCGATCCGCGCCCACAACAGACGCAGCGCGCGGAATTTCGCCATGGTGAGAAACTGATCGGCGTCGGCGCTGAGCCGCGCATAGACCATGCTTCGCGCCGCATCGAGCGCAACGTCCGCGCCTTCCAGCGCCCGCAGATAGGCAACGCCGACCGCGAGCACATAGGCCAGCTCCTGCACTTCGGATCCGCCGGCATCATGGATCACGCGGCCATCGGCGACCGCAAATGGTCCCCGAAACCCCTGTGCGGCGAGATTCCTGATTACGCCGGTCACCGCCGGGGTGATCTCCCACCAATTATAGGCGCTCGATCCCCACACCGCGCAGGCGCCGATCGGATCGAGACCGAAGCGGATGTCGCATTTTGCCGGATCGATATCCTTCTGCTTGATGAATTCGGCGAGGTGGGTCGCCGCCATCCGCGACTGCGGGCCGATATTGAGCTCGATGGAAATGCCGGCATCGAGGAAGACGCCGCCGAGTACCTTTTCGATCGTCTCGGCGGCTGCCTCCAGTCCAAAACCATGGGCGCCGTTGGCGCCGGTGAAAACCAGCGTCAGTCCGTTGGCGCCGTTTTCGAGATCGTAGGTTTTCCCGACCAGCTTCTCGAACGGCGCACCCTTGAGCACGACCTCGACCAGCTTGCGCCAGTCGTCATAGCTCGCTGGCGCGAAATCGGCGGCAAGCCGCAGATCGTCAGTGGCAGTTGGCATTCGGGCTCCCGGGAGCAGCTTCTTGTTCTGGGGCCGAAAATGCCACGTGCGGCCCGCCATGCCAAACGGTTGTTTTTGAGGGTGTCAGCCGAGGTCGGGCAAACGCTCGATCCCGTCGGTCGACAGACCCGCCAGACCTGCAGCAACGGTGCGTCCCGCGATCAGGCGCTGCGGCGCGATCTCGGCGAGAGGCACCAGCACGAAGGCCCGCTCGAACAGCCGAGGGTGCGGCAGCGTCAGCTCCAGCTTGTCGATCGAGACGTCATCATAGGCGATCAGATCGAGGTCCAGCGTGCGCGGGCCCCAGCGCCGCTCGTGGGCGCGATCGCGGCCGAATTTCTTTTCGATCTTGTGCAGCGTGAACAGCAGCGCGTGCGGATCGAGGCTGGTTTCGATTTCGATGCAGGCATTGACGAAACGGTCCTGCTGCTCCTCACCCCAGGGCGGCGTGGCGTAGTCGGACGACCGCGCCAGCAGCGCCGCCTGGGTCATGCCGCAGATGTTGGCGATCGCCTTCACGAACGTCGCGCGGACATCGCCGACATTGCCTCCAAGTGCGATCAATACGTCGGCCATGACAGGACTATCGGCGAGCGCGGGTCAGGACCACCCCGACGTCGTCGAAGATCGCGGCGATCGGCGCGTGCGGCTTGTGCACGGTGACCTTGAGCGCGCTGACGCGGGGGAATGCGGCCAGAATGGCGTCGGCAACCGCCCCGGCCGCGCGCTCCAGCAGCTTGTAATTGGCGTCTTTGAAGGCCGCGGTCGCGGTCGCCACCACGTTGGAATAGGACACGGTGTCGGCCAGGCGGTCGGTGCGCGAGGATTCCGCGAGATCGGCGGACAACTCAAGATCAATCACGAAGCGCTGCCCGACCTCGGTCTCATGTTCCATCACGCCGTGACGCGCGTGGATGACGACCCCGGTAATGAAGATGGTATCGGTCATCTCAAGTCCTCGATCGCGGCCGCCACCCTCAGCGCCTGTACGGTTTCCGACACATCATGGGTCCGGATGATCCGCGCACCGGCCCTTGCCGCCAAGAGATGCGCCGCGATCGAGCCGCCGAGACGCCGATCCGGTTCCGAGGGTGTGACGGTGCTGATGAATTTCTTGCGCGAGGCGCCGACCAGAAGCGGCAGGCCGAAGCTGCGCAACTGGTCCAGCCGCGCCAGCACCATCATGCTTTGCTCAGGCGTCTTGCCAAAGCCGATGCCGGGATCGAGCACGATATGGGTTTCGGGAATGCCGGCTCTGGCGGCGATATCGAGCGAACGCGCGAAAAACGCGGCAATATCCTGCATGATATCGATGCCGGCGTCGGCGCTGTCGCGGTTGTGCATCACGATCACTGCAGCGCCGTGCCGGGCGATCGTTTTGCCCATGTCAGGATCGCGCTGCAGCCCCCAGACGTCATTCGCGATCACTGCACCCAGGCCAAGTGCCCAGGCGACAACCTCGGATTTCATGCTGTCGAGGGAAACCGGCGTTCCCAGCGCGACCACGGCCGCCAATATCGGTTGCAGTCTTTGCAATTCCTCCTCGGCGGAAATCGGCTGTGCGCCGTAGGGCCGGGTGGATTCCGCACCGATGTCGATGATGTCGGCGCCCTCGGCGATCATGCGCGTTGCCTGCGCCAGCGCGCGCTCCGGCGCAATGAATTGTCCGCCGTCGGAAAAGGAATCCGGCGTGATATTGAGCACGCCCATCACCGCCGGATACGGCCTGGACATCAGCGCGCGCAACACCGGATGATCTGCGGGTGCCGCCGGGCCAGGTCTGGAATGGGTCGCGATCATGCCGTCGCTTTGCGCGGTCCGAGCATATGAGTCAAGACTTGGAAGCCAAGACTTGCGAGTCAAGATGCGAGAGTTCGGACGTGTCAGTCAAGATCTGGCAGTCAGGATTTGGCAGTCACGACACTCAGGGCCCCGCTGGGGAGCGGCGAGGGCCGGGTTTGCCCGCACCTAGTAGCTGATCTTCAGCGGCAGCTTGCGCGCTTTCTCGATCAATTGCTCGACGGTTTTTTCCGACGGCAGGATCTGGACAAGCTTGCGCTTGTCGTTGGCGTCCCGCATCGCCTGAGCTAACCGGGCGGGGTTGCGATGGGTGAGTTCGCGAACGGTATTGACGCCCGACGCACGCAGCAACTCGGCCTTGGCTTTGCCCATGCCGGGAATCCGCATGCAATCGGCGAGGTTGGCCCATTCCAACAGTTGCTGTTCGCTAAAGCCGGTCTTTGCCGATAGCTCCTTGCGGCCCTTCGCGGTCCGAGCCGCCTCAAGCAGACCTTCCATGGTGCGAATGCCGGCCGATTTGAGTTTGGAAGCAGCGAAGGCCGTCAGGCCGTCAATGTTGGAAATTGGATATGTCATGACACTCAATATGATAAAAGGTGCTTCAGGCGAACTGGCTGAGGCCAGGTGTCCCTGCGATGATCTCGCCCATCTGATCCGCTCCGATTTTGTCGCGGCCGAACTTGAAAAGTTCACGGGCAACGCTCTGAATCTCGCCCATGCCCAAACCAAGCCCCATCAGCTTGCTGCCAAGCACCATCAGGCCGCCGCCCATCAATGCGGCGAGCTCGCCGCGACCGCCCGGGGCTTCAATGGCCGC
>WNFI01651378.1_pt1 | contig 16166 bp, 18 predicted proteins | sample 5400471 | NCBI WGS metagenome assembly WNFI01 (sample SAMN13153348, study PRJNA577476) | soil metagenome | isolation source: 100 cm saprolite on Douglas fir-dominated hillslope | place: USA:California | collected 2013-09-17 | reverse complement strand
TAGATCTCCCGGCTTTACATTAAATTTTGTAAGTCCCCTCTTCTTTAAAATGTCCTCGATCTGCGAGCGGATAAGGTACACTCCTTTCTCCACAGGTCCACTTTTCTCAAGTGTTCGGAGCCCCAGATCAAAATTATCAAGCACCGTGATGAGGTCTCTGATGAGGTCTACGCTGCCGTAGCGCGCCACGTCCTCCAGGTGTTTGAACTCATCTTTCTTGTAATTGATGAGGTCGGCTTTCGCACGTTGCCACCCGGCAAGATATTCGTCGCGTTGCGCTTCCGCCGCAGCGAGTTTTTCTTGGAGCACGGTTATCTCATCAACCTCTTCCTTTTTTTGATCCTTTTTACTTTCTTCGTCCATGGTTATAGATTATAAAATATTATAGACTTTTGAATATTCTGATCACTTTTCGATAGTCCATCCGTTTCGGGCCGATGGCGAAAATAGAGATCGCGGCACCGTTCACGGTATAGTTGCCGCCGACCACTGCCAGATTTTCACTGTTCGTGACCGGGCTCTTCTTGCCAATAAAAACGGTTGGCCCTTCCTTCTCTAACTGTTCCGAAGCGCGCACGAGACGCGCATCCAATTCTTCAAAATCATGGATCACGGAGCGAATTTCATTCCGATCCTCCCAGTCAAGATTGTCTACAAGCGCCTCAAGGCCGGCTTTATAGATCGCATCACGCGCGAAGTCTGCCGCGATACTGAGGAGTCCGAGTTCTACGGAAAGTTCGTGAAGCATTTTTGGCAGCGTCTCACCGTGACCGGCAAGCACCCAAGCGCCGCGATCGCGTTTATCGCCCACTGCCTCAAGCGACCGTTTCGCGAAAAACTCGTATCCTGCATCCGTTGGAATCCGTCCTGCTGAATGATGTGGTTGCCGCAGAAATCCGCCGTCCTCAAGCGCATCCAATTCCAGACGGATCATCGCCGGCTTGATCCCAAAGTGGTAGTTATCAAAAAGCCACTGGGAGCTCACCGGCTCTCCGGTTTGGATAAATCCTTGTATGGCCGCCTCCAGAATTTCGGCTGATCTATCGGTCATCGGGGTTAATTATAGCGTGATTGGCAGTCATGTCAAGTGAGTGCCAATAGCAAGCTCTGCCCGTAGCTCTGGAGAGACAGAATACCATCGCTCCTGCGGCGATGGTTTCTTGCCGCTCGCCCCGCTCGCGCTCTGCAGACAGAGCGACCAAGCCGAGCGGGGCTGCGCGATCCTCTCCAGAGCTGCGGCCATTCGCTGATATATTCTAAGAAATAAAAAGAACCGTGAGACAATTTTTGAAGCTCTTTCGTGCTACAATAAATCAAATGGAAATTGAGAAGAATAAGCGGGTCCAGTGGATAGATATTGAGAAACCGACCGGTAAGGACCTGGCGTGGCTCAAGGAAAAATTTGATCTGCATCCGGTGATCCTTGATGAACTCCGGGGTCCTTCGGCGCGGGCATTTGTGGAGAGCTACAAGGATTATCTTTATTTCATTTATTATTTTCCGAAATATAATACGGATGATGCGGCGTCGGTGCGAACGGAAATTGATTTCGTGGTCACCAAAAACACCGTTATCACTTCCCATTACGAGCCGATCACCGATGCGCTCGACGCTTTTGAGGTGAAGAATGAAGTGAACTCACTCGAGCTCGTCTATCACATGGTGGAGCACCTCATTACATTTGAAGAACGGCAGTTGCGTCACATACGGGAAAAAGTGGAGGCGGTGGGACGCGAGATATTCAAAGATAAGGAGCGCGAGGTGCTGGAAAAAATTACGTATCTTAAACGCGACGTTTCGGAATACCGCATCGTGGTGCGACTTCAGGAACCGATCCTTCGCTCACTGCTCGTCAAGGGAAAAAAGTTCTGGGGCGACGAGGCGGAAGTTTATTTGAACGATCTTATGGGCGACCAGCTTAAAGTGATCAATCAATTGGAATATTATCGCGAGGCGATCTCGGATTTTGAGGATACCAATAACCAATTAATGAATCTTAAAATTAACACCGTCATGAAGACATTCACTTCCCTCTCGTTCCTCACTTTCCCCTTTATGCTGCTCGCCGCGCTCTTCAGCATGAATACGCAAGGCACGCCGATCGTGAATAACCCGAATGCGTTCTGGATCGTCCTCGCCATCATGGCCGTCGGGATGACTTCACTCGTCGCCTACTTCAAAAGCAAGAAGTGGTTTTAGAAAGAGCGATGCTCCAGCTCTACAATACGCTCTCGCGCAAGAAGGAGGAATTGAAACCCATCCATCCGGACTGGGTCGGCCTCTATACCTGTGGTCCCACGGTCTATAACTTCGCGCATATCGGGAATCTTCGTACCTATATATTTGAAGATATTTTGCAGCGAGCACTGGAATATAACGGCTATAACGTGCGGCGTGTGATGAATATCACCGATGTGGGCCACTTGACCGGCGACACGGACACGGGCGATGACAAGCTTGATAAAGCGGCTCAGCTTCAGAAAAAATCTGTGGAGGAAATCGCCGATCTCTATACCGATGCGTTTTTTGCTGATCTGGAGAAGTTAAATATAAAGAAGCCGGATCTTATTGCACCCGCAAGTAAATTCGTGCGCGAGCAGATCGCCGTTATTGAAACGCTGTTTGAACGGGGCTACGCCTACGACACGCCGAACGCCGTTTATTTTGACGTGAGCAAATTCAAAAATTATGGAGCGCTCTCCGGCCAGTCGCTTGAAGATAAAATAACCGGCGCTCGCGAGGAAGTGGTGGTTGATACCGAAAAACATAATCCCGCCGACTTTGTGCTGTGGTTCAAGCTCACCGGCAAATTCAAAAATCATCTTTTGCATTGGCCATCACCGTGGGGAGAAGGATTTCCCGGATGGCACATTGAGTGCTCGGCGATCTCACGCCATTTTCTTGGACAGCCATTTGATATTCATACCGGTGGCGTAGATCACATCGGTACGCATCACACAAACGAGATCGCGCAATCGGAAGCGGCATACGGCGTACCGCTCGCGAATCTCTGGGTTCATGGCGAGCATCTTATTTTTGCCGATGTGAAGATGGCAAAATCAAAAGGAAATTTTCTTACCATCGGTGATCTTGAGAAAAAAGGATATGGTCCCCTGATCTTTCGCTACCTCGTGCTTGGCGCAAACTACCGGACCAAACTTAACTTCACATGGGAAAGTTTGGATGCCGCGCGGAACGGATTAGAGAATCTTTACAGAATACTGAACGATTATTATCAACAGGTTCATGCCGGGCAAGATGCAGAATCGGGCGGAGATATCCAGAAATATGATGACCTGTTCCGGGATGCCGTAAACAACGATTTGAATACTCCCCAGGCGCTCGCGGTATTTCAGGAAATGCTTGGTTCGCACCTCACCCCAAAAGAAAAGCTCGCCCTTTCATTAAAATTTGATGACGTTTTGGGCCTGGGATTGGATATTCCGATGGAATATTTGCCCCAAAATGACCCAGAAATCAGTGGCAAGGTGGAAGAATACGAGATGTTAAGAGTTAATAAACAGTTTAAGCAATCTGACGCCTTGAGAAAACAAATAGAAGGGTTAGGATACTCAATAAGGGATACGGAACGGGGTCCCCTGGTATCGAAAATATTTTTTCCCCATGGCAACCAAGAAATCACAACTAAAGATCCCGCCGCAGAATCTTGAAGCGGAGCAGACGGTGCTCGGCAGTGTGCTTATCGATAAGAATGCAATTTTTCGCGTTGCGGACCTTCTCACGCCCGATGATTTTTATTCGCCCGCGCATGGGAGAATTTATGATGCGATCCTCACGCTTTATGAAAAGCGCCAACCGATTGACGTTCTAAGCTTAACAACGTTCCTCAAGGAAAAAGAATTCCTCAAGGAAGTGGGCGGCTCCACATATCTTGCCGATCTCACCAATCAAGTGACGACGGCATCGCATGTTCAGCACTACGCGGGCATCGTAAAAAAGAACAAGATCCTTCGCGACCTTATCAAGGCATCCGCCGAGATCACGGAAGACGCGTTTGAACCATCTAACGAGATTGAAGATCTGATGGATGATGTGGAGCAGAAAATTCTTTCCATCTCACAAAAGTCCGTGCCGCAGAATTTCATGGCGATCAAAGACGAACTCAAGGGCGCGTATGAACGGATGGCGAAGCTCGCGGATGGCGGCGGAAAACTTCGTGGTATCGCGACCGGATTTACTGCCGTGGACAATAAACTTTCCGGTCTTCAAAAATCTGATCTCATCGTTCTGGGCGCACGACCGTCATCCGGCAAAACGGCATTCGCGCTTGATATTGCTCGCAATGGAGCGCTTGCCGGAAACTCGATCGGTATTTTCTCGCTTGAAATGTCGCGTGAACAAGTTATTGATCGCATCATCTCTGCCGAATCGCAGGTGCCCCTGTGGAATATTCTTACGGGACGCATCAAAAGCGATGCGGAATTCGGCATGATACAAGGCGCGCTGGATCGTCTTTCCGCCACCAAGCTTTTTATTGACGATTCCCCGTCTCTCAATATTATGCAGATGCGCTCCATGGCGCGGCGGCTTCAGGTGGAACATGGATTGGACCTTTTGATAGTGGACTACCTCCAGCTCATCCGCCCCCGCACGAATAGCGATAATATGGTGCAGCAGGTCACGGAAATTTCGCGAGGCCTCAAGGCACTTGCCCGCGAACTTAAGGTGCCGGTGCTCGCGGTCTCACAACTTTCGCGCGGCGTTGAGCAGCGCGACCACAAAGTCCCCCGTCTCTCGGATCTCCGCGATTCCGGCTCCATTGAACAGGATGCGGATGTGGTTATGTTCCTTTATCGCAAAGATAAGGAGCAAAGCGCCATGGACATCGGTGGCGACGGCTCGGCAAGCAGCGCGGGTCCGATCGCGACCACGCAGATACTCATCGCAAAGCACCGCAATGGTCCCATCGGCGAAGTTGAGGTCGCATTTGATGCCGAGCGCGTTACGTTCAAAACAATCGATAAGCGGTATAGCGAATTTTCGGCATTGTAGTATCCTATTGTGAATGAAGCTTCCCCCGCCAATACAGAACGTTGTTGACGAACTCTCCGGCTTGCCTTCCATCGGCCCGCGTCAGGCGATCCGCCTCGCGTTCTTTTTGATCGGCGAAGGGAAACAGAATATTCGGGGACTTGCCACGAGCGTGGCGCAACTTGCCGATATCAAAATCTGTGAACGTTGTTTTTTTATCCATCAGAACGAAGGATCGCTCTGTGATACCTGTAAAAACCCGCACCGCGCACAAAACATTATTATGGTGATAGAAAAAGAGACTGACCTTATTTCATTGGAGAACACCGGCAAATATTCCGGCCGCTACTTTATTATCGGCGAGATACCAAAGACTGGATTTTTGGATGATGCGCAGAAGCTGCGCCTACAGAGTTTGAAAAGCTTTATTACGAAAGAAGTGCCTGCCGGACTGGGCGGCAAAGCCAAGGAAATCATCCTTGGATTTAATCCTACATCGCTTGGCGACCTTCAAGCGTCATTACTGACAAAAGAATTAGTGCCCCTTACCGAAAAGATAAGTCGCTTGGGGCGCGGCCTTCCCACCGGCGGCGAGATTGAGTTTGCGGATGACGAGACGCTGGGGTCATCGCTCGAGAGGAGGAACTAAAGGTTTGAATCCTGTCTTGTGCGCGCGATCTACTTGCTCCACTGCACGAGCTTCCCCGCCTTGATCTCCAATTCGTGCGCTGGACTGAGGTGCTTCGCGTCACCCTTCCCTAAAATATTTATATGGGACACTTCGTCCAACGCGTCCGTAACCTCCCAAAGATTGCGACGCGTGGTGAGCCAGTCGTCATTAAACCGAAGCATGCTGAACGGCTTTGAGTAACCGCGAAGTGTCTTCACTCCACTATCCAGAAAATATTCATTGAAATAGGACATCGCGATCTCGCGCACATCTTTGTAAATGGGATCGCGATAACGCAGGACGGCGTGATTGGTCTTACTGATCGCCCCCCAACGATTCCCCTCTTTAAATAGAGCCACCACGTGGCCATGATCATCTTTCGTGGTTACAAGATCCAATAGCAATGGCTCCTTACCGTGATACCAGAGAATTGCAGCAGCAAGCATCGCCCCTTCAACGCATTGCGCCTCCCCACGCTGCAAAGCCATTAGCGGAGATCTGAGCGTGGAATGTTTCCTCTCAAAATTTATCCGGAGCCCATCCAGAAAATCCTGAATCTTCCGCGGTGAGTTCAGCTTTTTGAAGATCGCAAATTCTTTTGAAAATTTTTTGAGTGCTGGCTCGGGAAATCGTCGCATACGCATAAGAGAATTATAGCAACAAAAAGAAAAGCCCCGGAAAAGCGTGGGGCTTTCTCGGGGAGTAGTAAGTATTTGTGGCTAGGACATTTGCGCTTTTTACGCTTCCGCAGGGACTAGGGGTTTTATCTTCCAAGAGCTTTCGGCCCTCCCGAGCGTACTCCCCGTGAGAACGAACCAATCCTCTGTGTAGCCGTATGGATTCGGGATTCTCTCAAATTTGCATTTTTCAAAACGGCCCAATCGTTTCGCCGGCACTTGGTTTTGGGGTTTCCGGTAATCAAACAGGTCATGGTCGGAAAGCAACTCACCATCAAATGTTACCGTTCTTGGCAATGCCGCACCTCCTCAAAGAGCAAATGTAATCCAAGAAAAATATTACCCCGAACGGGATTGCTATGTCAACGCCTACCCGTGGCGCACCTCCAACACATCGCCATCCTTCACTTCATATTCCTTTCCTTCCAATCGCACCCAACCCTTTTGCTTGCCCTGGCTCCAACCGCCCGCTTCAAGTAATTTATCCCAGCCAATCACTTCAAGGCGGATAAACTTCGCTTCAAAATCGGTGTGGATGACACCCGCCGCCCGTGGCGCCTTGGTGCCCCGCTCTATCGTCCACGCACGGGTCTCATCTTCTCCTGTAGTAAAAAAGCTGATGAGTCCCAGCGCTTCATATGCTTTTTTGGTAAGCTCGGGGACAGCATCGGTCGCAGCAAAATTAACGATCAGATGTTCTGCACGCAATGCTTTTATTTTCGCGAGTAATTCCGGTGGTACATCACTTGCTTCACCATTTATAAGATATATCTGACGTTTCAATGTGAGAAGGTTGAGATCGCCCAACCGTGCGTTCGCGCGAAGATCGGTTGCAAGTGCGGCATCCGCGACCGGCAGATCTCCTTCCTCCAAATGCTTTTTTAAGCGTCCGAGTAATTCCTTATCTTGCACTGCTTCTTTTTTTCCGGTCCGCGCCTCCGCCTCCGTTTTTGAGAATCGTTTTTCCACCGCCTCCAGATCTTTAAGGATCAATTCGGAATTGATGATTTCCATGTCGCGTAACGGATCCACCGAATTTTCCACATGGATGATCTCTGGGTCCTGGAACGCGCGCAACACTATCACAATCGCCTGCGTTTCGCGGATGTGTGCAAGGAATTGATTGCCAAGTCCTTCGCCTTTGTTCGCTCCCTTCACGAGTCCGGCGATATCATAGAATTCCACGACCGCTGGGATCTTTTTCTTTGATTTTGAAAAGGTATTCAGTTTCTCCAACCGTTCGTCGGGAACAGGAACAATGCCCACATTCGGATCAATCGTCGCAAAGGGATAGTTTGCTATCGTAATGTCCTGCTTGGTGAGTAGTTTGAAGAGCGTTGATTTACCAACGTTGGGAAGTCCCACGATGCCAATAGCGAGTTTCATAATGGGTAAATTCTAGCAGATAAAAAAATCGGGCGCTACCATTGAATCGTGGTAACGCCCGCTGGAGAGAAATCCCAGGGATGTCGAATGTCCCCAAACCTAGACCTTTACTTCACGCATCTGCCGTCGGCGCATCGCCTTCAATTGCTTTCGTACCGATGTCGCTTTGAATCCGAATCGGCGAACGAGCCTCCGTCTTTTCGTGTAACACTGCTTTGCGTTCGGGACGCCTTTGCAAACCTCGTCAAGTGTTTCGCGCATCCTCAGATCCACGATCGGCTTGAGAGCGTTCATCTGCTCCTTGTTCTGCCGCGAATGGGGCGCATCATGCTGGATAAAGCACTTGAATTCTTCTTCATTATCGCGCCAGTGTCGGTAGCGATAAAAGGAGAAAAGCGCTCCAAGGATCACGAGTACGGTTGGGACTTCGAGATCAACTGAGGTTGATCGGGTGAGGGCTGCTATGAAAATCCCAACGGCTCCACAGCAACAAAGAATGATCACTATAATTAACCACGCGTTTGACCTTCTGGGGTCCGCCATACCAAGCTCCTCACAACGGATTTTTAGTTGGACTAAATACATTATAACAGAATCCGCTGCATTGTCAATCATGGAAAATAAAACGAGGAGATCTTCGGAGATCTCCTCGTGTGGGCATGTCGCGTTTTTATGCGCCGACGAGTACTTCTTCTTCCTGAAATGTGGGAAGTTCGATTGGTTGCCGGATCACCGTCGGCGGTTGCTCATGGGAGCAACGCTGTGCGATCTCATACCGCCAAGCCTTATCAAGTTCATCATAGATCGCCTCGGGGTTGACATCGCCCTCAATGCCAACGCTGAAGCCCCGGATCCACGATGTCTAGGTACTTGGCGCCTACTGCGGCACGTTCGGCACTTGCGCAAGGAAACATATACCCTCACATTTAAAGAATTTAAACAAAATACAATCTATTCATAAAAGTAACAGCAATAAGCGTCACGGTCAAATGAGGTATAAACTAATGCAAAATTGACTTTAGGAAGGTCTAGTGGTGTAACATTCCAGCCCCCCACAACGTTTATATAAGGGTATGAAGGAAAGGTCGGAAGGTAGTAAAAAGGTCAGTAAAATAAACATAAATAACTAATTAAAAATGAAAAAAATAACTCTTCTCGTTATTGGCCAACTAATGGCCTCAGTACTTTTTGTAAATGCCCAGACAACTCCTGCGCCCTATCCGATCGGAGGAAATGGTAATGGAAACGACACTGGATTTTTGCAATTCAATAATCTTGTCGTGCAAAGCGTGTCATCTGCTTCAGCTCCGGGAGAGATCGTCGCGAATAGCGGCGTCACTATCCTGCCGATGCAGCCGACTATGCCTTCAGCGATAAACGGCCGAACCTGTTTGCGTTTTGACACGCAGGATTCAGCGACGGCAAAATCGGTTCCTTGTCCCAGCGCCCGGTACATCGGTCCGCCGATAAACGCTTCGGGTAGCGCGAGCACCAGTGCAGATGTGACCGGTGGCCCCATGCCCCCGGTGTATGCACCGTATCGCATTGAAGTGAGCGCATCAACGAATCTTTACCTCCGCGATCGCAGGGCTGCGACGCTTGCCGATTTCTCGGCAGGAGATGAAATCAATGTTTTTGGATTCTATAATTCAGACGGTACTATCCAGGCGTATCTTGTACGCGATCTCTCAAAGCCGATGCAGCAACAGTTCATTCAGTTGAACAACGCGGACCTCGTGTCCATTGGAGGTACCTCCGCCCAGCCGACACTGGTGGTTGTGGAACGGCCGAATTTCCCGTGCTACAACTTTGATTCCAACACCGGCGGCCGGAATGCATCCATCGCCTGTCCGCTCGGTATCTCATCTACGGGAGACAACGCGGCGACCAAGAATATCACCGTGCCCCAATCGCTCAGCATGATCTGGCCCGCGTCACGAAAATATGTCGTGAACGTGAATCCCCAGACGGTAATCCTTGACCGCAACCGTACGCGTCTGGGCGTCGGCGACCTCAAGATCGGCGACCAGCTGAACATCTACGGCTCAACCAATGACAACGGTCAAACGGTGAACGCCGACATTGTGCGCGATATGTCACAACCGGTCACCGCTACCACGTATAATGGCACCGTGACCCAGGTGAACGCGGATGGATCGTTCGCTGTGCAGACAGGCGACGGCCGGACGCTTACCGTTCAGAACCCGATCAAAGTTGGCGTGACAGTACAGCTTCAAGGAGTTCTCGATTCTTTGAGCAATGTACTTTCGCAAGTCACCAGAATCTTTATCGGCACCTCGTTTACTTGTCCCCCGGGCGCAATGTGCGCGCAACCGCTACAAGGAGGACAAAATTCCACAAACACGCAATAAAATTTGCGATGGAAAATAAGAGGGCGGGAGTTCGCAAGAGCTCCCGTTCTTTTATTTATCGCTTCAAAAATCCGCGGATCTTTTTCCAAAGTGCAGGCTTCATGACTATAGACGATGAAAGATGGCCGCCGCGTGGAAGCGTGATGAGCGTGGCGCCCGTCTGCTTTGCAAATTTCTTTACCGGACCGAACGATACCACACGATCGTCCTTGGCGTGGATAATGAAAATCTTTTTACCGTCTATCTTCCCCACTCGCGTTGCAGGATTATAGAATTTTCCGGTTTTGAGTTTTTCCCAATCCTTGTGCTTAAAACGATATGCTTCGTTAAATGCTTCTTTTACGAATCGTTCAGTCCAATCAATTGATTCTGTCTTGCTCGGCGCGCGCCAGTCCACCACTGGCGAAATGGCAATAACTGCCTTTACGCGCGAATCGCGTGATGCAAGCATCGCTGCCGGGCCGCCAAAGCTTGAACCAACCAGATATATCGCGGATGATTTTACGCGATACTTTTTCCCATCCCACGCGCTTTTAAATCCGCGAGACAAACCATTCATCACGTCGTAAACATCCTTCTCCGGCGAATACCTTAAAAACTTTCCGCCGCTCTCCCAGCTCCCGCGATATCGTAGCGCAAAAAACCAATATCCTTTTTTTACAAAAAATCTTCCGAGCTCGCCGCCCTGCGGCATCCCCGGCGCTCCCGGACAAAAAATTATCACTTTATTCGATCGCTTTGTAGGTGGCATGAACTCCACCACGATTTCACCGAATCGCGCGCGGAGAAAGCGCTGCCTCACGGAGTTGAGGTGGTCACCGTGATAGTGGTCGGCGTGATGTATGAAGGCAACCGAGTGAGATCGATCCCCGCGCTTCCGTCGCTATTCAATATAAAGATAAAACCGAACGGATCCTGCGGTACGGTTGGAATGATTCCTTTCTTCACGAGATCATCGGGCGTTCCCGGATATGCGCCGAATCGTTGTTTGTATATTTTCGCGCCCGCTTCAAGATAGTCCAGATCATTCATCCGCTCCACATAGGCTGCCGCGCGCGCTTTCGCGTCCGGATCATTGGTGCTCTGATAGACCGTTGCCCACAAATTGCGAATGCGATCCCGCTCCCGTTGGCTAATGCCAAAGTTCAATGAGAACCGTTGCGCGTAATCGGGTACGCCGGGCACATGGGCAGCAATATCAAAATATTTTGTAGCATTTTGGAGGTCCTTTAGGGCCAAATAATAATTGATCGCCATGTAGTAGGGAATGCGCCAATCAGGATCGGCATTTGCAATCCCCCGTTTCCCAATCTCCGCCGCCACCTGCACACTATTCGGAAAAACCTTTTTCGGTACTATCGGCAATGCCAGCACGGAGAAAGCATACGGATAACTCAACTTGGGATCCACGGCGTTGATAAACGCCAAGTCAGTGAAATATTCCGTTCGGCTCCGAAAAAGGTCCAAAATTTCCGGCATCGTGGGAATCCAGAAAAAAGATGCCACTGCGGAATGAAATCCGAGATCTATCATGCGTACGGTGGTTGGCGAGAGACTGCTTGGGATGGTGGTCGCAACGACAGTCTTGGTGACATCGTATATGAGCTGAATGAGCACGATCCACCCAAAGAGCAATAAAAGGAGAATGGTTTTGGGAATAGTACCGAGCTTTGACATCAGAGTTCCTTTTTCTTGAAGATCGCTATTGATACGGCGAGCAGGAAAATAATGTAGACGAGTGCGTAAGCGAATGCGAGCGCGACCGAGACGAGCGGCGTCGCCACCTGGTGCACCGCAAGATTGCGAATATCAAATTTTTCAAGGTTCGGGAAAATATAATAGAGCACCTGCACAAGCCGGTATTTTATCCCGGTGAGATGCACCTGCTGCGCGTCGGTAACGAGCGAGCTCACGATATGTCCGAGGAAGAAAACTGCGGAGGTATAAACAATGGAAAGAAGTGAACTGGAAAAGGTAGACACAAAGATCGCAAACGCAACGAAAAGCGCCATTTCCAGGAACTGCATAAAGATCGCGAGGAGTCCCAACGTGTCAAATCCCCCGTGTTCGTAGAGGATAACTCCCAGATACGCCACCGCGAGGATGGCGCTCGTGATGAGGAGCACCAAACACAGCCCCAAGAACTTTCCTAGCAGGAACTGCGCCCGCGAGACTGGCTTGGACAGGATGAAATACACCACCTTGCGATCCACATCCTTAAAAAACGACGTGGTGCCCAAAAAAAGCGCGATGATCGCATTAAAGAAATATACGCCGGTGAGGCCAAAACTTTTGACCATGGGGAGTTCTTTGAGCACCAGATCGGCCATAAACAGCCCAAAGAACACATAGAGAATACCAAACACAATAACGCCGTAGAGGATCTTGTCGCGGATCTCCAGCTTCACCGTATTTTTGGCGATAGTAAGAATATTTCTCATGCGGATTTGTGTTCGTGCTTGAGTGATGCCTCAACGGTTTCTATGAATCGCTCCTCCAGTGGCTTACCGGCGCAGAATGCTTTCACGGATCCCGCGTACAAAAGCTTCCCATCGTGGATCACGCCCACTTCTTCGCAGATTTCCTCCACGTCATAAAGGATGTGCGTGTTCAAAAATATCTTTCGTCCCTCGTGCTTGAGCCCCAACATCACTTCTTTCATTTCACGGCGACCGATGGGATCCAAGCCGTCCAGCGGTTCGTCAAGGAAGAGATATTCCGGATCGTTTACGAGCGCTTGCGCAAACCCCAACCGCTGGCGCATACCTTTGGAATAGGTGCGGATCTCGTTATTGCGTGCGGCGTGAATGCCCACTTTTTTGAGAAGCTCTTCGTAGACGGCGCCCCGCTCCGCACCGCGACCGCCATCCAATTCATCGCAGAAACGAATAAATTCCATGCCCGTCATGCGCTCATAAAAATACGGCGTCTCGGGCATATATCCCATCCGACGCTTGGTCGCCTCGTCCACCGACGGTTTGCCGTCAATCGTGATCGTGCCGTGCGTGGGCGTAAGGAGTCCCACGATCATCTTCATGATCGTCGTTTTCCCTGCCCCGTTCTGGCCCAGGAACCCAAAGATAGGCACATCAACCGTGGCCGTAAAATCATCCACTACATTCCGCTTGCGATAGGTCTTCGTAAGATGGGAGAAAGCGATCATGCGGGAAATATCCTATAGGGTAGCAGAGATTTCGAGGATTAGAAAGAGCTTGCTATATTTATACTTTTGTGATTAAATATCCGGCAGTAGGAGGCACCACAATGGAACACACTTTGATCAGTTTCATGGGAACCTTTGGCTTTGTGCTTATAGCCGCCGGAATCGTGATACCCATCTGGTCGCTGAAGGCGGATGATAGGGCAGTGATGGCATTGCTCGGCGCCCTTTTAATACTATGTGGGATGATCCTGGTGTATGTTGTATACAGGTTGAATCTCCCCACAGAGATGCCACAGGTGCCCATGAAACAAACTTTCTTGCAACAGCAAGTGAAGCCACGCCCTCCAAGCGTGGCTTTTGTTATCTGCGGGGTATCGCAGACGAAGTTCGAACGATTTTGAGAGAGAGTTTCAATGTCTAAGCAGAGTATCCGTAATAGTCTTAATGCGCGCGTCAAACGGACCCAATTTTGTTACATCGAAATATTCATCGTCTTTCACCTCTTGTTTGAGGATATTGCTCTGGCGCACCATTATCGACATCGCTTCTTCTATGAATTGTTTCGGACTTTGATTACTGTCCCTCATAGCCGCTCGCATATGATTTTCGATGTCTGTCGTTTCTAAATGGTCAATCAAAATTTTGGCATATGATGGATCATTGAAACCGAGGAGTGCTATTTTGATGTTGAGATTCTTTAATCTCAGCCCGCGAATCAAATCGGTGGTGACAGCGACTCCCTCGACTACAATGTCAGACTTGTTTTGTTGATCACATCTATCAATTGTCTCAAGGGAAAAGAGCCACCCGTAATCATTCTCCTTACCGTCGTCCCTTGTCACCTCTTTTGTAATTTCCATATCGCAAATGTTCAGGGTTAGATTCTTGGAACTTCCCTCTGGTATTTGCGAAGGACCGAATCTTATAATTTCCTTGATGCAGTCACGTATATCATCCGTATGTAAGATCTTAGTCGAAGGTATGGCTTTTCCTATCTCGCGAGAAATATCCGACTTTCCCGTCCATTGTAATCCACCGAGGAGATAAAGAGTGTGTTGCTTTTCCATTGAAATTTTCAGGGCAAATTAAAGGCGCAGATTTGGTTCAACTGCAGGTGTCGCAGGCGACGTTCGAACGATTTTTGCGGTCATTGATACCGTGATCTAATTGTAAATAACTGGGTGATAATCCCCTGACTAGTTCGCTGGAATTGCCCGTCGAGTATGGAAGAATGTTTATTTCCCTTGTAGTCGGTATATTGAATATTAATTTCTAAGTAATCCTCACCTCCTAATGGAACTGCGTTTAATGTCCCATTTGGCAGAAGATCGTGCTCGTTCACGGGTTCTCCAGGGCCAATCGCCGATAATCCATTATTTAATAAGTTCACCGTGAGGTGTCGGGTTGGGAGAATCAATAAAATTGTAGCGTGAACGTTATTGGCAGGAGTAATGCCATCATTTTTTATTGTGTAATTAAGTTGATAGCCTCCATTCGAATCTGAGGTAAGGTTATTCGGTCCAACGATATCTGATGTTATTGAAAGGTAAGCCCTGAACTGTATTTCTTGGGCAGATTCGTTTTGTTTCAGCGAAGCAAGAGTGTCCCCATGTTGAATCTGTTCGGTAGAACTTTGCTGATCAAGTATTGCTAAGGTGTCTTGGTGTTGAACTGCTTCTGTATGTGCTTGTAAATCGAGGGCCTTGTTGGCAACGTTAGCTGATACCATTGCATAAATAGCCAAGGCTATTGTGGCACCGGCTACTAAAAGCTCAATTATAAATTTATAAGTTTTATAAACAAAACTACTTTTACTTTCGTTGCTACTTTGGATTCCTGGATTTCCCATTTGATATGTTAGTGTTTTTCTAAAAGTTCTGACGAGGTGTCGTAGTTACCATAACTTTTTAATGACCATTATGCTAGGCGCTAATCACAAATTCTTTAAAGGAATTACTTTATTCTCCTTCGCCCACACAACTTTTGCGGGCGCGGCGCAAAGATTAAATCTTTATTAAACGATTCTTGACGGTCAAAGAGATATCTTTATTCTATATAACAGGGTCGCTGGACCCTGGAGAGGAGTCATCTCCTCCCTGCTCCCCCGCCCCAACGGCGGGGGTAAATTTATCTCGAAAATCACCTCACCTCAAAATCTGTGAATCCTTGGAGCGCGTCACTCCATTCCTGCTCCACTTGCGTGACCTTCGCAAACCACGGCCCTTTGTGGCACCAGGCAATGAATTCCTTGAGCTTTTCTTCCTCCCCTTCCGCTTCAGCATAGACAGAACTGTCTGGCTCATTCCGCACAAATCCCGTCACTCCTGCCATCTTCGCCGCTTTGTGCGCTCCGTATCGGAATCCCACGCCCTGCACCGTGCCATAGATTTTGAGGTTTACATGCTTCATAAAAGCGTACGACGCCAATCTACTGCGTCGCTTCAATGTGATCCACGGAGTACTTTAGATCACCGCCCACTTTTTTCCCCGGATTAAAAATGTTCTGCGGGTCAAAGATCTTTTTTGTTTGTGCAAAGAGTTCTGTTATTTTTGGCCCGTACATTTCCGGGAGGTAGGGCGTGCGGATCAAGCCGTCATTATGCTCGGCAGTGATAGATCCTTTATATTTAAAGACTAGTTTGTAAACTTCTTCGGAGATCACGGGGATAAGAGCCCGGACGCGCGGATCTTTGAGGTCCATCAACGGAATAATGTGGAAGTTGCCATTCCCGGGGTGCCCCGCAATCGTATAGATCAAGTCCTTTTTGTATTTATCCAAAATCGCGTTCAACTGTGGCATGAATTGCGGGAGGTATTCGGGCTTTACGATGAAATCATCAATGAACGGCGCAGTGTCCTTGCCCGTCGTGTTGTTGTGCAGCAGTGCAAAGCTCTCGCGACGAATG
>WNFI01027625.1_pt1 | contig 16168 bp, 18 predicted proteins | sample 5400471 | NCBI WGS metagenome assembly WNFI01 (sample SAMN13153348, study PRJNA577476) | soil metagenome | isolation source: 100 cm saprolite on Douglas fir-dominated hillslope | place: USA:California | collected 2013-09-17 | reverse complement strand
CAGGTAGTTACCCGCCGGTATCCAGACTTTTTTGTGCTGAGTAATGGCATCCTTGATGCAATTATCGATGGCGGCCGAATCATCCGTGACCCCGTCACCGGCGGCATTATACGAAGCGTTTTTGACCGAAAGCCAATCGCCCTTCGCCGGCATCGCCCCCGGAGGCGGGACTTTCTCTAAGTCGACCAGGGTGACGATATAGTAAGGCGACGTATCGCTTTCATCCTTCTGGAGGCGTATCCTGTCGTTTGGGGCGACATTGAGACCCAGCAGCCGTGCTTCATTATAAAAATTCCGAGTAAAACCGTCGGACGGATTGTTGGTCCACGAATAAAAGCCGTAAAGCCAGGAGTATTTCGAGGTGACCGCAAGTTTTTGAACAAATACGCCGTTCTTATAGACGCTTATGGTCGAATCAAACCCTCCTCCGGCTGCCGTGTCTGGAATGCTGTAGCGTACAACCAAAGCATTGGCCCACTCGCGAGCTGTCAATTCGACATACTGTCCGGTTTCGGAGAGCTTAATGCATGTACGTTCCGCGGATTCCGCTTCAACGGTGAACGGCTGGTAGCCAGGGCCCATTCGCGTTCCGTTGGTACTCATTTTCCCGGAGTAATAGGTTATCCAGGGAACCGCTGCACCGGGCGACGCAAGCCCGGATTGAAACGGTGCACTGAGGAGGATCAGTGGGATTAGGATTTTCAATCGATTAATAAGCATAAGGATTTACCGGTAAGGCACCTCCGGTGTTGTTGGACGGTGCCTTTCCGAAGGTAGGTTTTGGTTTAGGCAAAATGCTTGTTTATGTTCGGGGAGATCGATCGGATGCAATGGCAAGGCTGCAACTCAACAGCCGGCGGCCATTGCTGTTAGATAGTACTTGCCCGCCCTAAAACGGCGACGACATTGTTTCTAACGCTCTGGTATGAAAAACCTTCCACACGTCATGGAAGTTAGGAGGCGGGCCTGATTAGGCTATCTGGAGCGTTTGGGGTTGAGATTGTAGTCCCTGCGCTCTGGGGTGATTAGAGCAGGATTCTCACCGAGCTTTCAACGGCGCAGTTGATCCGCGAATCAAAAGTCGGGTTGGCAATTTCTTATGTATCGGCTCCTTTCTTCTTCCGAGGAGCTCAACCGCAACCCGCCCTTTATCCTCCGAAACCTGTTGCATCGTGGTCAGCGGGGGCGTTAGCCACTTAGCGGCTGAGATATCGTCGAACCCAACCACAGAGAGGTCTTTTGGAATTAGATATCGGCTAAGGCGCGCCGCTTCCATCGTGCCGACGGCCAGGCGATCGCTCATGGCCAGAATGGCCGTTGGCCGAGGTTTGATCCGAAGCAAGTTTTCGCAGGCAATGCGTCCCTCCTCTTCGTTGTTTAGAGGGCATTCCCAGAGAGTAATCGAGAAGTCAGAGCTCGGTTTGAGCGCCTCAAGATAGCCTTGAAGCCGGAGGCTGGCGACGAGATGTGGCGATCCTGCCATCCGTACCCTATCGAAGAGACCACGGTAGCCGTCATTATGGAGGAGCAGAGAGACAATGCCAAAATGGCGATGGCCAAGGTCCCTGAGATGTTTCGCGCAGATTTTCGCAGATTTTCGGTCGTCAATGCCGACATTGGGTATCCCTGGCAGGACCGGCTGATCGACAATGACCGTTGGCAGACCGCGGTCAGCGACGGCCTGCAAAGCAACATCGTCCTTTGGAATGGAATAGGCGATGAACCCGTCTACGGCTGCAGTTCGGATCATGCTAGCCGACTGCGGGCCGCCGCCAAGGAGGAGCAGGCCGAGACCTCGTTTTCCACACGCTTCGGCGACCCCTCCGACAAAAGCGGAATCGGCTGGATCTTGGAAAGCGAAATGGATGGGCTCCCCGTAAACCACGCCAATCACATTTGCGAATCCGGTGGAAAGCATCCGCGCTGCTGGATTGGGACCGGAATAATTGAGTTTCCGAGCGACTCCGAGGATTTTGTTTCGGAGTTGATTGGAGAGTTGATCTGGCCGGTTAAAAGCGTTGGAAACGGTGGCTGAGGAGACGCCGACGGCTTTGGCGACATCACTTAATGTACCGCGGGCCTGCAGAGAAGGTTTCATCTGTGAGAAGGTTCGCACGTCTTTCTTAAGGCGTTAAGAAAAGTTTTTGACCCCGGTTCTTAAGGCGTTAAGTTGCACTTAAAGGATTTAGAACCCCCAGCGTTTAGCGACTACGCGCTCCAACAAAAATGGAACTCCGACACCTTCGTTACTTCTCTGCAGTCGCCGAACAGCTTAGTTTCCGTAAAGCTGCCCAAACACTGCAGACAAGTCACCCTTCGCTTTGCCAGCAAATTAAAGATCTCGAGCATGAATTAGGCACTCGGTTGTTCGAAAGGAAGCGAAACAAAATAGCTTTGACTGAACCAGGACGCGCTTTTTTAGCAGGAGCGCGCCAAACACTTAAGAGCGCCGTCGATGCGGCCGAAGTTACTCGGCGAGCTTCTCTGGGGTACTTGGGCCAGCTTCGAATTGGAGTAATTGGTCTTTCTTGCCCTGAAATCTTAACGCAGATGATCTCCGCCTTTCGTCAGCGTTTCCGCAATGTTCAGATCACTCTGGTCCAACAGAAAAACAACGAGGGGATCGATTCCCTGCTGAGCCGTACCCAAGTTGCTCTGGGTTTTCTTTCCCGCGACTTTACCAAAAATGCGGTGACCAAATGGAAATCCGAAACTTTGGCCACCGCCTCGATCGGCATTGCGAGTTCGTTCTTCGATCTGGGCCGGAATAGCGTCACCCTAAGTGATGTCCAGTCCCAAACATTTCTGATACCTGATCCCAGCTCCGCAGCGGACTATTTCGAATGGAATTCTCCGTTGTTTACTTCGCTTGAGTCGGGATTGCCCCGAATGAACGTGGTTGAAAGTGCGGAAAGCCTTTTCACGATGCTGCGTGCCGGTGCAGGCGTCGCGCTCCTTTCGCCATTGCATATTCAGAACAGGAGCGAAGGTCTTTCTCTGACCCGGCTGTTCGAGCCTGAAGTCGAATTTACTTTGAGCATCGTCTGGGATGACCGAAGTGAGGACCTGCTACTCCACAACTTTCTCGCTCTCTCGAGAGAACTCAACAGCGCAAGGGAGTTTCGGCCAACCCTCCAGGTGGAACACGGACCAGCCGGAGCGAGATACTGATTACCTCCCGTGACGAGCGCGAGCACAAAAAAGCCTCTCACCCGGCTCCCTCCTCTTCCATCGAGTTACCCTGCTCCAAGATAAACCACTAATATACCGGTGCGCGATCGGCGGTGATATGCCTGCCCCTTCATAGTGAGTGACTTATGCGAGAACTTGCATCATCCCTCGATTGATGTGCTTGGACACTTTTCAATTCTTTGCCTCAAAGAAAATGACCGGCGCGAGCGCTGTCACCACCATCAGGGAGCAATCGACGTACTCCTTGAGCTTCTTCAGATTCGGTTTGGCGCCCGTATGGGCAGAACGCACGTTGTTTTTTGCTCGGGTCGGCCTGTGCCTTGACGGGTTTGTTGCCCACAACGTTTGCCTTTTAATGCTTCCAGGCGGTTACTTGGCGGCGCAGAATTTCGCGGGAGTGCGTCTCGGCGCGGCGGAAGACGGCTTTGTAAACTTCGCAATACGGATCCTTTGCCAGCATCGTGCCGAGCGCGCTGTAGGTTCGCACGGGACAGCCACCATGACAGATCGAGAGGTAGCGGCAGGAGAGACAGTCTTCGTGTTCGACTAGATGTTTCGGCCGCTCGACAAACTCGCGCCGCGCCGGACTCTCCCGCAGCGTCCGCGTGAGATCGGGCTCGCGGAATATGTTGCCGAAAAAGGACTCGGGATAACTGGTGACCCAGCAGTCGCACTGCGCGACCGTGCCTTTGGAATCCACGGAGATGAATTGGTTGGAACAGTTTTCCTTCCAGATGCAGGGCAGCCGCGCGGGCGCGCCGGTGAAGTGATGGATCAACGCATCAAACGGACCGAGCGACACGCCCGACGCGTAGCCGCGCTCGATCCAGACATCGAAAAGGCGAGCGAGAAATTTCGCGAGTTCGTCGTTGTCGAGGTGAAAGCCTCCCTCGACCCTGCTGGCTGGGCCGCCGGGAAAGGGCGTGTTGACCTGGAAATTGTCGAGCCCGAGTTCATCCGTGAAATAGCGATAAAAGCGCTCCGGCCCGGCGTCGAGACTGGCCTGATGGAGCACCGCAATGACGCCGACTTCGATCCCCGCCGCGCGCGCTTCGTGCAGCCGCCGGGTCCGCAGCCGCCGGGTCCAGAGTTCGGTGTAGGCTTCGGCGCCGCCCTTGAAGAGCTTGCGATGCACATTGGGGTAATCCATCGACGTGCCGAGCGAGCCGCCGAACATCGTGCGCAGAACGTCGTTCCACGTGGCCGAATAGCTTATGAGATTGGTCTGAAGATAATGCGTGAAGTGGCGCCCGCGCGCGGCGGCGGCGCTGTCCATGAGCTTGCCCGCGTCCGCGAACCACGCAGGCCCCATGATCATCGCCTCTCCGCCCTGCCAGTAGATCTCACACTCCTCGATGCCTTCGTGTTCGAGGTGGTCGAGCAGGCGGCGCGTGAGCAGCGGAACGAGGACGGACGAGAGGCGGTGCGGTTCTTTGTGCTCGAAGCAGTAGTCGCAGGCGACATTGCATTCTGATGTCGGAAGAAGGATCACGCTAAAGACTCGACCACTCACGGTTTGTCCTTCGCAGTCAGGTAGGGTTGCTCGCGAGTGAGAAGGTCTCGCTCGATCTCGTCTCCTGCCGCTCCGATTGCAGAGAATAGCTGTTTCACTCCTCCACAAGAGTATGCAGGATTCGGCCACTTAAAATAGCCCCTGCAGGCCTGTTGCCAGGGACAGGTCGCGCACTCGGCACCCTGTTCGACAAGGCTCTTGAGGTGATGCTCTACAAATGCCCCTGAGGGAATCTCCACCGACCGAAAGCCACCTGAGCGGGGCAACTCTGGGTGCCCTTCGGCGTCGTAGTGCAGGAACGCCGCCGGATCTTCCTCTAGGATCATCCACAGGGAGCCTGTGTCAGCGCCACACACGGTCGCAAGTAACGAGTGGAAGAATTCCACCGGCACCTCGACCATAGGTTCATGAAGGTAGAATTCCAAAGCTTCCGTGAGCTCTGCGAGCATCTCGAGGGTTGGTTGACCAGGTAGAATCCGAACCGGGAGTCGCAACGATGTAGCGAGCTTGACCGCCTTCAAGAAACCGGGCGCAGCCGGCGTGCTCACACGCACATCGCGCACCGCGCAAACATCCATCAATCTGTAAAGGTCAGAGAACTCCGAAGCCGGGTCGGAAAGAATTACATCGAGCGGAATGTGGGAGGCGCCATGCGCCGCCGATGTCCAAGCATCCGGATCGCGCAGAAGTCCTTCTACTTGGAGCCACTGCAGGCCAGGGAGAGGATTGCCAAGCCATTGGCTAAGTTCCTCTCGAGTCTTGACGATGACAACAAAGGGGTGGCCGCTTTGTTCCGCTGCCAAATCAGACAGCACGAAAAGAATGGGCTGATCAGGTCCCGGCGATGCGCAGCCGTGGCTGGAATCATCGCTTACTAGCGGTTGATCCATGATCCTCCGCCGCCATAATTCCGGCGATTGACCCAGCCGCCTCCACCACCATTCACCCAGCTGCCTCCGCCGCCCCAGCCACCCCGGCCATTAATCCATCCGCCGCCGCCTCCACCTCGCCGATTAATCCAACCGGCCTGAGCCGCGGGCGGACCGGCGAACCACACGCTCCCGAATACCGCCGCCGCGATCGCTGCGCCTGACCATTTCCCCATGCTTTGAAGAAACAGCCTCCGCTCCAGCAGCTTTCCCTGTTCATCCGGGCCAACATCAAAAGATGATTCGTTAGTCATTGTGTGAAGTCGACCGTTCTACTGCGTGTCTTTGGCACCGCCTTCCGTGGCGCCTGTCAGTGTGGAAAAATGCATGGCGGCGACCAGCCACCGGCCACTATCTTTTGCGACGGTCAGAGAAATGTTGACGGGAAACGCGAAGTCTTTCTCGTCCTTCTTACCCGTCACATTTCCGGACGTCATCATCCAACCCATATCCGATGTCAGTCCACCAATCCTGAATTGGTATTCGAACTTTTGTTGTCCTTTGTCGAAACCCTGGAAGAAGTGCTCATAGGCTACTTTGATTTCATCTGGGCCCGACCAGATTTCTCCGGGTCCGGAACCCATAATTGCCGCTGTCTTAGTGAAGCACGCTAGGACCCCATTCATGTCCTGATTGGTAAAGGCTTCATCGTGCGCCTTTAACAGCGCGCGAATCGGTTCCACCTCTGGATTTTCGGACGCGGATGCCTGCGCATTCATGACAGCGGGCACGGCGGCAGCAATGCTAACTGCCCCCGCGATAATTGCTTCTCTTCGGTTCATTGATAGATTCCTCTGGTGTTCGCAGACAGGTTGATTCGGCTTTTCCTAGCCGGGGGGAAGGTGCCAGCTTAGCGGGAGCCGAGACTAGATTAAATTCTTTCCTTTTGCAAGGATCTTGGCCAACACGACGGTCTTAATTACCCATCGCTGGTCCACGAACCCTCGCCAAAACCACCGTCTAACTCAAAGCTCCACCAGCGGATCCCCTTGAGCGCCGGATCCCAGCCAATCCAATCGGTTACCTCGCCGAGCGAAACATCCTTAAAGGCTACCTGTGGGAGGCTATAACAAAGCTTTGCTCGGGTCTCCGCTCTAGGTGATGTGACCGACTTCTTGGCCGTCGCACTAGGTTCAGATCTCAACCTTCAACACAGGCATTTATTTTGTGCTGAAGATCGAATGCATACCACAATTCGTGGTGAGTGATTACCCGTCCGCCGTTGGCCTCCTACCTCATACTGTTCCGCCTCTCTGCCTCGCAAGATCTGCGATGTAACGAATCACCAGCGCGGTCCAGCCGGTCTGGTGATTCGCGCCGAGACCCCGACCTGTTTCTCCGTGGAAATATTCGTGAAAGAGGACGAGGTCGCGCCAATGCGGATCACTGGCGAAACGCGCATCATCTCCATGACATGGCCGGCGGCCCGTCGCGTCGGGCAGGAAGATACTCGCCAGCCGAGCGCCGAGTTCATTCGCGACTTGCTGGAGATTCATTATACGACCGGAACCGGTGGGACATTGAATCTGAAACGTATCGCCGTAGAAATGATGATACCTTTCGAGCGCCTCGATCAGCAGATAGTTGACGGGAAACCAGATCGGCCCGCGCCAGTTCGAGTTGCCGCCGAATAGGTGAGTGCTGGATTCGCCCGGGTCGAAATCGACGCGATGCTCCACGCCGTCCGTGTTAAAGATACACGAGTCCTTCTTGTAGAATTTGGATAGGGACCGAATTCCGTAAGGCGAGAGGAACTCTTTCTCGTCGAGCATGTAGCTCAGGACGCGCTCCAGACGGCGGCGCGAGGGAATAGCGCTGGCCAGTTCCAGCGCCATCTCTAGCATTGTTATGCGGTAAAACGCCATCCAGGCTGTACCATCGGCCTGCCGGAGCGTGGCGCCGTTCGGCAAAACCTGCGAGCGATCGAACGCCCCGATGTTATCGAGCCCGAGGAAACCACCTGAGAACAAGTTCTCGCCATCGGCATCTTTGCGGTTGACCCACCAAGTGAAGTTGAGCAGTAGCTTCTGAAAGACGCTTTCGAGATTACGTCGCGGCTATAAACATGAGTCCAATTTTTGTTGCGGCCATGCAGCCGACTGGCAGGGGGCGTTGGACCTGCCGGGTCGCCGGCGAGCCAATCCGCAACGACGTAGTGGTAGAATTGCTTGCTCCAGAGCAGCCCAGCAGGGGCTTGGCGTACCACGCCCCACTCGGCCTCGCTAAACTTCACTCTGGAGACAGACTCGTAATACTCGTCGGCCTCGCGGATGCGCGCCGCGAACACCGCCTCAGAGTCCGGCGCCTCCGCGGGGCACTCATGCTCGTCAAAGAGCCGCAAAGATTTGCGCGGAGTGCGCGGGGATGTGTAACATGTAACGCTGCCTTGTCCCACTCTTTGCTGGATTGATGGCGCCGTTTCTACCGTGGATTACGTAGTCGTGGAACGCGGCTACCACAACACGGTCGCCGCCTCCTATGGCTTTCAAGCCGGTCTGCAGAAATTCGGTTATGTCATGTTCTTCGAACCGACTCATCGCTAGCGTATCTGCATAAGAGTGGCGGGTTTGAGGTCGGCTCTGCACCGAGCCTCGTCGTGGTCGATACATGGATAGCAAAGTCGCTCTCGAGCACGACGCTGAAGAAGGGCATCTATGTGTTCTTCTTCAATCAGAAAGGTTTGATGGGCGGACTGGGACTGCAGGGAACCAAAATCACTGAGTACACGCCCAGCGCGTAGGTGTTTTGACATTCAATCTCCGTTCGAGCACGATGACGAGCATTCACAAATCGGCGTAGCCGCCTTATTTGGTTGAAAGGATTACCCATCGAAACGGAGAAGATAAACCCAGAGCCTCCCGCTGAACAACCGGTTAGTATAGGCGAACACTGATGAGGAAATGCTGGCTCGATCCACTGCCGGCGGGTCCAAGAAATTCTTTCGCCAACATGTCGCGGTTAATCAACCTCATTCATGATTCATTACCTTCGAGGCTCGATTCGAATAGTCTGCGCAGCAATGTGGTTGCTGGCCTTCGTGATACTCTGTGTTCTAAGTATTTGGGCAGCGGCGGCGCTGTATTTTGACCTCCCGGCAACGAATCTGAGTCTACCTGCTGCTATTTTTTACCTGGTCCTTGTAATCGCCGTCTTATTTTTCTTCAAGTTCAGGTGGGTGTCTTTGGCGATTTGCTTCGCCTTGTTCGCCGGTGTCGTTCTTTGGTGGTGGTCAATCCAACCATCGAACAATCGCAACTGGCAACCTGAAGTTGCCGAAACCGCCTGGACAGAAAGAGACGGTGATAAGATCACCATTCACAATCTTCGAAACTTTGACTACGAACCGGGGAAACCTGCCACACCCAGATGGGAGACAAAAGTCGTGGACCTAAGCCAACTACGTGGAGCGGATCTTTATATAAACTTCTGGGGCTCAACCCTGATCTGCCATCCGATTGTAAGTTTCCAATTTGGCCCCAACGATCACGTTGCGATTTCGGTCGAGACGAGGATGGCCCAAGGCCAAACCTATTCCACTGTTCGCGGTTTCTTTAAGCAGTTCGAACTGATCTATATTGTTGCCGATGAACGAGATGTGATTCGCGTCCGGACTAACTACCGTCACGAGCAGCTTTACCTTTATCGGACCAGCGTTAAACCCGACCGAGCTCGTAGGTTGTTCCTCAATTACCTGGAAACCGTTAATGCTATGCATACGCAACCGCAATTTTACAACGCTTTGACCGATAATTGCACAACCAACGTACGGATGCACACCGCAGCGACGACTACAAAACCGGCTCCCTGGGATTGGAGGATGTTGTTGAACGGAACCGTAGACCAGTTGGTGTACGAAAACGGAGGTTTCGCCAGTCATCTGCCATTTACCGAGCTCAAAGAGATGTCGCTCATCGACGCAAAAGCCCAAGCCGCAGACCAAGCGTCGAATTTTTCAGCATTGATTCGGGCTGGTTTGCCCGGCTTTGACCAGTGATTACGCAGGAAACAGCGACGGATTTTAGTCGGCGGAGCCTCGAAGCCTTAAAACCGAATTGGGCGATTGGCCATCATCAAATTTAGAAAGTCGCATGCTCCCGTCGCCATCCAAAAACAGCCCGTTCTCTTTCTCTGGCAGTTCATCGCCCTAAAGACCAGCACCGGAAACGCTGGTTATGCGTGAGTTAATGAAAGGCTGCTGGGCGAGAAGACGACAGCTTTTGGGATCTGCTTGAAACTGGACCAACGCGTTTTCAAGCGAGTCCATAACATCATCTAGCCGGTCCGAAATGGCACAACACAAATTGATCACGTTCTCATCTCGATTTATGGTTTTTTTTGATTAGGGAGCAGCAGTTGAGTGATCGCTTGAACGCGCATTGAGCATGAGTATGCGGCGGACTTCCTCAATGGCCTGCGGGTTCTGGTGTGCGGGGTGAGCGGAGGGCACGATTAGCTCGGACTTCGCGCCATCCATGTGCGAACTCCAATACGGCACGACACCGTCGCTGGAATTTGGCGCATCGCCTTTGCCTCGGTCCCCCATGATGGTGTGATAGGGGATGCCGGGTGTAATCGGGATCGTATTGATCGCTTTCACGAAGCGGTTGTTTGGCGCGAGGGTGTCCACGCTATTGGGGATGCGTTTGAGCTTCAGGTCGCCCGACTGAAAGGTGGTGATTTTAATGATGGAATTGCCCGCGCTGAGCAGCGTAGAAGGTGCTTTTACAAGGCTCGACCCGATCCGGCCAACCCAGTTGCTCGCGAGATCACTGCCGCGCAATGGCGCGGAGATGAAGATCACCCGCCCGATTTCCGGGCGGTGCCGGAAGATGAGGGCCTCGGTAAAGATCTCCCTGGCTTCAGGAGAGAGCGGCACCTGCTCCGGTGGCTTTTTGAATAGCTGCATCCAAAGCTTGTCCCCGGTGTCGGTAATGAGGAGCCGGCTGATGCAGCCTCCCATGCTGTGGCCGATGACAACCATCGGCTTGCGCAGCGGGAAACGTTTTTCGACGGCGTCAAGTTCACGCCGCAGAATCGAAGCGGAGTAGGGATACGGGTAGCCGCTTGGGTAGCTGTAAAACCAGAACTGGCAATTGCGCCGGATGTTCTCATCGCCACGCAAGCTGTTGAGCATCGACGTCCACGTCGCGGGCGAATCCATCAGCCCGTGGATGACGAGCACGACGGTTTTGTTCGGGTCGTAGGGCTGAAGCCGTGCGATGCGTGCGGTCTGGGCGTATTTGGCCGGATTAAGCATGCGCGCGAGTTCGAGTTTTTTCGGGTCGGTGCGCGCAAGCATCACCGCGAGCGGCACGGTGAAATCTGCCGCGAGCGGGTAGGTATGCGCGTCCACTTGGATGGTTTCTTCCGCGAGAGGATCCTGGAAGGAGAGCACACAACGGCGGCCTTCGAAGCGCGCGATGGCGGTGACGCCGTAGTAAGTGCGCGGCAAAGAGAAATTGGCCCGGGCATCCTGGTTTTCCTCACGTCCGACGGCTACGACCGGAGCTCCAAGCCCATCGCGCGTGGTGCGCTCAGTCACGTAGGTGCCGTGGATGTCGAACTGATCCGCCGGCGTAAAACTGTAGAGCGCGGGATTCCACTGCGGGCGGGGGTCGGGCTTGTGCGTGAGCACAAAATCGCCGACTCGCAGCGGCTGCGTCCACGGATCAAGCTTCTCGTCGCGGATGGTGGCGATGATGCGCGCGACAGCAAAGTTGTAGCCGTTGCGTGCATTCTCGTCGCGCGGGTTGCGCTCGAATTGGCGCAAGGCCATCTCTGCCGCGCTCATGTATTTATCAAGCGCCGCGAGCGGGTTGCTTCGATCAAGTTGGAGCGCTTTCGCGATCGCCGCCTCTGCATTCGCCAGTCTGCCGACTGCGCTAGCGATCGGGTGAAAGCGAGGGCGCCTTTCGCTCACCTTCGAATACGTTGCGCAGCCCACGAGCGCACATGCAATGATGATGGCAAGAGCGAAGTTCGGAAATCTGGTGAGTGTGAAATGTTCCTTCATAACGCTAAAAAGGGGAAATCAAGAGATAGTTCACGGCGGGTAGTCGGTAACAACTCTCATGTTTTGCCCGGCAACCCGCGCGCGTCGCGCCCACGTTAGGCTGTCGTCTCTCTACCTGCGCGGTGGTGTTATCCTAGTAATTTTCGATTCTTGCAAGCCGAGTCCGGGCATCAGCCCTTTTTGGTCAAAGAAAAACGCGTAAACGTCTTTCTGAAGCGATGTTGTCGTCAGTGACTTATCCCATTCCGGCGTCAGCTAAGACGATGCTGGGACCCGTGCCGAGCTCCTAACCGCCGCTCTTTTTAAGATACGCCAGGGATGAATCAGTCATAAAGAAGAGTGCATATCCGAATTTCTGGACGCCGACCTGTAAACCGTAGGAGGCAGCGATCGTATTGTACTAGCCGAGCGGTAAGACCAAAGTCCAATGTTCGGTCGCGATAGAAGCTGGCATTCTCTTCGCAAACAGAACAATTGGTTCCAAAACGAGCCCGGGAAGGGTCGGAACTCGTTGTGCGCCTCTACGGTCCGGGAGTCTTTGGGAAGTTATTAAAGAAAGCCCCTCAAGTGTCTGGCCAACCCGAGACCATCTACGTTGTGGATGATGACGCCGCCGTGTTGAAGGCGCTGCGTCGTCTCCTCCGTTCAGCCGGATTCGAGGTGATACCCTTCGAGGACGCTCGATCATTCCTAGAACACGTCAAAAATCATGTAATCTCCGTCGCGATTATCGATGTCTGCATGCCGGAGCTTAACGGTTTGGAAGCGCAGCGGCTGCTCCATGACATCGCGCCGGCTACCGATGACATCGATCCCGCGCGCCGCAATCGTCGTCCTTCCGCTCGAACACCTGAATTCCGTTCGAAATACCTATGGTTTGGTGCCCGCGTGCGCCACGGGTTCAGGTGGGACCGCAGGAACTGTCGGCGCGGGGTTTTTTCCTAGCTCAGCAAGGCGTTGAACGAAGACATAGCAGACCGGGATGAGGAAAATGCCGACCAGCGTCGCAATGGTCATACCAAACACAACCGCGGTGCCCATAACAGCGCGCGAGGCGGCGCCGGAACCAGTTGCAAGCAGCAGTGGTACACAGCCAAGGATCAACGCGAATGAAGTCATCAGGATCGGCCGCAGGCGCAGTTTCGCGCCTGCGAGCGCGGCTTTCCACGAGCGAGTTGCCCTCTTCGCGCCTGAGCTTGGCAAACTCGACTATCAGGATGGCGTTTTTCGCGGCCAAACCGATGAGCATCACAAGACCAATCTGTGCGTAGACGTTGTTGTCAAAGTTCCGCGTAACCAAGCCGATGAATGTTCCGAGCACGACGAGAGGCGTGCAAAGCAGCACTGCGAACGGCAGCGCCCAGCTTCCATACTGCGCAGCTAGCAGCAGAAAGACGAACACAATGGCCATGCCGAAGATCACGCCAGCTTCACCTTCCGATTTTTTTTGCTGAAGCGTCAGTCCCGACCACTCGTAGCCAAACTCCCGCGGCATGGTCTTTGCCACTTCTTCAATCGCGCTGAGCGCTTGAGCCGAGCTATATCCCGGCGCCGGCGTGCCCATGATCTCCGCGGCGAGATAGAGGTTAAAACGCGAAAGAAAATTGGGCCCGGAAATTTGTTCGACGTCTACCAACGTATCGAGCGGTACCATTTTGCCGTCATCGTTACGGACATAGAAATTTCCGATCTGGTCGGGCTGGTGCGTGAACTCCGGCTCCGCTTGAAGGAAGACTTTGAAAACGCGACCGAAGCGAACAATATCGTTCACATAGAGGCCGCTCAAGTACGCCTGCAACGTCTGGAAGACGCTGTCCACCTTCACGCCAACCGCTCGCGCTTTGTCGCGGTCAAGCTTCACATTCAACTGGGGCGTGATCGGCTGGAACGTCGTGCTAAGCCGTCCGATCTCCGGCCGTTTGGATGCTTCGGCGGCCACGGTAAGTGGCGGTAGCTTCGATGAGCGTGGGGCTCACCTGGGGGTATTCTGCGATGGGCAGTCGTGACAAGGAGACCAGCCCAATGATGACGGTGACGATGGCTATTACCATCGCGACGATAGGATTGCGGATAAAGAATTCGGCCATGGCCCAACTACTCCTTAGTGAGGTTCAGAGCCGCTGTGACGGGAGGTGTTGGCGCGGCCGTAGATGGCTGGACCAGGGCGCCCTCGCGCACCTTTTGTAAACCCTCGACTACGATGTGTTCCGGCGAGAGGCCGCACAGCGACGTCTTTGATGCCTAACTCTGCGGCGGATTTCGGAAGGATCGAGACACCCATTTCGGATGCCACCATACTAAGAATGGCTTGCATCTCGCCCGCTTCCTGTAGAGCCAATGGGCTGAACCCTGATCGGAGGCAGATGTCCAGGATGCGGTCGTAGAACCCGGGTGCCTGACGACGTTCGTAGAGAATGAAAGGTTCGGAGCGCAACCGCTGCGGCGCGATCTTGCTATATCGTGCCAGAGGGTGCCGCTTCGGAAGGAAACAGACAAGGGGCTCTTCACTCAGCGGCGTGATAGCAATTTCAGCGGCTGTGATCGGAAGGCGCACAAGTCCCACATCGATCTCTTTGCACAGAAGCGCTTCAATCTGTGGCGCAGTAGGAAGGTTGCCAAAGCCGATGCGGATCAGCCCCAGCTCTCCTTTTGCTGCCCGCTGTTGCTCTTCTTTGAGCATCTTCCAGTTCCCGCAGAAGTCTGTGCACGTCTTCGAGAAAGACCCGGCCCGCCACGGTCAGTGATACCGAGCGGCGATCCCTTTATGACGCGACAAGAACAAACCAAGCTAACGACCGATTCAGATCGAATCATGCGGTCTCAGACGTTTTGAGTAAACGAGCGTGCCATCGAGCAGTCGCGTATTTGAGCAAGCCGAAATCATGTGTAACCCGGCTGAAGGTCTGCTTGAGAGATCTGCTGCTCAGGAGAATGATTGAAACCGGAGGAACGATGAAAATCGCAAAAAACCTAAAAGGTTCACCGTCTAACCAAAGCGTTTATCAAGGGGCGAAATTCTATTTCGCTTCTGCCGCCGACAAAAAGGAATTCGACAAGAACTCCAGCAAATATGCGCCGACCTACGGCGCTATTGTGTCAATAACCTAAGAAAGGGCAAGTTAGTAAACGGCGATCCGAATGTGTTCTTTGTCTACAAGGGAAAACTTTACTTTTGCAGCGAAAAGAAGGGCGTAGAAGAGTTCAAGAAGAACATCGACCAGAATGTGGGCGAAACCTATAATCGTTGGCGTCAAATTCAATGGGCCCCGGTGGGAAAGCCGCCTAACTGGGAGCAGCCCTAAAGAGTTGGGTTCCCAATGTTCACGAGCGCTTACTGACATAAGAAAAAATTTTCAAGAAAAAATTTTCCCCTCTTTAGAATTGTCTCGCTCGCATTCTGGCGCGCTGGTTATCCCGCGGCGGATTGGCTAAAAGCAGCCGGTCCAAGTCCGCGTTCCGGCCACCTCTTAAGCGATTGCATCAGCTAAATTAGCTCAATCTGATCGTCGAAGAATCTTCTTTGCCGAGCGCGACATCCATCGCGCGATGGTAAAACGCTCCCGCATACTCAAATGCGGACGTGCCCTCGGCATCACCCTTCTTCACCCGATCGCCCAACCATTTGTCAAGATTTGTTGACTGATGCCCTATTCAACCCCCTATGCATCTATCCCTGTTCGGCACTCGTCTCTTACAAATCGCTTTCGTTACGTTGTCCTTGGAAGCCGTGATGCTCCTCAATAGCACAGCCAGCGCCGCAGATAACGAATTGACGGATCCGACAAGTGTTGCCCGCGCCTTTCCGCCTAAGTCCCCGGATACGCCGATGGCCAATTTCCCGGCTAAAAAGGCCCCTTACAAAATCGCGTTTAGCAATTCTTACTTTGGAAACAATTGGCGGGCGGAAATGCTGAAGGCGGCAGACGCCTACGCCAAACAGCCACAGGTCCGGTCCTATATTAAGGAGTACAAGGTTTACAATGCCGGCAATGATGTTGGACAGCAGATCGCGCAAATTCGCCAGATCATCCTTTCCGGCGCGGATGCCATCGTCGTTAATGCAGCTTCGCCGACCGGACTCGACTCCGTCCTGGAGGAAGCGGTGAAGCGAGGTATTGCCGTTGTTGCCTTTGATAATACTGTCGGAACCAACAAAGTCGTTAACGTCAACAACGATCAGGTAGCCATGGGCAAACGCTGGGCGGAGTTCCTGGCCGACCAGATCAAAGGCAAGGGCACCGTCCTCATGGTGCATGGTGTTGCCGGGACCACGGTCGACAACGATCAAGCCAACGGCGCGATGTTGGTATTCAAACAGCACCCTGATATCAAGGTCATCGATGTCTATGGAGACTGGGACGTTGGCACGAACCAGAAAGTGACGGCGAACGCGTTAGCCACCTATCCGGAAATCAATGCAATCTGGGGCACGGAGGGATGCACGGGAATTATTCAAGCATTTCTCCAGCTGAAACGCCCATTGGTTCCCATGACCGGAGAAAGCGATAACGGATTCATGCG
>WNFI01066915.1_pt1 | contig 16175 bp, 11 predicted proteins | sample 5400471 | NCBI WGS metagenome assembly WNFI01 (sample SAMN13153348, study PRJNA577476) | soil metagenome | isolation source: 100 cm saprolite on Douglas fir-dominated hillslope | place: USA:California | collected 2013-09-17 | reverse complement strand
ACCTTCCCCAGATCATGCCACAGGTGTGGCGTACGGGCTCTACCGCCGATCGGGAATTGGGAAGGCGTTCTTCGTCTTCCCTCACCCTGCCCCGAAGACTGTATATTGCTCTACTCTAGAAGACGAGAAAGGGGTCGCTGATGTGACGAGTGGCAGGGCGGAATCCCCAGAAAAGAGCCTCGGCTGCCTCAGTGTCTCCCTTGAGAGGTCCTTTCCAGTTCCTTTGCTTTCTCTTCAGCGGGTTTGATGACTTTTTCCTCGAATGTTGCTTGCAGGTCCGCCAGACCATTGTAACGATAACCTGGGAGAACATAGGGATATTGCTTGAAGTCAGGGAACATGTTATAAAGCCTGCGGGATCCATTGAGCAGCGGCTGAACAGACACTGCCGTGCCTGGTAGAATAGCACGCAATTCTTGCGAAATACTTTTGTGAAGTGAGAGGTCCGCGATGATGAAGCGGGCGATGCGGGCAAGCGTGCGTAGCGACTCTGAGAAATCGCGACTCAAAGGTTTTTCGAAGTTGAACAACATTGGTGTGTAATGTCGTTCACGAAGTTCGTCCCGAATCGCTTCCAGGATAGGTTTGCGCTCAGGTGTAAAGCGGCCCAGGATCAGCACAATGTTGGACGTTATGCTTGTGATGACCTCGTGTATGTGTTTGTTGTTCAGTAACAGATAGATAAACTGCGCTACATCCAGGGTATCAACCATGATGGTAGGCTCGCTGGGGAACGTGATGACGAGGTTTGCCTGGTTTGCGCCTTCAAGGTGTATGTTCCAGGCGGAAAGTCCGCAAACCGAACACCCTGTTAAGTTTGCCTGTCGCAAATTGGTCTCGACGAGAATAGCATAGTTCAGTATGGCCTCGTAAAGGTTCGCGCCGGTGAAATCGGTTTCTCGAAGCATCGCCATGGTCAGGTTCGCGCCGGACAGGTCGGCACTGGTAAGTTTGGCCGCCGTGAGATCGGCTTTCCAGAGTCTGGCGGTTGTGAGGTTTGCGTTGCTCAGGTAGGCAAAGGTGAGATCAGCGAAGCCGAGGTCGGCCTTGTGGAGGTTGGCTTCGTGGAGATTGGCTTCCACTGCTGTTGCACCAAGCAGATTGACCTCTTGTAGGTCCGTCGAAGCCAGTTCGGCTCCCCCGAGATTTGCCCCGCTCAGATTAGCTCCGCGCAGATTTGCGCCAGCCAGACTCGCTTCCTGGAGGTCTGGCCGTACATCAGGATTCTTTTTTCTCCATTCGTTCCAGGGAAGACTACCTTGTTTGAGTATGCTGAGTTGTTGTCTATTTGCCATGCTGTTTCCCCAGAGTTGTAGTTTTTGTCAGTATAGCACAAGAATGGTCCTATGCAGGTAGGCAAGTATCGATGGGCAGCACGGCTGCGTCTTGACAAAGAAGGATGAGGTAGATTAAGCTACATACGATTACTTGTTCTGTATAAGGGATTTGCATTAAAATTTTCTTCCTCGTGTTTCATAAGCACTCGTTGAGGAAAATTAGGTCGAGGGGGCAATGCATAGTAGGATGGCGAATCTGGCCAGCGATATGAGCTTATCGGAACTCGCAGAACGCTGTAGGAGTGAGATGATCCACTACAGCCTTAAAGAGGCATACGACGATCTCTTTTGTTTAGAGATTTTCCGCCGTGCCATGCTACTAGGCGACTTATTGGCCTGGGAATTGTTGCATCGAGATTTCAAATCGACGATGCTGCGTTGGCTGCGTCAACACCCCACCAGGGATGCCGCAAGTCGTCTCGACAGTGAAGAGAATTATATAGTTCAGGCTTTTGAACGCTTCTGGAGGGCAGCCGCTCATAATCAGCAATTGGAATTCGGTACACTGGCTGCTGCGCTACGCTACTTGCATGCCTGCCTAAACGGCGCTATTCTGGATACCTTGCGAACCTATTCACGAGCAAAAGAGGTGCCTCTGCCGATGCCCGGCTTGCCTGGGGAGCCAGTAGTAGAAGACTCCGACGACAACCGCGAGTTGTGGCAAATTATAGAACGCATACTTTCAGACAAGCATGAACAGCGATTGGCATATTTGCTCTTTTACTGTGGTCTCAAGCCCCGGGAGATTGTGCGCTACCTCCCGCAAGAGTTCAGCGATGTGCAGGTAATCTACCGCCTGCACCGTCAGATCATAGAAAAACTGCAACGCAACCGGGATCGACTCCGCTGGCTGCTAAGCGATGAGTAGTTTTGAGCTCGTTCAGAGGAATAGCAGATGAACACTACCAAATATCGGCTTCCAATGCTAAAATCTGAGAGGCAAGAAACGCCACATGCATCGTTTATAAAGCAACACAAAACGTACATAGTTTAATCAGGTACCCAGGCTCATGCTGCGAGAGGAGCTACAAACGATGGATTGTTCGCACTTTATGGCCCCTGGTAACGAGGAACTTTTGGGGTTTGTCTTAGATGAAGACCCCTTGTCCAAAGAGGCGAGAGAACATCTCGAACAGTGCGAAATCTGCCAGCAACGGCTTGCCAGGTACAGACAGACCTACGCCTCCCTGGTCTCACATCTTTATCGCCGCGAGTGTCCAACCGGCACACGCTTGAGCCTTTACTGTGCTGGCCTCTTACCAACAGATGAGCAGATGAGTATAGCAACTCATCTCCTGGCCTGCCCACTCTGCGCTGCTGAGGCTGCAGATACACGGCGTTTCCTGGCGGCAGTGGAACCTCTACCCGCTCCCACGTTTTCGCTTCGTGATACTGGACGCCAGGTTGTTGCCAGCCTTGTTAGGCCACAGGCGCGACTGGTTAGGCGCGGTAGTGCGCCAGCGGCAACCTGGCCACGCCAGTATCGAGCAGAGTCGATCGATCTTTCACTGCATCTTTCGCGCACGAGCAACGGGGAGTATGTATTGCTGGCCATCCTCACCAGTATCGACTCTGCAGAGATTGCGAATGCCTATGCGGGGATGGCTGCCGAACTCTACTCTGCACCTGATCCAATTGCACCGAGTGGAGAAAGTGATAAAGGGAACAATCAGGCTGAAACACCTCTTGTAAGTACACAGATAGACGACGTTGGAAATGTTGTGTTTAGTGCGATACCAGCAGGGAAATATATCCTGGTTGTGCATCTTCCCAAGCGTGAATTGGTTATCGAGGACCTGATAATCGAATCCGGATAAACATCTATCTTTGCGTCATTAATCTTATCATGTGTTGGTCATGGTGGGGGACTAACTATTGAGTATGGATGACAAGGTATTCTTACAACGCTTGTGTGACCTGAGTTTAGCGGAAGGATGCGCCTATATACAGGCGCACACCACTGAATTCGCTGACCCTGCGACCGTTGCCGTTCTGATGCGAGAGGAATCACTACGTCAGCGGAACATTAATGCTTTTGTCTCCCTCAAATTGGCTGAACTGCTAATCTTCTTGGGCGAGCATCTTCAACACGCTCCATCTTATGCCTTCGGTCTCCTTGCTAAGGGGGATGCTTTGTCCCATATAGGGCATTACAAAGCAGCTTTAGAGTGCTTGAATGACGCGGGAGATGCGTTTCTACACCTGGGAGATGAGGTGAGCTGGGCTCACACTCGTATCAGTTGGATCATCGCTTGTGCCTGGCTGGGTCAAGTCGAAGAAGCCTTACAAGAAGCGGCTTATGTCCGCAAGATGTTTCTACAGCACGGTGAATACTACTGGGTCTGTATCGTCGATCATAATACTGCAGTGATCTACAAACGGCTAGGACGTTACCAGGACGCCCTCAATCTGTATGAAAGGATACTCTCTGTCTTTCCCACCTTATCCAGCCCTGCCGAGGCCACTCTTAAACTATCGATAGCCAGGGCTGAAGCCAATCAGGCTATAAATCTATCCTTGCTCGGCAATTTTGAACAGGCATATCACCTTCTGCAACAGGCACAGGGACGCTTCAATGCACTCGGGCAGACCGCTGCTGTTGTCAAGATAGAAATTCATCTGGCTGAGATCGATTATGCTCAGGGCTACTATGGCTTTGCCCTGAAACGTTACTATCAAGCCCGTGACAGTATGGTACAGAACCATGTAGATGATCCTATGTTACAGGCAGAACTCAAGCTTCAAATGACTGATTGCCTGGTGAAACTCAATAGAGCACAGGAGGCTTGCCAGTTAGCAGTTGAGGCGGTTACGATATATCGACAACATGGTGTATCACTTGATACCGGCGAGGCGCTGCGTGAATATGCAATGGCACTAGTTGCCGCCGGTAAATCTGGGGAGGCTTTGTCCGCCCTTGACGAAGCATGGACGCTTTTTAAGCGGGGAGCGTTTGACCACTATGCCTCCGATACCGAGCTTCAGCAGGCAGAACTCCTGCTCGAGACGGGATCTTTTAACGCGGCATACACCCAGGCTCGCATCGTCAAGCAGTATTTTGAGACGAGGGGCCTGGTGGTGCGCTCTGCTCGCGCCAGCCTGGTGATGGCTGCTGCTCTCATAGAAAGCGCGCAACAGAGTGGGGTACCCCAGGAGCAGGAACAGCAGTCTCTCCTCCTACAAGAGGCTGAATTGCTGTGTAAGCAGATAATGTCTCAGGCTCAGCGATACAACTTGCAGGAACAGATTTATAAGAGCCAGTACCTCATGGGGCGACTCGCTATCCTGGAGGGAAAACCCGGCAAAGCCGCCAGGCGCTATGGGGCTGCTATTGCTCAGATTGAGCGCATGCTGGATGATCTTGGATATGATCTCTCTCCTTCGTTCCTGCATAGTACAAGTTCCGTATATGGAGATATGATAACCCTTTGCCTCCAGCAGTCTCAGGTTGAGCGTGCTTTCAACTATCTCGAACAGGCGCGCTCTGTCGCCTTGCGCCAATATCTCAACAAATCGAGCGCTTTACAGGACAAAAGACGAGAACAGAAAGATGTAGCTTCTCCATCGGAGTCGCCAGCAAACAGTGTTGCCGTGTTACAAATGCGTCAGGAATTAACAGATTGGCAGCAGGAATATCGTAAATATAGTGTGCAACTTGCCACGATTGATACCTCGGTTTCTCCCGCTGTTGATCAAGAAGTTATACAGGCTGAACTAAATCGGTGCGAAGCAAAACTAAACGAGTTGTTTGAGCGTTTACATCTCCAGCAGTCGGATACTCGACTCAGATCGAATGCGCGGAAACACGAAATGCACAATGTGCAACGTGTAGACGTTGCTCAACTGTCTCAGCACCTTTCGCCCGATCAGCTTCTACTGGCATATTTTCTGTATAAGGGTAGGCTCATCATCTTTGCAGTCACATCAGAGCGTCTGATTGCCTATGAGAATCCTGATGGAGCGGAGCAATTGGAGCGTTTGTTTCTTTTACTCCATGCACATCTTCAGCCAGATGGCTGGCCCAACCCGCAGCAGCCGCCCCAGTACCCCATTCGTCGTCTACTCAACAAACTCTATGATCTCCTGGTGGCTCCTATGGCACCTCTGTTGCCACCTTCACCTGGATACCTGACCATCGTCCCCTATGGGCCATTACATCGACTTCCGTTTCATGCCTTGTATGATGGCTCGCATTTCCTGATCGAAGACTTCCAGATCAATTACCTTCCGGCTTCAAGCATACTTGCGCATCTTAGTACTCACAGGGTCGAACCTTCAATTCGTCCTATGGATACAAAGGTCACCATCAAACCGCCACTGGTGTTTGGTTACTCGCAAAATGGATATTTGCAGCGTGCCCTTGACGAAGCGAGAACATTGACAACGTTGTTAGATGGACATTGCTATCTTGAAGATGACGCGACAATTGATCGACTTGTTGAACAAGCCCCCGGTAGACCCATCATCCACGTGGCGACTCATGGCAAGAGCAGGCTGGATGCCCCCAACTTTTCCTATGTACACCTGGCGGATGGGCATTTCAACGCTATTGACGCTCTCAGTCTGAATTTAGAAGAATGTGAACTAGTCACTTTGAGCGGTTGTGAAACTGGTCTGGCGCTCAGCGGTGGAGGTGATGAACAGTTAGGCCTGGGGCGAGCGTTCCTGGCAGCTGGCGTTCCTTCATTAGTGATGAGCCTGTGGCCGGTAGAAGATAACGCTACCAATGAGTTGATGCAGCTCTTTTACCAGAATCTCTTGAATGGAGATAGCAAGGTACAGGCGTTGCGAACTGCTCAATGCAGCCTCCTGCATCGAACCTCTTCAGCCTATACTCATCCTTATTTCTGGGCGGCATTTCGCCTCGTTGGCGATGTCGGTCCGCTCCAGTATGCAAAAGCGAAAGCTTTTACCCATTGATTCAAATCGTCCTCCAAAAAAGTACATGCTCAGCGTTTCATAGTCAGGTAGTTATTGTGATCGCTTTGTATCCACTCTACATATGCTGGGGTATGCCAGCAGAAAGCACGAGGTAAAAAATGGCTAAGAATTACGAGTATGAGCATGTGCGTGTCCCGTGGTGGACCGACATGATCATGTACTGGCTTGAAGACCAGGTTGCCATTGCATTCCACTCCAATCACCATCCTTCTGCAGACCGCGAAAGCATCATCACGTCCCTGGAGTTGAACAAACTCAATCAATTTCTTCAGCAACGCGGCTTCGAACTGTTGCCCTTCACCCAGGATGATCTTCCGCATCCGCCAAATGCGAGAGTACTGGCGAACGGGAGTAAGGATGTTAAGAAGTCAAATATTAACGATCCAATTGGTAAGTATCTGTTCTCCTCTCCTTCTGACCAGGGAACGATCGTTATTGGCTTCTTCCATATCCAACTGCATGATATGTTTCACCCTGTTCAGGGGATGACCTCGATGCAGGGGAGTCCTGACACACATGGTGGAGGTGAGTCGAATGCCCGCCAGGTTGTGAACATCATCAATGCCAATCTGGAAAAGCTAAGACAAGAGGGGAAAATCCCTGTTGTTGCAGCTATGCCCAACTGGCTTGGGGGGACTACTTGCTTTATCCACGGCTGTTCATTTACTCCTATTCCAGTACGAAAAGATGACCCAACCGGTCATTGGACATTTACATTGCCCGATCTGTCGGACGCGATGCAAGCCAGGAAAGGTAAGGATGTGACGGTGTTTGTGCTGGACACCTTACCCAAGCTTGACCAGGTCACAAAGGCATCCCAGGATAAGGAGAGCAATTGGCTCCTACAGGACATCGTCGCAGGGATGAAGAAAGAGACTATCAGCCTCAACTATCAGACTCTGCCTAAGCTACTAAGGGAAGATGCTAAAGATCAACTGGTAACGGGTCGGGATATCTATGGGCGCACGGCCGGTCTACCTATGGCAGATCATGGTCTATTCGTAGCTGGCATTGTGCACGACCTTGCCAGTGATGCGAAGATTGAATGTATTCGTATTCTCAATGACTTCGGTGCGGGCGATACCCATATGCTGATTTACGAACTCGAAAAGATACAAAAGCGTATGGCTCCAGCCAATCCAGGTACAGGGGAGGAAGCGGGAGACCTCAATAATCAGGCTGTCGTGATTAATCTGTCTTTGGTGCTCATGCCTCCTCGTGACGATCTGCCTGGATTATGGTTCCTTAATGGCGGCAGCTCCATGGAAGACCTTGCGCAAATAGCACACGATATCGAACTGTTACAAACTCCCTTCCATCTTGTTATCCAGAGCCTCACTGCTCTTGGAGCCGTGATCGTTGCAGCGGCTGGCAACGACTCAAACACCCCGGATATGCCATACCGCCCGGAGGCACGCTACCCTGCAGGTTTCCAGGAGGTCATCTCGGTTGGCGCTGTAGATCAGTATGATAACATTACTTCATATAGCGATTATCCAGCATTACCTCCACATCATAATGGGATTGTGACCTATGGCGGGGGGCTCGCGACGCCTGTACCTCCTACGAAAAAGGATACAAATGTGCCAGCATCTCCGCTCTATGGACCCGAGGATTCTGACACCATGACCACAGCCACGAACGTTGATCCCTTGCGAGGAATCTATACCTCCCCAGTCTATCCAGCGCTCTCGGCTGATGATCCTCGTCCATTCTACGATGCTCCCACCACGACTGCCTGGGCCTACTGGTCGGGAACGTCATTCGCCACACCTATTATTAGCGCTTTAGCAGCTCGTGTTCTAGAGAGTATGAAGTCGAGCAACATGCAGATGCCAGCTCGCTACCAGGCCGCTGAAGTGCAATGGGCTATCACCACTGCCCAGGGACAACATGCAATGCTAGGTAAATCCCTTCCCATACAGCCGGAATTCGGCGTGAGCCTACTCAAGGCAGTGCAAAAACAGGAAGCGCCATAGCCACAACGATACTATCACAGAGCAAGAGATGTTCCAACGTTATCTCTTGCTCTGAGTGCGCCGTAAGCCCCCTGGTCTGGAAGGCCTGGGGGGCTTACGACAACGTGAACTCCGATTAATTCGATTACGGCTGATCCAGCAGTGGCCATTGATAGGTACTCAACACGTCGAGCTTGCTCTTATTGATCGTCGTCCAGTCGTCGTTGAGGATGCCACCGGTATCCCCTGAGTTTGGATTCCACGACCAGTAGGTATAGCTAATGTCGTTCGTTTTCAGGAAGGACACCAGGGTGCGTTGCCATACGCCCTCGGCATCCTGACCCATCGAGCGCCCTCCGAACTCCCCGACGAACACTGGGGCAGTCCCATTCTTTTGCAGATAGGCCCAATGCTTCTCCCAGACGGCGGGGAGGGTGTGAGCGAGATCCGCAGGGTTGGGGACCTGGAACCACTGCTGGTTGTAGACGCCCGGCCCGTAGTCATGGGCAGAATACACCAGTTTATCTGGTTCCGACAGGCGCACAGGGAACCGCGCTGCTCCTTCCAGGTTGCCGCCCCACCAGTAGTAGTCGCTCTGGTACGCATCGATCCCCTCGACGATAATCAGCCAATTCGGATTAACGGCCAGGATGGCGTTGCCCGCCTGTTCGGCAGCCAGGCGCCAATCGGTGCTGGGGTTGCCATCGCCCCAGGTGGCCGGGCTGTGCGGCTCGTTGTCCAGGTCAGCCCCGATAATGGTCGCATTCCCCCGGTAGTGTTGGGCCAACATGACCCAATCCTGGATCCAGCGCGCCTGGGACACATGGTCGGTGTACCACAATGGGGGCCGCAGGTCGGCTGTAGGATCATGACGGTCCAGGATGATCTTCAAGCCAAGTTTACCAGCACCCTGAATAATTCGATCCATCAGTGCCAAACCCTGGAGTCCTTTCAGGTCAGGGTTCAACTGGTAGTTGATACTACCCTGCGGCACGCTCGACGGGTCGAAGAGTTGATTGGTGTAGGGCAGGCGAATGGTGTTGAAGCCTGTCTGTACGATTTGCTTCAGCATGTCCTGCCAGTTGCGCGCCCACAGTCCATGCGGGGCGAAGGTACCGGTCTCAAAACCAAACCAGTTGACGCCCGAGAGATGCACCACGCACCCCGACGACGCATCCACCAACTCGCTATGAAAAGCGCTGAGGAAACCTACTTGATGACCAGGTTGGCATTGCGTTGAGGCTTCCTGCGAAAAAGGAATGGAGAGTTTCTCCGAAAAAGCAAGAGCAGGAAGCGTGCAGGAAGACAGGATCACTATTTCCAAAATAACTACAGAGAAAGCTAGCATGCTTCTCCCCCAAAAACCTGCTGTGCAGGAACGTTTCATCTCGATCTTCCTTTCCATGTGATCTAGAAATGGTATGGGCTCTCATATACTCCGAAGCCCATGTAGGCTGAGTTCGACCGCCGAGGTATATGCATACTGACGATCGGATCATCGCCTCACTATTCTCAGCGCAGGGCACGTTGTCTCTGATTCACCAGCGATAGTGCTCTAATGGTAGAAAAGGGCAAACACTTGCCCTACATGTGCCTGGTAAACCGCTTGACGCCTCTCGTTTGCAGGAAGTTCTGTATTCCCCTGGAAAGGTCATCAAGGGCGTGGGCAAAAGGGTCTACCTTCGAGTTGGAACTGGTGCCGCATCGCAGATCATCGTCATTGATGAGATGGCAAGCACGGGTTAGAGTTTGAAGGGATCTGATCCAGCAGCAAAGGCGCTGCGGGAATCTTGTGGAGCAGAACGAGTGCTGGTTCTTCCTTTGGGCCCCCTCTGGGAGCAAGAATCGTTTCGGGAGAGGAGATCATGTTCATCTCCTGCGATTGTTAGATACGCTCTCATCAGTGTTCTCCTTCAGGGCCAAAAGTCATCATCTAACGCTTCCAGCACCAAACGTGGGATACGGCTGAGATTCCAATGGCGAGTACATTCCGGCGCCCCACCGGAATTCGCAACACTGAGTTCCGTGGATCATGATGGAACAGAATGCAGTTATTGCTCGTCATAAGTATAAACAGTATTACCTCTAGCATGCCTGGAAATCGCCTGATGATCTCAAGGTGACCATCTCAAGGCTGTGAGGCCATACCGCTCCAGGAGTGCGACGGTTATTTTGAATGGTCATAGCCAGTCGCGTAGGAGCGGGGAGGGGATGCTTGCATCGCCCTGGGTGGGTCAACGCTTCCCTCGGATTGGGCGATGCAAGCATCCCCTCCCCACTCCACACTGCCCCCGCCCCTACGCGACTGGATGCGTCTGAAGACCAGGACAGATATTGTCGAGAGCATCTCTGGCAAATAGAGAAAGACTTTGCTATACTATCACAGTACAAATCGTTGACTAAGTTAGTTAATGGATATGCAAATGTTTTTCATGAGAGTGCTTCATGAACGATACATCACATCCTTCGCAGCCTGGTGAATCGTCTGAAGAGAACGAGGGTGATACCGCTGAGGTGGCCGCGATAGCCCATGCCCTTGACGAATGGTATACCCGGCTGGGACGACAATTTGGCCCACTAACACGGCCACAGCGGCGTATGCTCCGCCTGTTACAGGTAGATACGATGGTGCGTGTTGGCGATCTGGGAGAACAACTGGGGCTGACCACGGCAGGCACCACTCGTATGCTCGACAAACTTGAAGCCATGGGCTATGCTGCGCGTTCGCGCACTGCTCAGCACGATCAGCGTCAAGTTTATGTGACACTGACTCCAGCAGGAGTCCTGGCGCTGCAGGAGGCAGAGCGAGTGTTTCTGTCACGCGTGCAGGACTTCTTGAGCAACCTCAGCCCAACGGAGCGAGCAACGCTTGCCCATCTCCTACGAGCGCTCAGCGCACGTCAACAAGGATAAAAGCACACGTCGGAACGCGAAGAGGATCAAGAGTAATTAAAGTCCACCTGAAGAATAGTTGGAGGAACGCACTATGGCACTTTCTGGCGGGAGTCGTTTCGGAGGTATGGGAGGAGGTATGGGAACGCTTTGGAATCAGCAACGTTCGATTAGATATCTGCGCGAAGGCAAACCCGATGTCTCGCGCACGCTGGTTCAGGTCTGGGAGTCTCTGCGTGTTTATCGCTGGCAACTCGCGCTTGGGACATTGGTGATGATTCTGGGGGTCGGCGTAGGACTGATCCCACCGCTGCTGATCCGTGAACTCATCGACACCGCCATTCCGCAACATCACCTCCAGCTCATTCTTTTGCTCGGAGGCGGCCTTGTCCTCTTTCCCGTTGGGAGCGCTCTGCTTGGGCTGGGTCAGAACTACCTGAGTATCATCATTGCTCAGGGAATGATCGCCGATTTGCGCGAGCGTCTCTACCGGCATACCCAATCACTCGGCCTGGACTTCTTCACCTGGACGCGGGCAGGCGAAATCCATACTCGCTTTCTCAATGATGCCGGGGGCCTGCAAAATGTTCTCACACAATCCTTTCTCGGCACCTTTGCCAATCTGATCACCCTGGTCGGTACCCTGGCGGTGATGTTAAGCATCAACTGGCAGCTGGCGCTGGTCACTGCGGTTGCCTTGCCTGCCTTCGCTTTCCCGATCCTGCACTTTGGACAGCGGCGCTATACCGCCATGGAGCGCGCGCAGGCAGCGCTGGGCGAACTCTCCGTGGTGTTGGAGGAAACGCTCAGCCTGTCAGGAGCCATCGTCGTCAAAAGCTTTGGTACGGAGGAACGCGAGGCACAACGCTTCAACGCTGTCAATGCCAACGTGCGCCGGGAGCAGGTGGCGCAACTGCTGGTGGGACAATGGCTATCGGTCGTCGTCCAGAGCCTGGCAGTGCTTGGTCCCGCGCTGCTCTATACCTACGGCGCGTATCTCGTCATCACGCACCAGGTCGCTCTGGGTACTATTGTCGCCTTTGCCACGTACCTGACCCAGCTCTACGTTCCGGCATCTTCGTTAGCGGGAGCCAATGCGACCTTGCTCGGCGGACTGGCCCTGTTTGACCGGGTCTTCCAGTATCTTGAGATTCCTGTCAGTGTGCCGGAACCGGCCACGCCACATCCACTCCCTCCAACTCCACAAGAGGGAATCACATTCGAATGCGTCAGTTTCTGTTATCCCGGTAAGGCCAGCCATAAAGAAGTACTGCATGATGTGTCATTCACAGCTCCGCTCGGTCAACTCACCGCGCTGGTCGGTCCCAGTGGAGCAGGCAAATCCACTCTCCTCTCACTGGCTGCACGCTTTTATGATCCTACGAGCGGAACCGTCCGGCTCGATGAGATCGCGCTGCCGGATATTGCACAGCACGACCTGCGCCGCCGCCTGGCAGTGGTAACCCAGGAACTTTTCCTCTTCCACGCGAGTTTGCATGAGAACATCTGCTACGGGGTCCCCGAAGCATCCAGGGCTGAGGTAGAGGCGGTGGTGGATGCCGCACAGTTACAGGATCTGCTAGACCGGCTGCCAGACGGACTCGACACGATTGTCGGCGAACGTGGCTATCGCCTCTCCGGTGGGGAGAAGCAGCGGGTGGCGATCGCGCGCGCCCTGCTGTGCCAGGCGCCCTACCTGCTATTGGACGAAGCCACCAGTTCGCTCGACTCTCAGGTGGAACGGCGTATTCAAGCAGCCCTGGAGACACTGGTCGAAGGAAGGACCGTGATTGCTATTGCCCACCGCCTCTCGACGGTGCAACGAGCAGACCAGATCCTGGTTGTGCAGCAAGGACGTATCGTCGAGCGAGGAACACACGAAACGTTATTGCGGCAATCAGGGCTATACCAACGTCTCTACATCGCTCAATTTGCGACGGAGGTGACGAGATAAAGAGCCAACTTCAACTACCCAGAGTGCCGCGTCAGGAACTCCAGGGTCGTCTGGTTAAACTCGTCTACCTTCTCATAGATCGGTGTGTGGGCACACCCTTCAAAAATCACGAACTCGGTATGCTGAATGTTCTGCTTCATCGGGTCAGCAAAGCGGGTCGAAGTGGCCATATCGTACTGACCAAAAGTAATTTGCGTCGGTGCCTCGATCTTCACGAGTTGAGACTCAGCGTCGTGAGCGATCACCGCGTTTGATTGTCTCATGAATGCATCCAGTGGCTGTACGGGTCTTCCCCTGACAAAATCAGACAACGCTCCGATGTAGTCGGGTCTCGCGGCATAGAGTTCGGGGGTGAAGCACCAGGGGAAAATACCTTGAATGACCATTTCTGGAACGCTTCCCAGGCCTTTCGCCATCACCTGCCAGCCCTCCACGAGAACTTTGAGAAAAGGATCAGTTTTTGTCCATGCACTGTGGAGGGACAACGACTTGACCTTTTCGGGATACCTGGCTGCTAACCACATCCCCGTAGCTGCACCCAGCGAAAGACCGGCGACATGGGCTTTTTGTATCCCCAATGCCTGCATAAACCCGGCGACATCATCGGCAAAGAGTTCAGTGGAGTAGGTTCCCTCGGGCTTGTCAGTTTCACCGGCGCCTCGTAGGTCTACTGAGATACAGGTAAAATGCTTTGAGTAATCAGCGACCTGAAAAGCATAACAGGCGTAATCAGCCGCCAAATAAGGGATAAGGATGAGAGGCTCTCCCGTCCCCTGCTGATCGTAATTCATGGTTAACTCGTTTACCTGGACTTTAGGCATTTTGCCTTCTCCTTTCTTAACCAACCTCGTGACAGGCAGCTCATACTGAAGAGGTTTTCGCCGCCTTCTGGGCATTTTACCATATGCCCACGCTGAAAACATTACACCGGACACAATTCAACGAGGTGATAGACCTGTCGAAAATGGTTGTCTCGGGATAGTCATTCACAATCCAGCATTCGCCAGTTCTTCCTTCAATGCGCGCAGGTTGCGGTTTTGCTCACGCAAAGCTGTAATATAGCTCGTCCATGCCTCACTCTCGCCAAGCTTCTCGTACAATGCGCGCATCTTTGCGAGGTACTTGCAGGCTTCCTGGTAGTTCTGGCGGCCCCGCTGGGCGATCAGTCGTTCAGCATACTGCCGGTACAGCTCTATGGCCTCACGCGGCCGCGTCTCTTCGGCGGCCCTGGCGACTTCGAGGGCGATATTACGGTATCCGTAATAACTATCGCCATCATTGTAGGTGTAACCGTAGTTGTCCTTCTTAGCGATCCCCTTCAGCAGTTGCAAGGCATTGATGATGTCGCCTTCATCCAGGGCGATCTGGATCAAGAGCGTGGTGTTCCTGACTTGCTCCAGGAAAGCGAGCAACTCCGGTCGTACAATCTCCCAGCGACCAAGTCGCTGGGCGAGATCGCGCAGCTCCTTGTAGCGCGTGAGCAAGGGCTGCGTGCGGAACGATGTTTCGGCTACCTCCAATTCGGCGGCGTGATTGCCCCTGGCCTGATAGTATTTTTGGAGCCAGTCCAGGACGCGCCAGTCTGGTTTCTCTTCCTCCGCTCGTCCCACCTGACTGCGCAGCAGTAGACGAGCAGCGTCGTTGTCGGGACGGATAGGTGCCAAGATGCGTTCTCTCACCAGGCGTTCGGCCACAGCATCCTGTCCATGCTGAATGAAGAGGTCGGCCAGTCTGAGGAGTGCATAATCGTCAACCTGTTGTGTTTCTTTCGCAGCTTCGTCAATGCGCCCAAGCGTCAAGAGCCGATCGACCAGGTCAGAGGTGCGACCGGTCTCACGAGAGATTTGTAGGTATGCTTCATCGTCGAGGGTATCTTTCTGCAGGTCCAGCAAGAACTTGCCATAGGCCTGGCGTTGGGAGCCAGTGATCTTTTCCTCTTCGTCAGTAAGTACATCACGAATCCACGCCACGATTGTCTGTCGTTCCAGCGGTGTCGCGTATCGCACGAACTTGTCCGCTGAGCTTTCAGCGAAGCCATGGCTGTCGTCGGCATGTAAGTCGCGCCGGTAGATGGTAAACAGTACCTCGATGATCTTCTCACGCGCTACCCTATCAGCCTGTTGGTCAGCCAAACAGTTGCCCAGAGCTTCAATACACGCTTCGACAAGCTCGACTAATCCTTCCTCCTCTGGATAGTACCCCTCTTCTTCGTAGTCGTCGTCGTACTCGGCTTCCTCATCATAGTAGAGGTGGGATTGCTCGAAGATTTCCATCACCAGGGTTTCATAGATCGTTGCTGCGCCGAGATAGTCTCCTTGCGCAGCAAGGCTATCAGCAGTCTTTTTCACTGCGAGTAGTTCCTGGGTAATGCGCGGCGTATCGCTTCGAAAAGCGTCGGCTACCTGGCGACGATAGGTAGCCGGGTTCACGGAGAGGATCTTCTGAGCGGGGCGTATGAGGTAGCCATCGGGATGGCGCACCCAGAATTGCCGCATATGCCAGGGATAGTCAGCAAGCGGGCGCACGATGTCTGCCTGGGCCTGCTGGGCCTGGCGATAGACAGCGTCTACGTTCTCAACGAGGAGGACGATCTCAACTCCGCTGCCGCGCTGTCCCGGTGGGAGAAGGCGGGGGCGCTCGGACGCCCAGTATGGTGCGCGGTCTGTCGCCAGTTGGATAGAGGTCTCCCCGCGAGATAGTTCAGCATATTCGTTTGCGTCTTGGGCTACGACACGAAAGCCCAGGACGTCCTCAAACCATTTGATCGATTGTTCGAAGTCGCTCACGCAAATTTCGACCCAGCTTGTTTTGGTCATTTCTCAGCCACCCCTCAAAATTATGCTACAGCCCTGCCGCAGATAGCACATTCTGTTACAGGCTAACTTGATTTCATTCTACATAGTATCATAGTTGAGTAGACTCGGCATCCGTGGAAGAACCAAGGTGAAAGAAGGCCAGCGAAATTATACAGGCAGCCACAAACGCTGCCACTACGCTCGCCCGGCGTTCGTGAGTAGTAGAAATAGGGGTAAGCTCACACGCAGTTGGGTCCAAAATTTGATGGGTTGCATGTTGGACACAACAATAGCTGGG
>WNFI01592649.1_pt1 | contig 16178 bp, 22 predicted proteins | sample 5400471 | NCBI WGS metagenome assembly WNFI01 (sample SAMN13153348, study PRJNA577476) | soil metagenome | isolation source: 100 cm saprolite on Douglas fir-dominated hillslope | place: USA:California | collected 2013-09-17 | reverse complement strand
CAGCACCAAACGAGATCAAGGTCTTTACTGACGAGCTCGCGAACTATGGCGAGCATACGCTGGAAACTCACGTCAACAAGGCGAGCCGGGCGGGAGAGAGACTAACCAACAGGCGTACACCGCTCCGGGTAATGCCGGAATACTCCTACGGCATATGGCACAACTGGGAATTCAGTCTGCAGCTTCCCGCCGCGTTCAGGCAGGACGCAAGCAGCTTGGAGGGCTATCGAGCGGAGCTGCAATACGTTGCTCCTCACGACGCGGTCGAAGGTTTTTATTGGGGACTGAACCTCGAGCTTGCGAAAATGGAACGTCTGGGAGAGCCACGGTTCTGGAACATGGAGGTAATCCCGATCCTTGGATATCGACTTGACCGCTGGCATCTTGTCGCCAATCCGGGGCTCGATAAGGCCGTCTCGGGCGCTTCTGGCACCGTGAATTACCAACCCGCGGCGAAGATTGCGTACCGCGCTTTCGCCAAGAACGATTTTGGGATCGAATACTACGTGGACGCTGGACCGCTGCGCAATCGGCTCCCCCTTAACGAGCAGAGCAGGGTCTTCTACGTCGCCTGGGACGGCAAACTCGGAAACTCGGATATCAATGTCGGACTCGGACGAGGGACAACGGATTCGTCGGACCGATGGGTGCTCAAGATGATTTATGAGTTGGCGTTCTAAAGAGCGTGCAGCTATCCAAGCTGCTTCACCGCTTTGCGCAGAAAGTCCATCTGCTTCTTGAAATTGGTGCAGCCGTCGCAAATGGCGAGGTGCACGCGCAGCCGCAGGCGCTCGGCGAAACCGAGCCGCCGATCGAGACCCTGGGACACCAGGCGCGAAACCTCCTTGCACGAGAGCATCATCTGCCGAACCAGTTTTGTTCAAGACACAGGCGCAGCGCCATCCGCGCGCGGTAGAGGAGCACCCAGCAATGGGTCGGCGTGACGCCGAGTTCCTTACAGATCTCGTCAGTCTCGAAGCCGAGGTGCTCGCGCATCATGAAGGCCTGCGCGGTCCTGGCGGGCAGGCGCGACAGGCATTCCTCCAGCTTCGCAAAGAACTCCTTCTGCTCGAGCGAGGCGTCCGGATCGGCCCAGGCGGAGGGCATGTCGCGCCAGTGCCCGCTCTCATCAAATAATTCTTCCATCTGGTCTTCGTCGGCCGCCGGGGCTTCCCGGCTCGCGCGGCGGATCGCGTCGACGATCTTGTGCTTGAGGATCCCGGTAAGCCAGGTGCGCAGGTTGGAGCGTCCGCCGAAGCTCGCTTCCCCTACCAGCGCCGCGAGCAGGGTCTCCTGGACGACGTCCTCGGCGGTATGCCGGTCGCGAAGCTGCAGCGCGGCATAGCGCAGGAGGTACGGCCGCTCCCCCTCCACCCGGGTCCGGAAATCGCTCATTGCCAAAGATTCTAGGGGGTCTTGAAACCGGAGAGGGAGCCCCTACATGGAACGTACGATGTTTCAGGAAAGGAGAAAGCAAATGGCAAACCTTACCCGATTCGATCCGTTCAACGAGCTGGTCGACGATCTGTTCAAGGGCTTTCTGGTGCGTCCCCTCGCCGTCGAAGGGCGCGTCGAGCTGCCCCGCATGAAGGTGGACGTGGCCGAAAAAAACGGCGCCTACGTTGTCACCGCCGAGGTCCCGGGCGTCAAGAAGGAAGACATCCAGGTCACCATCGACGGCGCGGAAGTCACGCTGTCCGCTGATGTCAAGCGGGAGAAGGAAATCTCGCAGGACGAGCGCGTGCTCCACACCGAGCGCGTGTTCGGCAAGGTCACGCGCAGCTTCACGCTGCCGCAGGAAGTGGACGAGGCGAAGGCCGCGGCCAAGTACCACGACGGCGTGGTCGAGCTGACGCTGCCGAAGAAAGAAGCAGCCGCGCGCAAGCAGATCAGCGTCCAGTAAGTCTTCCCCGCAGCAAAGTCTCACAGGGCCGGCCCACCGCCGGCCCTTTTTGTTTTGTAGAATGCCCCGGGATGAACGCTCCTTTCAACCACAGCCCGCAGGCCGCGGAGAAGGCGCGCATCCTGGCCGAGGCGCTGCCCTACATCCAGCGCTTCCACGGCAAGACCATCGTGGTGAAGTTCGGCGGCAACGCCATGACCGACGAGGAGCTGAAGGCTGGCTTCGCACGCGACGTGGTGCTGCTCAAGCTCGTCGGCATGAACCCGGTGGTGGTGCACGGCGGCGGGGCGGTCGGCCTGACGGGGCAGGACGGCGCCTTCATCCGCGCGCGCAAGATGCTGCTGCCGTCGAAGGAAAACGGCCACATCGACCTCGGCCAGGTGGGGGAAATCGACTCGATCGATCCCTCGGTGATCCAGGCGCTCGAGGGCGGCGGTTTCATCCCGGTGGTGGCGCCGATCGGCACCGGGTCGGACGGCATGACCTACAACATCAACGCCGACCTGGTCGCCGGCAAGCTCGCCGAGGTGCTGCGCGCCGAGAAGCTGGTGGTGCTGACCAACACGCCGGGCGTGCTCGACAAGGCCGGCAAGCTGCTGACGGGGCTGACGCCGAAAAAGATCGACGACCTGGTCGCGAAAGGCGTGGTCTCGGGCGGCATGCTGCCGAAGATCGGCTCGGCGCTCGACGCCGCTCGCAGCGGCGTGAAGAGCGTGCACATCATCGACGGCCGCGTGCCGCACGCGCTGCTCCTCGAAGTCCTCACCGACCAGGGCGTCGGCACCCTCATCCGAAGCAAGTAAGGGTGTGAGAATCGCCCGGCTGGAGCCTTCACGGCGGGTGTGGATCTTCGACCTCGACAACACGCTGCACGACGCGGCGGCGCGCATCTTTCCGTCGATGCACGAGCAGATCAACGCCTACCTGAAGCGCCATTTCGGCGTCGACGATGCCGGGGCGGATGCGATGCGGCGCCGCTTCTGGCTGCGCTACGGCACGACGCTGAAGGGCCTGATGCGCCACCACGGCACCGACCCGCGCCATTTCCTGCGCGAGACGCACCGGTTTCCGGAGCTGGCGGACATGGTGGTGCACGAGAACGCGCTGCGGCATGCGCTTGCACGCCTCGGCGGCAGGAAGCTGCTGTTCTCCAATGCACCGCGCCATTACGTCGAGCAGGTGCTGCGGGCAATCGGTGTCGGGCGTTTCTTCGACGCGGTGTACAGCATTGAAGACGCGCGCTATCTCGGCAAGCCCGCCCTGCACGGCTTCCATGTGCTGCTGCGCAACCACGACCTCGATCCGCATCGCTGCGCCTTCGTCGACGACGCGCTGGACAACCTGCGCACGGCGCACCGCCTCGGCATGTCGACCGTGTGGGTCAGCCGTGACCGGCGCCGCGCGCCCTTTGTGGACTGGCGCGTGCGCTCGGTGATCGAACTCCCCCGCTTGGTATTCCGGTAGGGCTCGGCTTAGAATCTGCGCCGGTCGGTCCTTTTCCCCATGCCCCGCGCCAAAGGCGAACGCACTACCGGCACTTCGCCTCCAAGGCGCAAATGTACGAAGGGCTGATCGAGTTCATCGAGAGCTCGGTTTTCACCCTCGCCAACCGCATCGCCGAGGACGAGGCAGACGGCCGCAAGCAGGCCGACAAACTGGTCGAGATGCTGCTCGCGTTCGCCGAGAAGAACCCCGGGATGGTGCGGGTGATGACCGGGGATGCCCTGGTCGGCGAGCACGAGCGGCTGCAGGCGCGGATGAACCAGTTCTTCGACCGCTTCGAGGCGACGCTCAAGCAGTCGCTGCGCGCCACGGAGGACGGGGATACGGCAAGCCGCGCCGCGGCGCTATTGCGCTACTCGATCGGCTGCCTGCACCAGTTCGCCAAGAGCGGCTTCGTGAAGAAGCCCACCGAGAGCTTCAACGCCCAGCGCCACTTCCTGCTTTGAAAAACGTGGTCTGTCCCTGATTATGGGCTGCACACCTTGCAGCCGGGGTCTTTCGCGACCTTGACGCTGCGCCAGTCGGCGCCTTTCGCGTCGAGGAGCAGCAGCCGACCGTTGAGCGATGCGCCGATCTGCGCCAGCAGCTTGATCGCTTCCATCGCCTGCAGCGCGCCGATGACCCCGGTGAGCGGGGCGAAGACGCCCATCACCGAGCACTGGACTTCTTCCACCTCGGCGTCTTCGGGAAAAAGGCAGGCATAGCAAGGTGAATCTGCCTTCGACAGATCGAACACCGCCACCTGGCCGTCGAAGCGCATGGCGGCGCCCGAGACGAGCGGCTTGCGCTGCTGCACGCAGCCGCGGTTGAGCGCGTGACGCGTGGCGAAGTTGTCCGTGCAGTCGAGAACGACATCGTTTTTCGAGATCAGCTTTTCGATCTGATCGCCTTCGACGCGCGCCGCGACCTCGACAATTTCAACTTCCGGGTTGACGGCGTTGAGAGCCGCGCGTGCCGCTTGGACTTTCCGCACGCCGACCGAGTCGGTGCGATAGAGGATCTGCCGCTGCAGGTTGGTGAGATCGACCTTGTCGGAGTCGGCCAGCGTCAGCCGGCCGACGCCCGCCGCCGCGAGATAGAGGGCCGCCGGGCAGCCGAGGCCGCCGGCGCCGACGATCAGCGCGGCTGCCGAGCGCAGCCGTTCCTGCCCCTCGACGCCGATCTCGGGGAGCAGGATGTGCCGGCTGTAGCGGAGGAGCTGCTCGTCGTTCAGTTAGAAGGCTTGGTCTGCGCGACGGTGGGCGACTGGCCCTTCACCGGCTCGCCCTTGAGGAAGGCGATCGCCTGCAGGAGCTGGAAGTCGTCCTTGCCGCCGAAGTCGGGCGGCTTCTGGTCGGCCGGCGCGGCGTTGCTTGCGGGGGCTGCGGGCTTCGCGCGCGGCGCGGCCGCCTCGGCCTTCTCGCTCTTGGCTTTACCGTTCTCCAGGTGTCGCTGGAGGTCGGCCTCTCGCACGCGGGTCGCCTGCGTGCCGATCACCGTGGCACGCTTGTGATCCTGCAGCGCGCCGGCGACGATCTCGGAGGCCGACGCGGAACCGCCGTTAACCAGCACCACCATCGGCACGGTCTTCGCCGCCGATGGAACGCTCTTCAGCACGTCCTCGCCGCGGCTGCCGCGCACGTAGTCGTCCGGCGTGGCGAAGAACTTTTTCTTCGCGTCCTCGGCGCGGCCGTCGGTCGACACGATGAGCGACTTCGCCGGCAGGAACGCCGAGGAGACCGCCACGGCGCCGTGCAGGAGGCCGCCGGGGTCATTCCTCAGGTCGAGGACCAGGCCTTTCACCTGCCCCGGCCTGAACAGCGCATCGAGCTGCTTCACGAGGTTCTCGGCAGTCGCCTCCTGGAACTGCGACACGCGCACCCAGACATAGCCGGGCTCGATGATCTTCGACTTCACGCTCTGCACGCGGATGATGGCGCGCGTCAGCGTCACCACGATCGGCGCGGTTTCGCTCTTGCGCGAGATGGTCAGCGTGATCTGCGTGTTCGGCTTGCCGCGCATCTTCTTCACGGCATCGGTGAGCGTCATGCCCTTCACCGGCGTCTCGTCGAGCTTGACGATCAGGTCGCCCGGCTTGATGCCGGCCTTGAACGCCGGCGTGTCCTCGATCGGCGAGATCACCTTGACGAAGCCGTCTTCCATGCCCACCTCGATGCCGAGGCCGCCGAACTGGCCCTGCGTGCCGACCTGCAGCTCCTTGAACGCCTCCTGGTCGAGGTAGGCGGAATGCGGGTCGAGGCCCGTCAGCATGCCGTTGATCGCTTCGGTGATGAGCTTCTTGTCCTCGACCGGCTCGACGTAGTTGGTCTTGATGGCGCCGATGCATAGGGATCGCTTATTTCAACTTGACCCAGCGCAGCGGGTCAAAAGCGCGGCCAAGATGCCGCAGTTCAAAGTATAAACCCGATTCCTCGTTGCCACCGCTCGCACCGGTAGTCGCAATGGTATCGCCGAGCGCCACGCCCTCGCCCACCTGCTTGAGCAGCGACTCGTTGTTGGCGTAGATCGAGAGGTAGGCCTCGCCGTGGTCGACGATGAGCAGGTTGCCGAAGCCGCGCATCCAGTCTGCATACACGACCTTGCCGCCGGCAATCGCCCGCACCGGCTGTCCCTCCGGGGCGCGTATGAACACGCCCTTTGCTTCGCTTCCCACCGCTCCCCTTGGAGCGCCGAACCTCCCGATCAGTTCCCCGCGCACCGGCAGCCTCAACTGGCCGCGCAGCGTGGAAAAAGTCACGCGCGCGCCGCCGGGCTCGGGGACGATTTCCACGAGGATGCGGCCGATGCGCTCGATCAGCCGCGCCAGCCGCGCCTCGTCGGCGCGCAGCACCTTGATTTCCTTCCGGCTCTTGCGGACCTCGCCGGCGACGCGCTCGAGCACGCGGCGCCGCTCGCGGCGCTCGGCAAGAATTTTTTGACGGTCGGCGCGGCTCGCTCGCTCCACCGCGAGCAGCCGTTCGCTCTGCGCCCCGGCCTCGTCCGCGAGGCGCTCGAGCTCGGCGATGCCCGCGCGGTGGGCGGCGATCAGCGACGCCGCGGCGCGCGAGACGTAGCCAAGGTAGTGCAGCGTGCGCGAGAGCGCCGAGGGGTCACCGCCGGAGAGCGCCACCCGCAGGGCGTCGGGCCCGCCGCCGGCGTAACGGGCGGCGAGCATGCGCTCGATCGCGGCCTGGCGCTCGGCGAGCGTGCGCTCGAGCGCGCGGCGGCGCTCCGCGAGCTGCGTCGCCTCGGCGCGCAGGCGCTGGCTCTCCGCCTCGAGCGCGACGAGCGTGCGGTTGGCGTTGGAGATCGCGCGCTCGGAATCGCGCAGCGCATCGCGCGCCTCGCGCTTTTCGCTCTCCTTGTTCTCCAATTCCCGCTGCAGCGAATCGATGCGGGAACGAAGACCCTGCAGATCCTCCTCCCGCGGCGCGCCTTGCGCGGCGAGCGCGGCAAACGCGAGTGCGAGAAGAAGAAACCGCCTCAGGCTTTGACCTTGCCTTGCGCCGACACCGCGGCGATGCGCTTCGCGACTTCTGCGGCGTCGCCGAGGTAGTAGTGCCTGCGCGGCTTCAGATGGTCGTCCAGCTCGTAGACGAGCGGGATGCCGGTGGGGATGTTTTCTTTCACGATCGCTGCATCGGAAATATTGTCCAAATACTTCACCAAGGCGCGAAGCGAGTTGCCGTGCGCGGCGACCAGCACACGCTTGCCGGCGCGGACCTGCGGCGCGATCGCCTGTTCCCAGTACGGGACGACGCGCGCCACCGTGTCCTTCAGGCATTCCGTGCGCGGCACGGCGATTCCCGCATAGCGCGGGTCGCACGCTTCGCTCCTGGGGTCGTCCGGCTCGAGCGCGGGCGGCGGCGTGTCGTAGCTGCGGCGCCAGTCGAGGACCCGCTGCTCGCCGAACTTGGCCGCCATTTCCGACTTGTTGAGACCCTGCAGCGCGCCGTAGTGGCGCTCGTTGAGCCGCCAGTCCTTCACTTCGGGCACCCACATCCGGTCCAGCTCGTCGAGCGCAAGCCACAACGTGCGGATGGCGCGCTTGAGCACCGAGGTGAACGCGAGGTCGAAGGCGTAGCCGCCCGACTTCAGCAGGCGGCCCGCGGCGCGGGCCTCCTCGACGCCTTTCTGCGACAGATCGACGTCGGTCCAGCCGGTGAAGCGATTCTCGCGGTTCCAATCGGATTCGCCGTGCCGCAAAAGGACAAGCTTGTGCATCACGCTGAATTATAATGGCCGGCCCCAGTGGATTTCGTACGCAATAACCTCCTGCTGATCGTCGTCGCGGTCGTTTCCGGCGCGATGTTGATCTGGCCGCTTCTGCGCCGCACGACGGGCGGGCCGTGGGTCGACGCCTCCGGGGCGACGCAGCTCATCAATCGCGAGGACGCGCTGGTGGTCGATGTGCGCGACCCGGGCGAATACAGCACCGGCCATATCCTCGGCGCGAAGAACTGGCCGCTCGATCACATCGACGAGCGCGGCGGCGAGGCTGCCAGGCGCAAGGACAAGCCGGTGATCGTGTACTGCGACACCGGCGATCGCACCCCGAAGGCGGCGGCGGCGCTGAGGAAGCTCGGCTTCACGCGGGTAGTCAACCTCTCCGGCGGCCTGTCGGCCTGGCAGCAGGCCGGCCTGCCGGTGGAAAAGTGAGGGCGCGGGTGCTGATGTACATCACCGCAGCGTGCCCGTTCTGCCAGTCGGCGGAGCGGCTGCTGCTTGAAAAGGGCGTGCGCATCGAGAAAGTCCGCGTCGACCTCGAGCCGGCGCGGCGCGCCGAGATGATGCAAAGGAGCGGCCGGCGCACCGTGCCGCAGATCTGGATCGGCGAACGCCACGTCGGCGGCTGCGACGATCTCTACGCCCTCGAACGCGAGGGCAGGCTCGATCCACTCCTCGAGGGCTCGCCATGAGCGAAGCGCAGCAGCCGCAAGCAAGTTTTCAAATCGAAAAGATCTACGTCAAGGATATCTCGCTGGAGATTCCCAACGCGCCGCAGGTGTTCATGCAGCAGGCGCAGCCGCAGGTCGAAGTACAGATCAACACCGCGTCGTCGCAATTCGCCGAGCTCTATTTCGAGGTGACGGTGTCGGCGACCGTGACCGCGCGCGTCGAAGAGCGCACCCTGTTTCTCGCCGAGGCGGTGCAGGCGGGCATTTTCGCGGTGCGCAACGGGCCGAGCGCGGAGCTCGACCCGCTGCTCGGCGTGGCATGCCCGACGATCCTGTTCCCGTACCTGCGGGAGACCATCTCGGAGCTGATCGCGCGCGGCGGCTTCCCGCCGGTGCTGCTCAGCCCGATCTCGTTCGAGGCGCTCTACGTGCAGCGCCTGCAGCAGCGGCAGCAACAGCAGGGCGGCGAGGGGCCGCGCATCGAGGTCGCGAGTTGATGCGTTTGCTTTTGCTGCCGATCCTGTTGTTTGTGACTTTCACTGCAGCGGCGGGGAATTTCCGCGCCGTCGAGGAAAGCGGCGCGGTGCTCTACGATGCGCCCTCGCGCGAGGCGACGCCGGTCTACGTCGTGTCGCGCGACTATCCGCTCGAGGTGCTGGTCGAAGTCGAGGCCTGGGTCAAGGTGCGCGACGCCGCCGGCGCCATCAGCTGGATCGAGAAGAGGCAGCTCGACGGGTATCTGCGCGCCGCGCTGGTCTGGGGAATTTGAGGCGGCATGGCGCGCATCGCGGTGCTCGGCGCGGGCGCCTGGGGCACCGCGATCGCCTGCACGCTCTCGAGCCGGCTCGAGGTTGCGCTGTGGGCCCGCGACCGCGCCCAAGCCGAACAGATTTCCGCGTCGCGGAAAAATGACCGGTATCTGCCCGGCATCGCGTTGCCCGCCGCGGTCCAGGTCACCTCGAAACTCGAACAGGCCGTTTCTAAAACCAGGCTCGTGCTCGCCGCGACTCCGGTAGCCGGGCTGCGCGAGCTCCTCAAGAGGCTGGACGGATCACAGCCGCTCGTGTGGCTGTGCAAAGGCTTCGAGGAAGGCAGCGGCTCGCTGCCGCACCAGATCGCGCGGCAGGCGCTCGGCGAAGGCGCGCGCTGCGGCGCCCTCTCGGGTCCCTCCTTCGCGCAGGAGGTGGCGCGCGGGCTGCCCTGCGCCCTGACGCTCGCGTCGCGCGATGCCGCGTTCGCGCGCGAGGCGGCCGGCCTGCTGCATGGCGGCCGACTGCGCGTGTATTACAGCGCCGATCTGGTCGGCGTAGAGATCGGCGGCGCAGTGAAGAACGTGATGGCGATTGCCGCGGGTATTTCGGATGGTCTCGGGCTCGGGGACAACGCGCGTGCCGCGCTGATCACGCGCGGCCTGGCCGAGATCACGCGCCTGGGCACCACGCTCGGCGGCGCGCCCGAGACCCTCATGGGCCTCGCCGGCGCCGGCGACCTGATCCTGACGGCGACCGGCGAGCTGTCGCGCAATCGCCGGGTCGGGCTCGAGCTGGCGCGCGGCCGCCCGCTGCGCGAGATCCTCGAGGGCCTCGGCCACGTCGCCGAGGGCGTGCGCTCGGCAAAGGAAGTCTCGCGCCTCGCCGCCGCGCGCGGCGTCGAGATGCCGGTCACCGACGCGGTCAAGGCGGTGCTGGAAGAGCGGCTCACGCCGGCGGCGGCCGTAGAGCTGCTGCTGTCGCGCGACGCGAAGATGGAGCGCTAGGCGCCGCCGGGAAAGCCGAGCTGGCGCCAGGCCTCGTACACCACCACGGCCACCGCATTCGAGAGGTTGAGGCTGCGGTTACCCGGCCGCATCGGCAGCTTGAGGCGCATTTCCTCCGAAAACTGATCGAGCAAAGAATTCGGCAGGCCTGCGGTCTCCGCACCGAAGACAAGCACGTCATTTTCCGCGTATCTCGCTTCGGTGAAAATTCTTTTTGCCTTTGTCGTGAATGCGAACATTCGCCGGTTGGCGAAGGAGACACGAAACGCATTCCAGTCCCGGTACACTTTCACTTCGGCTAATTCGTGGTAATCGAGGCCGGCGCGCTTCAGCCGCCGGTGGTCCATCGAAAAGCCGAGCGGCCCGACCAGATGCAGGCGCGCGCCGGTATTCGCCGCGAGCCGGATCACGTTGCCGGCGTTTGGCGGAATCTCGGGCTGCACGAGGACGATCTCAAGCATTGGGCGGGAAGGTCCGGGCAACGACCCAATTGACCACGCGCGCCGCACCGGCGCGCTTGAGCGTTGCCGCGAGCTCGGCGAGTGTCGCGCCGGTCGTCATCACATCATCGACCACGGCGATCGCCGCGCCGTCGAGCGAGCGCTCGCAGCGAAAAGCGCCACGCACGTTGCGCGCCCGGTCCGACCACGGCAGATCGGACTGGGCTCGCGTATTTCTTTCTCGAATTACGATCGTCAATTCGAGGCGCACGCGGCGCTCTTTCGCGACATGGCGGGCAATTTCCGCCGCCTGGTTGTAGCCGCGCTCCCTCAGCCGCTCCTTCGAAAGCGGGACCGGAAGCAGGCAGTCGACCCTTTCTCCCGCCGGGATGCACTTCAGGAGTAAATCTCCTAAAAGCGGTGCGAGGGCGAGCTGGCTGCGGAACTTGAGCGAGTGAACCAGCGTGTCGGCCGGAAAGCGGTAAGCGAGCGCGGCGACGGTCGCATCGTAGTGCGGCGCATCGGCGAGGCATCGCCCGCAGACCGCGCTGCCGGGCGCGGGCAGCGCGCAGCGCGGGCACAGCGTACCGGCGAGCCGCGGCAGATCGGCGTCGCAGGCCGGGCAGAGAATGCCGCGCGCCGCGCCGCGGCAAAGGAAGCAGCTCCCGCCGAACAGCAGATTCGAAAGGAATTCGCGCATGCTATCGTTTCGGCATGTGGACTGTAGCGCAGCTTTCCGCGGATCTGGCGGCGGGCAGGATCACCAGCCGCGATCTCGTGGAGCAGGCGCTGGCGCGCATCGCCGCCCCGGAGGGCGAGGGCGCGCGCGCCTTCCTCAAGCTCTACACGGACACGGCGCGCGCCGAGGCCGAGTTCTCGGACCGGCTGCGCCGCGCCGGCATCCGCCGCTCGCCGGTGGACGGCCTGCCCGTCTCGCTCAAGGACCTGTTCGACGTGGCGGGGGACGTGACGCGCGCCGGCTCGAAGATCCACGCCGACGCGCCGCCCGCGAAAGCCGATGCGCCGGCGGTGGCGCGGCTGCGCGCGGCGGGCGCGGTGATCCTCGGCCGCACCAACATGGTCGAGTTCGCGTTCGGCGGCGTCGGATTGAATCCGCATTTCGGCACGCCGAAGAACCCCTACGACAGGAAAACGGGGCGCGTTCCCGGCGGCTCGTCTTCCGGCGCCGCGGTGGCGCAAGCCGACGGCATGTGCGTGATGGCGCTCGGTTCCGACACGCGCGGCTCGATCCGCCAGCCGGCGGCGCTGTGCGGCGTCGCGGGATTCAAGCCGACGGCGCGGCGCGTCCCGCGCGAAGGCGCCTTTCCTCTTTCCCTCACGCTCGATTCCATCGGGCCGCTCGCCAACTCGGCAGCCTGCTGCGCGATGTACGACGCGATTCTCGCCCGAGAGCCGCCGCTGCCGTTGCCGGAGATGCCGGCCAAGGGCCTGAGGCTCCTCCTGCCTCGCTCCTCGGCACTCGAGGATCTGGATCCTCAGGTAGGGAAGGCATTCGACCTCCTTGCCGAGTACGATCCGCGCGTCGGCAAGCGCGTGCTTTTCGGCAAAGACATCTCGGGCCCGGACTATGTCCTCATCACCGAGCTGCGCGCCGCCTACATCCGCGAAGTCGAAGCTCTCGCCGCGCCTTTCGACGCCATCGTCATGCCGAGCGTGCCGTGCGTCGCGCCAGCGATCGCCGAGACCGAGCGCAGCGACGAGGATTATTTCCGCTGGAACTTCCGCATCATGCGCAACACCGGCCTGATCAATTTCCTCGACGGCTGCGCGCTCACGCTGCCCTGCCACGCGAAAGGCACGGCGCCGGTTGGCCTGATGGTGTGCGGGCCAGCGATGAGCGATCGCCGCATCCTCGCGGTGGCGGCCGCGGTTGAGCAGGCCCTTTCCGGCGATTGACCGGCGGGTCGCGCGCCGGCGCTTCACTCGCGCCGCGCGAACCTACGCTGGCGCCTCTCGCATGGAGGCCGAAGTCGCTTCGCGCATGCTCGAGCGGCTCGACTACGTGAAGCTCGCGCCGCGCTGCATCCTCGACGCCGGCAGCGGGCCCGGGCGCGCAGCTGCCGTTGCCGGAAGGAACGATCGACCTTGCGTGGTCGAACATGGCGCTGCACTGGCTGAACGAGCCGCTCGCGGCATTCCAGGAATTGCAGCGCGTGCTCGCACCCGAGGGGCTGCTGATGTTCAGCACGCTAGGGCCCGACACGTTGAAGGAGCTGCGTTCCGCGGCGGGCGAGCGGCGCGTGCATGCCTTCCTCGACATGCACGACCTCGGCGACATGCTGGTGGCCGCCGGATTTTCGGCGCCGGTGATGGACATGTAGCTGCTCAGCTTGGCCTACCCCGACTCTTCGGGTCTGCTCGCCGATTTGCGCGCGAGCGGCCAGACCTGCGCGCGCGCCGACCGGCCGCGCGGGCTGGCGGGCAAGCGCTTCGGCGCGTGTCTGCGCTCGGCGCTCGGGCCCCACGCCACGTTCGAAGTGGTCTACGGCCATGCCTGGAAAGCCGCGCCGCGAGCCGCCGAGGAAGTCAAAACAGTGCGTGTTTTCAAGCGTAATCCTTGAGAGACGCTTCTCGATTGTGGTAATTTCGGCTTCCTCGTGAGCGTGGGGCCGCTGCCATGGTCGTAGCAATCGTATTGGTTTTATTGGTCCTTGGCTCTCTCCTGTTTCACTTCCTGAGCCCGTGGTATTTCACACCGATCGCCTCCAACTGGCAGGCGATGGACGACACGATCAGCATCACGTTCTGGGTCACGGGGTTTGTTTTCGTCGCCATCAATTTGTTCATGGCCTATGCCGTGATCCGCTACCGTTACCGGAAGGGCGGACGGGCGGCGTACGAACCCGAGAACAAGAAGCTGGAATTGTGGCTCACCGGATTGACCACGGTGGGCGTCGCCGCCATGTTGGCCCCTGGCTTGTTTGTATGGGCGAATTTCGTCGAAGTGCCGAAAGATGCGGCGGTGTTCGAGGCCGTGGGCCAGCAGTGGAACTGGAGCTTTCGCTTCCCCGGGAAGGACGGCAAGCTGGGGACCGTAGATGCCCGGTACATCACCGATAAGAATCCGTTTGGCATGAATCCAGATGATCCCGACGGACAGGACGATGTGCTGGTAGCAAGCCCCGAGCTCCATCTCCCCCTCGGCAGGCCGGTCAAGGCGCTGCTTCGCTCCGTAGACGTCCTGCACGACTTCGCGGTACCACAGTTCCGGGCGAAGATGGATCTGGTGCCGGGCCTGGTCACCTATATCTGGTTCACTCCTACCCGGACCGGGAAATTCGACCTCCTGTGCAACGAATTATGCGGCGTCGGGCACTTCGTCATGCGCGGCAAAGTCGTAGTGGAAGAAGAGCGCGAGTTTCAGGGGTGGTTAAGCAGCCATCCGACGTTCGCGCAAACCTCGGCGCAAGCGGCCGGCGATGCTGCAGCAGGCAAGCCGCTCTATGCAGTGTGTGCCGCCTGCCATGGCTTGCAAGCGGAGGGTAACCCTGCGCTGCACGCGCCGAAATTGAGCGGGCAGGGAGACTGGTATCTGAAGCGGCAATTGAAATATTTCAAGAACGGGGCTCGGGGCACGCACGAGAAGGATGTGTTCGGCAAGATGATGGCGCCGATGGCAGCGACGCTGGGTGATGACGCCGCCATCGATAACGTCGTCGCTTATATCAACACGCTGCCGGATAATCCTGCGCCGCGGACGGTGACGAAGAGTACGACCCATGGTCAAAAGCTCTATGTGACCTGCGGGGCCTGCCACGGTGCTGATGGGCGGGGCATGCAGGCGACGAATGCCCCCCGGCTGGCGGGAATAAGTGACTGGTATCTGGTCACTCAATTGAAAAATTTCAAACAGGGTATTCGCGGCGCCCATCCGAAAGACATGTACGGTCCGCAGATGGCATCGATGGCCGCAATTCTGGCCGATGACCAGGCAACCAGTGACCTCGTTGCCTACATCAATAGCCTGCGATGACCGGCATTGTTATAATGAAATGATGAGACTCACGCGGAGGAAATGATGAGTTCCGTCGCGCATGACGCAAGCCTTTTTGTCCCGCCTGCGGAAGTCGATGAGGTAGAGCTTTACCATCCGAAAACTTTCGTCGGGAAGTACATCTGGAGCCAGGACGCCAAAATCATTGCCGTCCAGTACGCGATCACCGCGATCGGCATAGGCTTGGTGGCGCTGGTGTTGTCGTGGTTGATGCGGCTGCAGCTGGGGTTCCCGAACAGCTTCTCCTTTATCGACCCGAGCAACTACCTTCAGTTTGTCACCATGCACGGCATGATCATGGTGATCTACCTGCTGACTGCGTTGTTCCTGGGGGGGTTTGGCAACTACCTCATCCCGCTGATGGTCGGCGCCCGCGACATGGTTTTCCCCTACGTCAACATGGTGAGCTACTGGGTCTATCTGTTCGCCGTCTGGCTTTCTTCATCATCGGATTCACCATGGGCGGTCTGAACTACGTGGTGACGGTGTTGCAGGCGCGCACGCGAGGGATGACGCTGATGCGGCTGCCCTTGACGGTATGGGGAATTTTCATGGCCACCGTGCTGGCGCTGTTGGCTTTTCCCGCCTTGTTCGTCAGCGCCATCATGATGATTCTGGACCTGACACTGGGCACGAGTTTCTTCATGCCCGCCGTCGTCTCGATGGGAAAACAGACTGGCCATGCGGGAGGCAACCCGCTGTTGTTTCAACACCTGTTCTGGTTCTTCGGTCATCCCGAGGTCTACATCGTCGCCCTGCCGGCCTTCGGCATCGTCTCCGACCTGCTCAGTGTCCATGCAAGAAAAAACATCTTCGGCTATCGGATGATGGTGTGGGCGATCGTCGCCATCGGCGCGCTCAGTTTCCTGGTGTGGGCGCACCACATGTACGTCAGCGGCATGAACCCGTACTTCGGCTTCTTTTTCGCCACCACCACGCTCATCATCGCCGTCCCCACCGCCATCAAGGTCTACAACTGGGTGCTGACGCTGTGGCGCGGCAACATCCACCTCACCGTCCCGATGCTGTTTGCGATCGCGTTCATCTTCACGTTTATCAACGGCGGGTTGACGGGCCTGTTCCTCGGTAACGCGACCGTGAGCGTCCCGCTTTCTGACACCATGTTCGTGGTCGCGCATTTCCATATGGTGATGGCCATTGCGCCCATCCTGGTGGTGTTCGGGGCGATCTATCACTGGTACCCCAAGATCACCGGGCGGATGCTGAACGACACCCTGGGCAAATTTCACTTCTGGGTCACCTTCCTCGGGAGCTATGGCATCTACTATCCCATGCATTACCTGGGCATGCTGGGCGTGCCGCGCCGGTATTATGCAATTGGAGGTACGGACTTCATCCCCGCATCGGCCCACTTCGTGAACGAGTGGATCACCATTGCGGCGTTGATCGTGGGCGCCGTGCAAGTGGTGTTCCTGTACAACCTCATCTGGAGCTATTTCAAGGGCAGGCCGTCGGGTAGCAACCCCTGGAACGCCACCACATTGGAGTGGCAAACCCCTCACACCCCGCCGAGGCATGGCAACTTCGGCCCGACGCTGCCGTTGGTCTACCGCTGGGCTTACGATTACAGCGTGCCGGGCGCCGACCAGGACTTCATACCGCAAAACGTCCCGCCGCGAGAGGTCACCCGTACCAGCAACAAGACGTAGGCGGCGAGGAATCC
>WNFI01415651.1_pt1 | contig 16181 bp, 18 predicted proteins | sample 5400471 | NCBI WGS metagenome assembly WNFI01 (sample SAMN13153348, study PRJNA577476) | soil metagenome | isolation source: 100 cm saprolite on Douglas fir-dominated hillslope | place: USA:California | collected 2013-09-17 | reverse complement strand
TGATCGTTCCGGGATAAGTTAGCGTCGTCGAAATCTGGATTTGGCGCCGGCCGTCAGCCATCATGCGGGCCGCTATGCCTTCCGAGCCGAGGCGCGCCAGCTCGACGAAGAATCCTCGATCGTCGGGATGAACTTGCAGGGGCTCGACCACCACGCCGTCAATCAAGTTTGGTGAATCCGGACGCGAAATAATTTCTCCAAGGCCTCGTGCAATAGTGTGCTTGATAGCCAGCTGCAGCCCGTTGCCTTCTCCAATGACAGTGATGCTTTCCTTAGCGGGGATTGCTTGATTCATCTGAGTCCGTCCATTGGGCATACAACTCCCCGAACCGGGCTATAAACGACACACGGGATGTCTGCGTCCATGGTAATCGAGAGCAAGATGGATGACCACGGGTTTAACCCATCTCATAAATGCCTCAGGAGGATGATGGCGGAAGCCATGTGAATCACACGTCTTTTGACTAACACCTTTGGTTTGACTGACTTGACTGAGTTCGTTTTGCAATTTTCGCTTTTCACATTAGGGCTCAGCGGTTCAAGTGCAGCTAGGGCCGCCTTTCGTTTTCAGTAGCTTGCAAATAGCCCTGCGACTGATCAAGGGCTCGGCCGGTCTCTGCGACCGAAAAATGTTCACTTCGATTCGTGGCAGCACAGATTGGCCAACATTGTTCACAACGTTCACGATGTTCACGACCGTCACTCGCTGCTGTTCCGACTCACTGTTCGTCATCTGATGCAAGCTCCGATGTATTAAGTAACGAGCGCTTGCCGAATCAGGGCTTTGATGTTGTTCGGTTACCGAGTACATCTGACCCGATCCCCGACACCGTTGTATCTGCCCCGCAATGTTCACCACGTTCACGACCGTCACGCCGTCTGAGCGGCGACGCCCATGAGTCCGTGAAGTCGATGATAAGGGGTGCTTGATCGTCCTCGCTTGGCGATGGATATCCGCCAAAAATCCTGACAGCTTCCCTGACGGCGGCGAGTCGAGCGTCATGATCGGCAAACAGGTCAAATGCTTTCTTCTTCGGGTTCCATCGCGGCTGTTTTGCCTCTAGCTGCTCCTTCAGTTTTTTCGCGATCAGTCCCTCATCTACTCCAGCCTTGCGCAATGCGGATTCACACGTAACGTGCTCAGTGGGGTGTTCCCCGTTCTCTTCGCGCCTCATCGCCTCGTAGAGTTCTCTGATTTTGGGGTTGCTCCTAGCCTCGAGGAGTTTCATGGATTTACGAACCGACCTGTGCGTTTAGCTCCTTGCGCAGGTCAACCTCCATTCTCGTTGTGCCCTCAGGGGGCAAAGCGGATCCCTTCTTATCCAAACCCGCCGCTCGACATAGGGTGCACTTATCCGGAGAAATGCCTCGGAAGCTACGTCTAGCTCTATCCGGAGAAATGCCTCGGAAGCTACGTCTAGCTCGGTCGACCCCGTAGGACGCTGCCAATTGGTGAAGCTTTTCCGCATCCCTTCGGGTCAGCGAGAGAACCCAACCGGAGTTCGTGCGTGCACGAGAGGAAAAACCCAGTGAAGTAAGAACCGCCCCAACCTTTCGCGGCTGCAGACGCAACTTCTCGCCTTCTAGCTCCAGAAAGGTATTCACCTGTTGCGTCAAATCGCTGATCCATATGGAAGTGAAATCTTCGCGGAGATGTGCCATTGAAAAGAGCGCGCGGAGGACAGCATTATGCTCGGGATCCAAGGGTTCCTGCTGAACACCCTGACCAGATTCAAAAAATCTGAGCAGGCCCTGAGATCGTTGAACATCGGCGTGAGCTGCCGTAAGAGCCCGCAGCAGATCTCGAGTACGGGGTCGAAGGGTTTCGTCGCCGGGAACGGCTGCGGGCTTTACCATTTTGTAGTTCTCAAGCCGGAATCTCAACAATTGTCCCTGAAGGTCGGCAGCCATCTGCTGCACTTTTGGTTCGTCTACTCCAACTAAGGCGGAGCCCTTGCTCTCGAACATCGGAATCAGAATACAGCGACTGTTCAATGCGGTGTCATCGGGCGGTTCTAGCCAGCTAATGACCTTCGCACCGTAGCAATGGAAAGTGCGGTTTTTTCTCACTGCGAGAACATCTCGGGTAGTCCCGGAACGCAGCATGTGGCGCAGGGTGCGGTTACTTCTGATTGATCCCGTTTCGTCGATGAGAATGGTCGGCACGAACCGAGTGCAAGCCTGGTAGAAGGATGCGGAGGTAATGTCCGCGATGAGCAAGGGCCGGCGGCACACCAAGCTCAACACTCTTAGTAACGTCGTCTTTCCAGATTGTGGCAGCCCGACAACGGACAGATAGGGCGCCACCTCAAGCCGATCCACAAACCAAGTACTTAGTACGAAATCTGCGAGAACTCGCACGTACTTCTCATCAACTGCTACACACTGCGAGATCAGGCCCTTCAGGCGGCAAAGTAATGCCTGCACGGATTCATAGGGCAGTGCAGCACTCGGAAGCTGAAGGCGACCGATAACCTCGTTCTTTCGAGACAAAGGCACGAAGACTTGACCATCTCGCTCTAGTCGATCAACGAATTGGACTTCACCATCTTTCCAAACCGCAAAGCATGTCCGGCCGGGATTCTTTGAATCCTCCACCAACTCAACGAGCGTTCCGTCCTTCAGTTCGGCAAAGTCGATCTCGGTGACCGAGTTGCCCTCGGACTTGTATGAAGGAGTGCCAAAGGCATGTTTTGCATCGCTGGAATGACCAAGACCAGCGTTCTCCGCGTGCAGAGCGATGCGGGATTCCGATGAATTAGTCTCCTCTAGCGTGTTGGAGGCTCCGCTTGCTGCACCACGTTGTAACGCTGGAACTGGGGCGTTGGGGCGGAAGTCTGACTTTTTCAGACCGCTGCCAAACCTCCTCCCAAGCTTAAGAGGGTTAGCCTTGTTCAGCCTATTGGTCCGCGTTGCCATCAAACACCCCCCAAAAAAACAAAGGACAGACCTGATTTCAGCCTGTCCTGATCAGTCTGCCCTCTACTTATCGTAAGGCAACTGCAAGCTATGCGATGTCTATTTTTCCATCAACTCTAGATAAACTCGTTCGTCTCGAGACTAGCCTTTCCATACAGCGTGCACCCAGGTGCACGACTTGCGTTTTCAAACTATCGACTGCTCCGCGACAAGATACGCAAAAAACTTGCTGGGGTCAAGAGAAGATTTCTTCCTGTAATGAGACATCATGCGCTGCAGATACCTCGAAGCGTCTTTTTTTCGGGTTTCCGGCCTCCGGCAGATGAATTTCGCATATTTGCAAAAGGGTTCTCCCTTCGCGTCTCGCCGCATAATGTAGCTCTATCTCTTAATCGCCGGAACAAGATCGAATGCAGACTGTTCCGAATTAGCTCCTTCCGGTCAGAATCCAATCCGTACTCTTGTAATATTTCTCTGCCACCCTGATCAGTACTCCCAGTGGGGGGGCGGACTGGCCTAATTCGTATTTCGAGAGCTGGGCCTGGCTGATGCCCAGGACGCTCGCAAATTCTTCCTGGGTAGTCCCAGCCCTCAACTCCCGTATCCTGCCACCGATCCCACGTAAATCTACCTTACTGTCAGCTCGACGCGGGCGCCCGCCAAATTTCTTCTTGACTATATTCATTTTGCGAGTATTCTTTTTACGAGTACGCCTGAACCCTGGCCTTGGCTCCCATAGCCACCAGCGCTGGTAGCTTAGCAAAAAGGAGGTCTTTGCAAGTGATGCGTTCTTCTCTTCGGACCAATCCCATGGAAAATCCAAGCAAATTAAACCCTGATTCTCAGAAAAGACGCCGTGTGGGTGCGGCGGCGAGCATCGCAAAAACACCCGAAAAGGCTAGCCTGCTGCTCCGAAATGTCAAATGCGCTCGCAATAACTGGGGAAGACTTTCGAAGAGCTCTATCTGCTTATTAGCTGAGCTAACCGAAGCGTACAGCCTTTCTATAGCAGCAGGTCATCTGCAACTCCTGGATGGGCGGTGGTACATCACACACGCTGGCCTGCTCCGCTTGGCTTTCCGCAACCGCTGTCGAGGGATCAATACGACTCTGGAAGAACGGTTATCCGATCCCATAGCTAACCGTTGGGTTTTTAAGGCCGTCGTCTATAAGGCTCGCGGTTCGAAAGGTTTCGTCGGTTATGGTGACGCCGACCCCACAAATACGTCTCCCCTTGTCCGCGGCGCCGAGATGCGCGTGGCCGAAACCCGAGCTGTCAACCGCGCCTTGCGGAAGGCCTACGGCATCGGGCTTTGCTCCGTTGAAGAGTTGGGATGGCTCTCCGGACCAGTGAATCCTCCTCAAGTTCGCCGACAGCAAGAAAACTCTCACGTCCCCAATTGCTCTAACAATGGTCAGCCGCGCCTCCGGGATCGCCTCTGCCTCCTAATCCGCCAGTACAACCTCAATCCCACGCTGGTCAAGGCATACGCGGCCAACTTCTGCGGCACGCCATCGCTCAAGGAGGCCAAGCGCGAGCTGGTCGAGTCGTTCATCTCTCATCTCGCAGTTGCCGCGAAGGAAGACCGCGACGGTTTGCTCTGCAAACTCAATTCCTATGTTCAGCCCGTGGAGGTAAAGCCATGAGACGTCAAATTCCGGGTCTTCATTTGAATCAACGTGGGGTCGAAAACAAGCTTGAAGGATTATTTCTTGTTCGCGTGGATAGGGCTCACTACCGATGGCATCCACAGAAACCATTCGTAGAGGTCCGCTTTGTGGTCTTGGAGCCCAAACCATTCGAAACCCGGCTCTTCTCCGGACGCTTGTACTGCACGGAAAGAGCTCTCTGGAAACTCAACTGGTTTCTTCGAGATTTTGGCTATGACACGCAGCTCCTCAAAGATGACCAGGTCGATGAAAAAGCCCTCTGCAAACTTCGCGGTGTCATCCGGACCTCTTATACAACTCTGGACGGACGCGCTTACCAAAACCTTGATGCCTTCGCCCCCGAGGCCGACTGGGAGGCACTCGATTGCACATCACTGGCCCATAGCGATGGGAGGGGAGGCAGTGATGGTCTATAGCTACACGCAAATTAGCCAGTATCTTCGCTGCCCGCGCAGTTATCGCTACCGCTATCTCGACGGTTGGCAGGAAAAAGAGACTCGGGCGGCCATGGTTTTCGGCCGTTGTTTTGAGAGGGCTCTTGGGGCGTACTTTTCCGGGGAGGACTGTGCTGTGGCGCTGTTCAAGGAATGGGGCACTTTCCGCGATGCTCCCTTCGAATACAGCAAGGGAGACACTTGGGACCGCATGGTCCACCAGGGAGTCCATTTGCTGGAACTTTTCGCGCGGGATGATCGCATTCGGATTCCGAGCCCGGCGGAAAACCTCCAGATTAAGATCATCCGGACTCTTACAGGGGGCAATGAATTCGTGGCTTACGTCGATGCGATCGGGATGCTCGACGGAAAGCGCTGCCTGATTGACTGGAAGACCACAACGAGCCGCTATTCGGTGGAGCCCGAGGGATTACTTTCACTCGACCCGCAACTCATCTGTTATTCCTGGATCAGTGGGATTCCGGAAGTGGCACTGGTCGTCTTCGTCCGAAAGCATGCTCCCGAAATTCAATATTTGAGGGCGTCGATCTCGGAAGAGCAACGTCAAGAGTTCGGGCGCCTGGTGGAAACAACGACCAGTCAGATCGAAACGGGTCAGTTCGTCCCGCACAGCGGCGTCCGCTTTCCTCAAAACGGCTGCCTGAGCTGCCCACATCTGGGGCTTTGTCTGAACAACCAGCCGTTAAACGACACGAATCTCGTGCGCAAGGCAGGAGCGAGCGATCTTGATTGGCTTGACGAGCTTGTGGATTAGGGGGCAGCCCGCGGTGTCATCCGAACTCGACCGCCGACGCGCCTTATTTGTCTTGGACAAGATCGATGAGATCTTGAGCTGGGAGAAAGCTAAAGAGCAAGAGAAGGATGCGCGGTTTGTCGAACTTGGGGAATGTCTGTGCGAGGTCAGGTCGAAGCAGTACTGGAGGTTAGAGAAACTGAAGTCCTTCGATGAATTTCTGGAGAAGCGCTTTCCCGACTCTCGCCGGAAGGCTTACTACCTGATGACTGTGCACCCTGGGTGCACAAGGCAGGCGCGATGCCGAGGGAAGAATTCCAACGAGAGGTCGAACGGCACTTGACCGGGCAGGAAACCGAGCCACACGAGATCCTTTACTTCAAGGTGTACAAGAGCCAGCTGCCTGTGATCGAACAGGCGCTCGAGACTGCCGCGTTGATGCTCGGGTCAGACAAGCCAAGGGGTTACTGCCTGGAGATGATCTGCGCGGATTTTTTGGCGGGAGCGAACCTTGGAGAAACGCAATCATAGAATTGATTATGCAGAATTCAGAGAACCCGATATGTCGACGCCGCAAACGACCACGGCTCAGATTAGATCCCGAAGATTACATCCTCCTTCGAAAGCGAGTGTTGGAGCGGGATGGTTGGCGCTGTCAAGAATGCGGTTCTATGAGGCACTTACAGGTACATCATATGAAACCCAGGGGCCAGCTCGGGGGCGATGTGATGCACAACTTGATTACGCTTTGCGTTATTTGCCACCGAAAGAGGCACCCTGGTCGCCTCTAGATACCCTTCATAGGCTCTCCGCATTGCTGTCACTGGGACTCTGGTATTACTACAGATGTGTAAAGTCCGTTGAAACCGGCGGTCTTGAAACCTGAAGTCGCCGGTTTGCTATCTGATACAAAATCCAACTAAATCCCTTTGCCAGCTGTCAGATAGCGGGAGTTCCAGTTTTTTGGAGTTGCGCGATTTTGGCCCTTTTTGCGCCAAATTTAGTGACAATTTGGTGACAGGCGAGAATTTAGTTGTTCGCGAATTTGAGTGTAACAAGCTCACATTGTAATTCCTCGCACGACTGAAAACACAGAACTTAATAGAGAAGCACACCGAAATTCTTGCTGCAGCAGGCTGAAAAGAGCCAACTCTCCGAAACAACCGCAGCGGTTGAACCACTGCCGCGCTAGTTTTAGGACCCGCCGTTTCGTTCTGGGGCGTTACGGTTGATCGCTTAATCTCACTGCACAGATGAATGTAACAAGCTCTGCTTCCTCAAGAATGTGCAGAAACTCTCTCCCAAGGCAGCGGTTCTTCGCGACCTTCGAGAAGCGGCCTCTCAGACGCACTCCCGCACCTACTTTCTGATTCCCAAATTCGCTGTTATGCTCAACAGGTTAGGTAGAGAGAATGGGTGAGACCATCATGATGAGCGAGCATATCAGGAAAGTGTTGCCAACCGGCGGCGGATTCGTGTTTTGACCATCGCTGATATGTTCACGCGGGAAAGTTTGGCGATTGGGGTATGACAAAGTTTGGAAGGAGAAGACGCGGTGCATGTACTCAGCCGAATTTGCTTGCAGCGTGTCACTGCGAAAATGTTTTTTTGTGACAACGAATCAGAGTTCAGCAGTTGGGCGATGGATTTATGGGCGGAGTGCAAATCGACACTTCACGGGAGGGGATGCCAACCGACAACGCGCACGCGAAATCCTTATAACGGCACGCTGAGGTCGGAGCGCTTGGATGCACATTGGTTTGCGTGGCGACGGGAATACAATAAGAGCCGTCCTCACAGGGCGCTGAGCGAGAATACACAAACTGCAGGAGACTCACTCTGCGTGTGACACCGAAAACGGGGATTGTTCAGCTGGACGTCGACAAATTGTGATCTTGCCGCAGTTTTTCCGGATCGCTGTTGTGCCGCAAAATTGCGCTCTTATATTATGTGACTGCATGTCACAACCCACAAAATACAAAATCAAGGATGTCGGAGACGGCTCAAGTTCATTGCCACTGAAATATCCCTGCAATTCTTGGGTGAATACCATCCGTGCTATACCTGAGATTCTGAGTTTTACTGCCGGGCTTGCACTCCTAACCGGTTTTCTTTTTTTCGCACGCTTCCACGATTTCTACACCCCGGACTCTCCCGGTTACATAATTCCTGCGAACAATTTGGTTGCCGGACACGGCTTCTCGGAATCTACCGGCTATCCGGAGACGCTGCGTACCCCGGGATACCCTTTACTACTCGTGCCCTTTCTTTGGGCCGGCTCCGATCTTACGTACCTTATCGTTTTTCAACACTTGCTCCGTATATGTATAGCACTAGCAACGACCGCGTTCGCCTTCAGGCTCACTGGCAGCCGCAGGCAGGCTTTGGCCGCCGGGATCGTGCTCTGCGTTGATGTGCCGATGCTGGAAGCAGCCAACACCGTCATGTCAGAGATCTTGTTCACCGCAATACAGTTGATTATTTTGTGGCTGCTTTGGACCGAAGCAGGGCAGCCAGAGAAGCGCCGAACTCACGCATTTTTTCCTGGCCTCTTGTCAGGAGTGTCGGTGCTAATCAGACCCGTTAGCCTGTTCTTCTTTTTGCCCGCTGCAGCTTACCTATTGCTAGTGCGGAAAGAGTACAAATTTCGGGCCGTGTTCAGCTTTGTTCTTGCATTCGCCATCTCTCCTTTCATTTGGGCGGTCAGGAATTTTCAAGAAACTGGTTATTTTACCGTTACATCGATATCCGGACTTAATATGCTCTCCTATCGGGCTGCAGGAGTCTTGGCTATCAGCGATCCGGGCGATTTTTACAAGAACCTGGTGAAGCGCCAGGATCAACTGCAAACCGAGGCATGCGAAGGACTCAGAAGGCTCTACGGGACCGAATGTGCGAAATTAACAACTCCACAGAGAGCTCACTATTACTCGAGTCTTGGGAGCGAGATCTTGACCCAACACCCAGTCGATTATGCGAGACTCGCTTTCCGTGGCGCGACTCTCATGTTCCTTGGCGGCGGTGCAGACCGTTTCGCGCGAGTAGCAAGAATTCGTCCGCAGGTTGCCGAACGGATTCTCCTGATCTACACGTTACCTACATTCTGCTTGCTAATCGTAGGCTCGATGGTTTTATGGAATGAGAACAGGCCGCTTTTCTATCTATTTTTCTTGGTCGTAATCTACTTTCTAGTGATCTCTGCGGGAGCCGAGGCCTATTCGAGGTTTCGTGTGCCGATCTTGCCTATCTATGCCATCTTGGTCGCAGTTGGCTGGGATTTCATTCTAAGAAGATCCAGGTATTATCATTCGTCTTAACCGTAATCACTGGAACCGACAATCGAGAAGATTGGAACAGGAAGGTTGGGCATTCTTGTTTTTGAATCTCAGCGCTGATCCAGATGCCTCTCTCAGAACATCAAGTTGAGCTAAGGCCGATCTCATCATATGGGGCTACAAAACTATCCAGAGAGATGATGTGTTATACCTACGCTCACCCTAATATGGACTCCAGACGGTGTGTCTCCGTTTTTACACGGTTTATGGGGCCCGGCAGCATCCCCAGGTGGCTATCACAAGTTTCTTGCCTTGCTTGAAGCGGGCAAGCCAAATCTCCTTTTTTGGCGATGGGTCTAGCGGGCGAGATTATACGTACGTGGACGTTATCTTCGCAGGGGTCATCGCCGTGCTTGATTACCGGCGTCAATCAAAGAGCATGCCCTTCGAGATTTTCAAACTCGGCAATTCCCACCCGGTTAGCTTTCTGGTCTCGATTGCAAACTCGAACAGCTCATTCTGAGCCACTTCCGCATATCGTCTCTAGAAAGCGCCTCGTACCCTTAGTCCGATTGTTCGACGACAGGTTGATACTTTCTCTGCTCTAGGACAGGCATACTTCCTCTTATCAGTATCTCGTTATTCTCCTCTTGTCGACTGAATATCCGGAACATGGTTTTGAAGACTATGCTTAAGTCGCTGGTTAAGTTTGCACTTTGCAAATACCCTATATCCATTTTCAGCTTCAAAGGCATGATAGCCGTCGTATAAACTTCTTCCAGCTCTTCCGATGGCAAGCGCGCCAGTAATTCCTCTTCGTTTCTAAAATTCAAAGTTGCATGGCTTGTGATCCCGGGGCGGACGGAGAGGATACAAGACGCTTCTTCCTGAATCGAAGGCTCGTTCCAAAGTCTTGTGGGTTGCGGGCGAGGGCCGACAAAACTCATATCGCCGCGCAGAACATTGAAAAGTTGAGGTAGTTCGTCCAGCTTCCATTTTCGCATATGCCTCCCAAACCAGGTAACCCTCGGGTCTGCAGCCTGCGTCAACACCGGACCTGCGTGGCAACTGTCGGCTTTCATTGTCCGGAATTTCAAGATGGAAAACTCGTGGCCGTTCTTCCCCGGACGGCGCTGGCGGAAAAATATGGATCCTCTTGAGGTGAATTTTACTCCCAGTGCAACGACGATCATCAGCGGCAGAAATACAATCAGCAGAAAAATCGCTCCGAAAATGTCGTACCCACGTTTCCATGCTGAGTTGCACCACGGGCTCGCAGCGTAAAAAGATGCCGACTGAAGCTGAGACTGCTCCCTCAGCCCTCGATTTGTTTTCATTATTCCCTCAGGTGCAAGGCTTTCGCCTAAGCTGTGTACTCTGCCATCTATTAAGTCGACCGCGCAACATAATAATCCTCGCGTGTAAGGTTCCGTGCTTGCTTATTGCGTTGAATAAGAGATACCAGTTCGACTTTCCCTTCGGGCCCCACTACCAGAAAACAAATCTTACGCTGTTTCTCAAACGCCCATTTAGCTATTTTGACCGGAAGTTACGCATCATTAACGGGCACCATTCTTCGCGCCCAGATTCGTTTCGTGGGATTTTGAAGACTTTAGCCGGGCGTGATCACGCATGTCGGGCTAGTTCCTCACCGATAGCTTCCGGCACCACCGCTCTCTCGAAGGACGAAAGAGAGAACGGTTCCACTTGTGAGCGTTGCTGTACGGCTCCACGATGGATATGTAAGAATCGATTGCAAGAAAGATGCTGTGCCGGCCGCTCGGCTAAAGATGGGATGTTTATTGTGCGTGATGACCGTCAACACACCCCTGCCATCGTGGCGATAATTCTTATTGTGTGCCTCTGTCTGCTAGTCGCATGCGGTGGCGGCTCTAGTTTAACCCCAGCGCTGGGTTGGACTCAGGTTACCGGCTCCGGTCCGTCGCCACGGTGGGGTCACTCAGCCGTATTGGATTCCGTACGGCAAGATGCTGTCCTATTCGGCGGTGCGGGAGGTGGCAGCGAGGTGTGGATTTTTTCTTTCAGGACGAGGTCCTGGGCACGGGTGGATGCACCGAACGGACCATCACCCCGATGGTCCCCAGCCGCTGTGCCTGACCCCAACCACGACCGCATGGTAGTGGTCGGCGGAGTCACATCAGCGGCAACGGATGAAGTGTGGGCATTCAGCTTCGCAAACCATACATGGTCACAGCTGCCGAAAGGTCCGTCGCCGAGATTTGACATGGGTGCAACTACCGATGGCACCCATGCCTGGTTTTACGGAGGGTTTCTCGCCGGGTCTCAAGCTACCGATGAGTTATGGCAATTCGATCTAACGTCTGATACGTGGGCGTTGCTACTACAACCGCAAGTGAGACCTTCTCCGCGCACCAATATGGGAATCGGGCTTAATAATGGTGCCCTGTATGTCGTTGGAGGACACGATGCGATCGGTCTCACTCCGGGAACGTGGCAATATCAGTTCTCGTTGCAGACTTGGACAGAGCTCTCACCCACAGGAATCTCCAGCGCGGGAGCTCACTTTGCTTCGGCGACAGATGGCTCTTGTCGTGCCCTGTTCCTCGCCGGCGGCGATCACGATGACAACATCGACGTCAATACAACCGACGTTTTTAGCTTCACCCAGCCGTCTTTTCAGAGACTTCACACAATTATGGATTTTGTCCCTTCTCGCCGACATAGCGTGCTAGTCCTGGAACCTCAGAGCCGCACATTGATGCTGTTTGGTGGAATTCATGATCCTTCACAGGTGCTCGGCGATACCTGGATTTATGACTTGGGTGGCTGCCCGCAATAGCCCTGACCCGCTTGTGCCAGCGCTGATTCGTCAGCAGATGGGGCACACACCCGCCGCGATGACCCCAGGCTCTACTCCGGGGAGATTTCACTCGAATAGGTCCAAGCCGAGTTTTCTACGAAGATTCGGCGTTCCCGGTTCAAATGGAAAATGGGGTCGCGTAAGTTCTCTAGAATTATTGAGCGGCCTATCGGAAGCAACCGCTAAGCTATACCCAGAAGGAATCGTTCTGAAGTGAAGCACGCAAGAAGAGCAATCCTGCTCATCGAAAGAGAAGGCATTAAACGATGCCGCGCGCCCTCTCAGGAACCGACAGCGAAGCTAGATTGCGGTGGCAAAGGGTTGCCGACCGTCCTGGTCGCTTTTTCTTCAAAATAGCGAGCAACCAAGTCGATGCAAGTATCGAGCGTGGTCACTGGGCACCATCCAGTCAACCCCTCAATCTTCTCCAGGGATGGCTTCCGCCGCGGCATGTCTTCAAACCCGTCTTCGTAAGCCTTTTCGTAGGGAATGTGACGGATCTTTGACTCGCTACCGAGTCGCTCAATGACCAGATGAGCTAAATTTTCGATAGAAATCTCTCGATCACTTCCGATGTTGAAGATTTCTCCCACGGCCTCCGGCTTTTCGAGGACTTTTAGAACGGCTTGGACGGCATCGCCAACATAGCAAAAGCAGCGTGATTGTTCGCCGGTGCCAAAGACTGTCACGTCAGCACCCGCCATCGCTTGCGAGACAAAGTTGGGAAGCACCATGCCGTAGCGTCCTGATTGCCGGGGTCCTATGATGTTGAAAAAGCGTCCGATAATGACGGGAAGCCTTTTTTCTTTCCAATAGGCGAGAGCCAAGAACTCGTCGAGGGCCTTCGAGGCGGCATAGCTCCAGCGGCCCTTGGTGGTTGCCCCCAGGACCAGATCGTCATCCTCGTGAAAGGGCACCTGCGCACTCTTCCCATACACTTCCGAAGTGGAGGCAACGAACACGAGCTTCTTCTTCTTACTCGCAGCCTTCAGGACGATTTCGGTCCCGTTCACGTTGGTTTCGATGGTGTGCACAGGACTATCCACAATCAAGCGCACACCAACGGCCGCCGCCAAATGAATGATGATGTCACATTCGTCCACCAGTTCAGCGAGCAAATGTTTATTCTTCACGGAATCTATCCAATATTGTAGACCGCTGTTGGCCTTCAGATGACGAATGTTCTCTATGCTCCCTGTCGACAGGTCATCGAGGATGAAAACATCGTGGTTCTTTTTCAGCAAGGCTTCCGCGAGGTGCGACCCAAAGAATCCCGCTCCCCCTGTTATCAAGACGCGGGCTTTAGATCCGCTAAGCAATGAAGGTCGGTTTCCATTTGAATTCGGCATCTACTCACCTCACACAAGAAAGAGCACAGTAATCACTTCCGTCCGACCTCTACGTAACCCTGCTCGCATTAATCCCGCGTCTTTAGGACAGTGAATCCTGGGCCCTGTCAAACCGGGGTATTGTGACTAAAGCAAGTCTGAAAAGCCAGTACATCCGAAAGCGAGTGTTGCCGATTGTTATCGCCGAACAGATGTTCCTGCCATTTCGTGCGGATCGGATCCACATTGAGTAAACCATGCTATCCAGCTCACTGTCGCAGCGGCCTCTCAGACAGTGGTCAATTGGCACACCGAACTCCTTTTTCGGACGTTCGACGAGTTCACGGCCGAACATAATTTATACAAAACTTGCCTCAAAATCCACTTGCCAGTCCCGTTGTGAATCTTAAAGTGCAACGGCAGCTTCCACGCGAACTCTACCACACGATGGTCCAGCAAGGGGACTCGCGCTTCCAGGTTCACTGCCATGCTGGCCTGGCTCACTCTCGTAAGAGGGTCGTCCGGCAAACAACTGAGCTGGTCGGTCAGCATAATGACGTCTCTTATTTTCGTGACCAGTCTCTGAAAATATCATCACTGCCCACTGACCTCGCCTTTCATATTGAGTGATTTTGCATACCAAAGCCAAGCGCTCTCCACGATCTCACGAAGTGACGAACGCTGGGCCTTCCAGCCAAGGGATTCAATTGCCGCCCGGTTGTCTGCTACCAATATAGGTGGATCTCCGGGGCGGCGCGCAGCGGCGCGATAAGGTACAGCCATCTTGCTGACGCGTTCCACCGTTTGCAGTACTTCGCGAACCGAGTGTCCTTTGCCAGTGCCCAAATTGAAAGCGCGGCTCGTTCCCTGCTGGAGAAGATACTCCAGAGCTAATAGGTGAGCGTCGGCAAGATCACCCACATGGATGTAGTCCCGGACAGCAGTTCCATCTTCGGTCGGATAATCTGTCCCGAAAACCGGCAGCGGAATACCGGTCAGAGCCGCGTTAATTGCCAAGGGAATAAGATGTGTTTCCGGGTCATGGCATTCTCCGAGTTGCCCGGAAGCACCTGCCGCGTTGAAGTAGCGCAAAGCTACCCATCTCAAACCGTAGGCTTTTTCGTACGACTGGAGGACGCGTTCGATGAACAATTTGCTTTCACCGTAGGGATTCACTGGGCGCTGGGGATGCCCCTCCGAAATGGGCAATTCTTCGGGAACGCCATATGTGGCGCATGTTGACGAATACACGATGTACTTCACACCGAGATCCAGCATCACATCCAAAAGGTTCAGGGTGTTGACTGCATTATTCTGGAAATACTTGCGAGGATCGACGACGGATTCTCCTACATAGGTGTGCGCGGCAAAATGAATTACGGCTTCAATAGGATATTGCTCAATGGTGCGCTGGATGGAGAGTTTATCTGCGAGGTCCGCCTCGATTAGCGTCTTTGATCCGACTGCCCATCGATGGCCGGCGGAGAGGTTGTCATAGATAATGGCAGTGTGGCCAGATTTCTCTATCGCATCGGCCGTATGACTTCCTATGTATCCGGCCCCTCCCGTGACCAGGATGTTCACCTTTTATCTCCTTGTTTGCCAAGCCCAGTGTCGATTCACTTTGGCATCTCTCTCCTAGATTTCCCCTGATACTTTCCCGAAAGGCACTTTGACTGATCTTCTCCGTCCGGCTAGGTCATGTAGACCCTAGCTTCTTGTTGAGGGAATCATCGCGCCGGCTTTCTGCAAATTCCTAGTCCAACCTTAATCTCCCAGAGTTTTGGCGTTCATCTTAGAACAAAACACGCGAAAGTATGCCAAAAACGGCAAACCTTGACCTCGATATTGCCAATAGCTTCGGCCAAGAATGGGGCGCATTTGTCCAGTAACGCTACAGTTGGGACGGCTGGATTCACACCAATGGTGACCTGCTCCCCGTTTTTGGTCCAGTCATAAGTTAGCACTCCGGGGTTCCTGCACATCCGAACCTTCCCACGTCGGGGCGATGGAAACGACCGGCGTGGGGGGAGACGCCGGTCGCGCGGCGAACTCTTCTGGCGTCAGATACCTCAGCGAGCTGTGCGGGCGCACAGTGTTGTAATCCACCCGCCAAGCTTCGATCACCTCGCGTGCATGTCGGAGATCCACGAACCAGTTCTGGTTCAAACATTCATCGCGGAACTTCCCGTTGAAGCTCTCGATGAACGCGTTCTGCGTGGGCTTGCCGCGCTCGATGAAGTGCAGCGCCACCTGGTTCTGATAGGCCCACTGATCCACGACGCGGCTGGTGAACTCCGTTCCGTTGTCTACTTGGATCGCCGCCGGTGTTCCGCGTCGTTCTCGCAGCCCCTCCAGCACCCGCACCACGCGCAGACCCGGCAGCGACGTGTCCGGCTCGATCCGCAGGGCTTCTCGCGTGTAGCCATCCATCAGGTTCAGCGTCCGAAATTTCCGCCCACCGGCTAGTTCGTCATGCCTATAGTCCATCGTCCACACTTCGTTCGCACGCGTCGGAAGCGCCAGTGGCACCCGCGCTTCGGCTCGAAATCGCTTGCGCCTGCTACGCTGCATCGCCAGACCTTCCTCCCGGTACAGCCGATACACTCTCTTGTGGTTGACCCGCCACCGAAGCGTTCCGTCCTCGGTCTTCTCCCGTCGCAGGAAAATGTACAGTCGCCGATAGCCGAATCGCGGGCGCTCGGCTGCCAACTCGCGCAGCCGAGCCCGCAACGCCGCTTCGTTCCGTTCCCTTCGCTGGTACCGCCAGCTCCCACGGTGCATCCCGATCAACCCACAGGCGCGTCGCTCGCTGAGTCCTGCTTTCTTCTCGCACGACACGCACCGCTTCTCGCTCCGCCCGCGGGCCTACCACTTTTTTGCCAGCACCACCTTCAGCGCGTCGAGGTCCAGCGCCTGCTGCGCCACGATCTTCTTCAGCCGTCCGTTTTCTTCCTC
>WNFI01380467.1_pt1 | contig 16181 bp, 13 predicted proteins | sample 5400471 | NCBI WGS metagenome assembly WNFI01 (sample SAMN13153348, study PRJNA577476) | soil metagenome | isolation source: 100 cm saprolite on Douglas fir-dominated hillslope | place: USA:California | collected 2013-09-17 | reverse complement strand
AATTCTTGCGATTCCGCGGGTTACCTGCTGCCTGAGGGTGGCTATTGGCAAATCCACTGACAAATGACCGCGGCGCACCGTTTCGATGACGGAGCTTGGCTGCGGCACGACCGATGGGACAGTTGCTTGAGGGCTATCTCCCGTTGACGCTTCCGCGGTAGCGGCTCGCTTGATCGCCCGTGGATTGAAAGCCATCGCGTGCTGGATTGCCTCGATATCCGCCTCGAATGCGCCTTCCGCCCACGCCGCGTACGCGCAGCATGGTGGTGATGCTGTGCCCGTGTTGCTTGGCAACCCACAGCGCGTTCCGACCCACCTCTTGGAGCGCAACAAGCTCGGCAAGAAGCTGCTGTGGAGCGTCAATGAACACCTCAAGCGCAACGGCATCAAGATCAGCAAGCTGATTCACACGATTCTGGCCTCTGCGGCGCATATTCCGGACGTCGACGCGTTGCCGTACCTGCCGCACGGCCGCGAGACGCGGGTCTGGGGCGATCAAGGCTACCAGGGGCGAACGGCGGTGATCCGCTGCTGCGCGCCGCGCGCCAAAGACTTCACCAACCGACGATACCGGCGCAACGGATTCATCAACGAGATTGAGAAGGCGAAGAACCGCAACAAGTCGCGGGTTCGCGCCAAAGTGGAGCACACCATTGGGGTGATCAAGCGAATCTTTGGCTTCCAGAAAGTTCGCTACCGGAGCCTGGCCAAGAACCTGCACCGGCTCGAAGTGACCGCGGCACTTGCCAACCTGTTTATCGTGCGACGCCGGTTGCTGCTTGCGTAGGAAACGTGTCTGAGGAAGCTGGCGAATCGATCTCTCTAACGGCCCATCGGGAGACGTTTCCGCGGAAACGTGCCGCGTCACCCGACTCGACCGACATCCGATGAAATCCTGTGCCTTCATGACCAGTTATTCAGAGCTTCCCTAACGATAGAGGATGAATGACCGAAGAGACACGCCAGCGGCCAAAGTCGGCGCGGCTCTACCATGAACGACGAAACTCGCCTCACCCACGGCACGTCCCATCGCGGCGGTGGGGAATTTCGTTTACGACAGAGCTCCGCAGGACGCTGGGTAATAGTGAGTCGGGCACGTTTTGATAGCAGATCGGTCTTAAGAATCGATTGATCGCGAGCGTTCCAACCGATGTGCTGCGGGCATCGGATGTTGCGGGGAAGGGACCGCCATGCACCATGGCGTGCGAGACTTCCACGCCAGTGGGCCAGCCATTCACGAGCAATCTGCCGGCCTTATTTTCAAGCGTTCTAAAGAGGCGTGTTGCGAGTGCGGTATCGGCCTCATCCATATGTAGGGACGCCGTAAGCTGCCCTTCCAACGTGTCGAGTGCCTCTTGAAGTTGCGCTTCGTCGTTGCAGCGGACGATGAGCGCTGCGGGTCCGAAGATTTCGTCCGCGAGATGGGAATGCCGTAGATAGTCTATGGCGGTCACGGTGAACAACGCGACTCGCCCCAGATTGCCGCCGTTTGCTTCGAGGCCGTACGCTGCCGCTGTCACATAGGATTTTGTCTGCATGTGTTCGACCGCCGCTTGGTACGCCGCATGAATGCTACTCGTCAGCATCGTTCCCGGGCTCACACTTTCTAGGCGAGCCACGGCGGCTGCAATGAAGCGAGCGCCGACCGGCGAGTCTATGAGAAATACCAGCCCAGGGTTGGTGCAAAATTGCCCCACGCCCAGCGTCAACGATGCGCAGAATTCCTCGGCCAGCATGTCTGCCCGTTTGTCCAATGCATCGGGGCACAGCACGCTGGGATTCACGCTGCTCATCTCGGCGTACACTGGAATAGGAACCGGCCGCTCGGCCGCAATTCGGGTGAGTGCCAATCCTGCCGTCCTTGAACCCGTAAACCCTACGGCCTTAATTGCAGGATCCGCCACGAGCGCGGCGCCGAGTTCCTTCGAGTCGCCGTTGAGCAACGAAAACACTCCCTCGGGGAGAACTGCCGCCTTGATTGCGGCAACAATGGCTGAGGCAACCAGTTCGGACGTCCCCAGATGTGCGGGGTGGCCTTTTACGATCACCGGACAGCCCGCGGCCAGCGCAGCGACCGTGTCGCCGCCCGCGACGGAAAACGCCAACGGGAAATTGCTTGCACTAAAGATCGCGACGGGGCCGATCGGGCGTTGCATTTGCTTGAGTTCAGGGCGCGGGACGGGAGTGCGGTCCGGTTGCGGCGTATCGATGCGTACACCCAGCCAGTACCCGGCGCGAAGCTCGTCGGCAAATAGGCGCAGCTGATTGATCGTTCGCATGCGTTCCCCCGCGAGTCGCGCCAGCGGCAATGCCGTCTCAAGATGCGCTCGCTCGAGCAGGGCATCGCCCAGCCCCAAGATCTCCTCGCTGATGGTCTCGAGAAACTGAGCTCGTCGCTGGTAATCAATTGAAGCAAATTCGCCGAAGGCGCGCTCCGCCGCGGCGCATGCGCCGCGAATCTCTTTGGGTCCCGCTGCGCTGAAGTTAGGCCCGAGGACTGCATTAGTGGCGGGATCGCGCGCGGTCAGTGCGGTACTCGTCGCAATACGAGCGCCGGCAATGAATAGATCCCCTGTTAGGGACGAGGCGTTCATGGATCGATCACCCCTTTGCGCAGCAAAATATTGCCGTAGAGGCGGCGCTCACCGGTGATGACGATGGCAAAGGCATGGGCCGCCGCGTCGTAGAATCGCGTGCGCTCGATCTCGTTGCACCGGATAGACTGATCTGCTTCTCGAAGGAGGCTCAAGAACTCGGTGACGATGGCTGGGGTTTCGCTCGAGTCGATACGCTGCATGGTACGGACAGGGTCCGTGGTGGACCTATCGATGGGCAACAAAGTCAGCACCGCACGCAGCATCTCGGTGGCACCCGTGCCCTCCGCCCGTACGAGACGATGTGCCAGCCGAGCCGCAGGAAAATTCGCATCGACGATGGCGATGTCGTCGCCGTGACCCATCTCGGCGAGAATCTTTAGAAGCTCCGGTGAAAGAAGGGCGGAGATACCTTTCAGCATGCGACGTCCTTACAGCAGACCGCGTGAATGAAGATTGCGCATCAAGGCGCTGAGGCCAAACGACCAAGGCGGTACTTCGTCGGCATAGCCGACGCGATTCAAGAGAGTGCCAAGCTGAGGTGAGGAGATGCGCACGATGTCATTGAGTTTATGCGTGAAGCCTCCGCCGACCGTGTCGCGATCCTGGATGGGCACGAACATGGTGCCGGTGAAGAGCAGTAGTCCGTCCGGATATTGATGATGTTCGCCGATCACCTGTGCCGTGAGGTCTTCGACGTCTCGGCTGATGTCCGCCAAGTCACTGCTGCCTTCGAGTGAGAAGTTGTCGTCGCCCGTAATCGTCAGGGTGACACGCAGACGCTTAAGGTCCTGCAACGTAAAATCATCGTCCAGCAGCCGAATGAAAGGTCCGACGGCGCAGGAGGCATTGTTGTCCTTGGACACACCCAACAGAAGGGCGCTGCGTCCCTCGAAGTCTCTCAAATTGACATCGTTGCCCAAGGTGCAACCCACGATCGTTCCCGCCGCGTTGATCGCGAGAACCACTTCGGGTTCAGGATTGTTCCAGGTGGACCCGCGCAGCAAGCCGATGCAGGCCCCAAGTCCCACGGCTGACATGGGTTGCGATTTAGTGAAGACTTCGGCGTGTTCGCCAATGCCGACTTCAAGGTATTGGGACCATAGATCGCGTTCCAGCAATAGGGCCTTGACTCGCCTCGATGCTGGCGAGTTGGGCCGGATCGTCCGCAGGTCCTCGCCGATCTGGCTTCGAATGGTTTCTCGCAGCAGGTTGATTTGCTGGGGATCGCCGCCGCAGCGCTCTTCGATGACGCGCTCCAGCAGCGAATCGACAAAGGTCACTCCGCAGGCCTTCAAACTCTGCAAATCGGCCGGGGCGAGGAAATGCGTGTGCTCGCGCGGCTCGGTTTCCAATGTGTTGCGGATAGTCTGGGCTACGGAGCCAATGTGTCGGCGATGCGATATGGATCTGACACGGGCGACGGGATCCAGAGCGTTGAGGGCCTCCGACATGAGGGGAAATGTATCCGAAATGTCATACACCTCGCCGTCCTCGATCACCGCAATGGCAGGGCCGGCAATTTCCGGCTGCCACACCCGAGCGAGCAGAGTAGCGCAGGCGTGATCCTCCGGGAGAAATGCCAGGAAATCGTTGGGCATCAACTACTCATCCTTCATGTCACATGACTGCGTCGGGAACCCAGGGCACAAACTCCGCTTCGCCAATGCCGAGCCCCTCACTCTTTGATTGTTTGCCGTTGGCCATGTCGATCAAGGCATTGAATAGGCGTCGTCCCACGACCTCGACAGTTTCCAGTCCTTCGGCAATCGTTCCGGCGTTCAAATCCATGTCGCCTTGCATATGGTTGAACAGAGTCGAGTTCGTAGCAATTTTCAGGCAGGGTGCGGGGATTGATCCGAACACCGAGCCTCGTCCCGTTGTGAACGCTAACAAGTTGGCGCCCGACGCGATCTGTCCCGTGGCCGAGGTCGGGTCGTAGCCGGGGCTGTCCATGAAGACGAAACCGTGATGCGTGATGCGCTCGGCGTAGTCGTAGACATGCACCAGAGGCGAGTGACCCGCCTTGGCGATGGCGCCTAACGATTTTTCCAAAATCGTCGTCAGGCCGCCGGTTTTGTTGCCGTGCGAAGGGTTGTCATCCATGCTGCCGCCGTGAGCCTGCGCATGTCGTTGCCACCAGGCGAGCCTCGCGCGCAATGCATCGGCAACGGTTGTGTTGACCGCTCGATCGATCAGCAACCCTTCGGCACCATAAACTTCAGGAGTCTCGCTTAAAATGCAGGTGCCGCCGGCAGCCACCATAAGGTCGCAGGCGATGCCCAAGGCCGGGTTGGCGGTGATGCCGGAAAGTCCATCGGAGCCGCCGCATTGCAGGCCGATGCAAAGGTGCGAAATCGGCGCCGAAGCGCGCACCGCAGTCGCAGCCGCGAGCATCAGCCCTCGCACGATCTTGATGCCGCGTTTGACGGCAGCCGCCGTGCCGCCTTCTTTCTGTATCTCGAGCATTTTGCATCGGCTTAAGTCCACATCGTGGGTAAAGCCCGTCAGCTGATTCGTTTCGCAGCCCAGTCCGATCACCAAGACAGCGGCGAAATTCGGATGATCGAGGTAACCCCGCAGCGTTCGTTGCAGCAGCTTGATGCCCAGCCCGTTGCCGCCAAGAGCACACCCTGACCCATGACCCAGCGCGACGACACCATCGATTTGGGGAGCCAGCGCTGCCGCCTCACCCTCCAGTGCGCGCGCGATCGCCCGTGCAACCGACGCCGAACAATTCACAGTAGTCAGGATGCCGACATAGTTGCGGGTACCCACGCGCCCGTCGCGACGCAAGAATCCGTTAAAGGTGGTCGGCAACGGCCCAGCATTGAGCACGAAGGGATCGAGCGACTTGGCTTGGCCATCGGACTCAACGCCATCGGCCGATAAATTGTGCGTGTGGACGTGCTCGCCGCGGCGGATGTCGGCGGTGGCCCGCCCGATGACATGGGCATATTTACGGACGAAATCGCCCTGACGCAGATCGCGCAGTGCCAGTTTGTGCCCCGCAGGAATACGCTGCAGCGCTTCGACGCCGAGTGCGTGGGCGCCTCGCTCGAGATCAACGGTGGCAACCGCAACATCGTCGATCTCGGATAAACGTAGCATTGACTTGTTCATGCAGCTCGCTCGTACAACGCCAATGCGTTGTCACGAGGTGGCGAACGAAGCGTTCGAGATCCTCGACGTTCTGTGCCGGCGCAAGTTCGGTCAGTAGCCCCGATAATTTGCAGTGAACATTCGGCAGTGATGCGCAGCGCGCGATGGGTGCCTGCCATCCAGCGAAGCCAAGCGGGGTCATGTTGGGCTTGGCCGCATGATCGATCACGAAAGAAACATCGGAGTGACGCAGCGCCAGTGTGTACAGATGCGGCAGATGGCGCTCCCGCACCAGGGCGTCGAATACTAGACCGTGTGCCGCCATCGATTGCAGCATCGGGTCGAGCACACCGCTCAACATCCAGCGGTCATCGTCGATGTCTTGAATCATGGGCCGCAATCCCAACAAGCGGAGATCGCGCGCGGCTGCATGCGTCAACTGGGCGGCGTCAGGATCGTCAAAATCGAGCCAGCCCACGACGCCCATCACATACGCGCTGCGCCTCGCAAGGGTCATCAAATAGGCCGTTTCCTCAATGGTTGCCGCGGCCTGCACCAGGATCACGCGGTCGATGTGGGCTGCTCGACGCAGCGGATCAAAATCTGCTGCGCCAAAATCCCGATAAATGGAGTGCATATCGGGCCTGAGCCACCCATAGTCACCGCGGCGCAGCGACCAATGATGTACATGACTGTCAACGCGCATGGGCGAGACGAGGCAAGTCGATGGGCGCGGCACGATCGAGCAAGCCGCGGGTTTTGAGTTCCTGCCAAAAAGCCGGGGGAATCGACTCGGTCATGAAAGCGGCGTTGCTGCGCACTTCTCGGGCGTTGCGGCCTCCCGGAATGACCGAAGTCACACTGGGATGGAATAGCGGAAACTGTAATGCGGCGGCTGGCAGTGACACGCGGTGCGCGGCACAAATGTCTTCCAAGTGACGGACGCGGTGCTTGATCGAGTCGTCGGCAGGGTGATAGTTGTAGCGTGCGTCGGGCGTGGCGCCGGTGGCCAAGATGCCGGTGTTGTACGGACCGCCAATCACCACGGCGGCGCCGCGCTCCTTACAAGCCGGCAAAAAGGTTCGCACCGCCTCTTGTTCCAACAAGGTATAACGGCCGGCAAGCAGAAACACATCGAAATCACCAGCTTCCAGAAATCGCTCGCAGATCTGCCATTCATTCACACCCACGCCGATGGCGCCGATGACAGCGCTTTTGCGCAGATGTTCGAGCGCTCGATAGGCACCGTTCATTGCCTCCAGAAATCTCGGCTCGACCTGCTCAGCGCCGTGGGTCCACGAATCAACATCATGGATGAAGACAATGTCGATACGGTCCAAGCATAGTCGGCGCAGACTTGCCTCGATCGATCGCAGGCAACCATCGTAGCTATAGTCGAAGCGGGGCTGCACAGAGGGCGTGTCGACGTACAGGCCGCCGTGCGCTCCCTGCGTACTGATATCCAAGAGTCTGCCTACCTTCGTGGACAAACAGAATTGCGCGCGTGGACGATGAGCGAGTGCGCGGCCGAGCCGGACTTCGCTAAGGCCCAAGCCGTATAGCGGTGCGGTGTCGAAGTAACGCACACCTAATTCCCAGGCCGCGTCGAGCGCAGCGACTGCATCAGATTCGTCGACCGCGGTGAACAGATTGCCGAGTGGCGCGCCCCCAAAACCCAGCGTGGAAAGGTGAAGCGGGGTGCGGCCTAGCTGCCTCAGGTTAGATAGATTATCAGTCTGCATAGTGGACTAATAATCCAAATCATGGACTAATGCAAGGACGAAGTCCGCCGGTGAAATATCAGGGTGGGCGATGGGCTCATTGCGCCGCGCGCGATTTACGGACGCGAAACCCAACCTTTTCGCTGACATTGAGGCAGGCCGCGCGCACGTCTTCGCCGAATTTCAAAGCGAGCTGCGAGGTGACCTGTGAAGTCGTTCCGGATACACTCATACCTGCCACCGCTCGACCCGCGGCATTGAAAATCGGCGCCGCAACGCATCTGACCTCGGGTTCATTTTCTTGGTCATCGATGGCATAGCCGCGCGCGACGATACGCGCCAATTCAGCGTCGAATTCCGTCGGATCGATGATGGTATGTGGTGTGCGCGTTTTCAAACCCGCCTGCAGCGCACGATTGCGCAGTTCCAGGCCGACGAAGGCGGTAATGGCTTTGCCCAACGCGGTGCAGTGCAGGCCACCACGCCAGCCAATGCCAGAAGCCAATTGAATGGGCGCCAGCGCCTGTATTTTATCGATGTACACCACTTCACTTCCATCGAGAATGGCCAGATGAATGGTCATTGAAGTCTTCTTCGACAACTCGAGCATGAAGGGGCGCGCAATTTCGCGCACGTCGGCCGTGCCGTAGGCTTGCGCGCCCAGCGCCATGATCTTACTGCCGAGCCGGTACGTCCCGCCTTCCTGATCCTGCTCGACGAAGCCGTGATTCTTCAACGTTGCAAGCAGCCGATGCACCGTGGGCCTCTGGTATCCCGAGGCTTTAACCACATCAACCAAACGCACCTCACCATGCGAGGCGAAGTCGCCCAACAGCTTTAAGAGTACGAGCGCCTTATCCACCGCGCTGTGTTTTAAATCGTTGTCGTCATCCATGGGCTGGCCGTCGATCGATGAATTGTTAGTGGCAATCAAGCATGCTGAGTATCGCATCCAAGCGCATCTCCCGGCCAGGAATTCCCAAAAACATAGTCCGCTAAACGGACATAGTGATTGTATGGTGGACTTTCCTGATCGGCCATGTGATGATCCGGCCCGCGCTTCAGGGGTAAGGCCGGCATGAACAACGATGACACTCGATTTGCCTCGGGCATCAAGTCGCTGCTCGACGGCTACGTCGAACGACGGCAGATCCCGGGCTATGGCTATGCGATTGACCTGCATGGTAGTCGTTTAGCCACCGGGTTTGGTGGTGCGTCCAGCCTAGAAACCGGCGCTCCGCTGCGTGCCGACAGCGTCTTTCGCATCTTTTCCATGAGCAAGCCGATTACCTCAGTGGCTGCGATGATGTTGGTCGAAAACGGTTCTCTCGAGCTTGATGGCCCGATCACCCGTTACGTGCCTGAGTTACAGAGCGTACGCGTTTACCAAAACGTGGGTCTTCACGGAACGCTTGCGACCGTGCCGCTCGTTCGCCCGATCACATTGCGACACCTGCTAACGCATACGGCGGGATTCACCTATCACTTCATGGCCGATCGATTCAACATCGAAGGTCCCGTCCAACAACTATATCGCCGACACGGGATTAAGCCCTCGGCCGTTCGCGTGGCTCCGCTCGCTGAGGACCCCTCGCCACAGCAAGCCGAGAACGGATTTATCGCGGCTCTTGCAGCCGTTCCGCTCGTGCATCAACCCGGCGTCGCTTTCGAATACAGCGTTGCCGTTGACGTGATTGGCATTGTGCTGAGCCGGGTCACAGGCCGGGCCCTGGACGAATTTCTTGAGGAGGCGCTGTTCGCGCCGCTCGGCATGGTCGATACCGCATTCCACGTACCGCCGTGCAAATTACACCGATTCACCTCGAGTTATCGCACGAGCCCGACGGGCTTGCAGCTCGTCGATGCCGTGAATCATAGCGATTATCGAGATAAGCCGACCTTCTTCTCCGCAGGCGGTGGGCTGGTATCGACGGTGGAAGATTACCTGCGTTTCGCTCGAATGCTGCTCGGGCAGGGTGAATTCGGCGGACGGCGCTATTTATCGCCGGCGACCGTCGCGGAAATGAGCCTCCCGCAGGTGACGGACGATGCGTTGGGGGCGTCGACCTTGGATGTGAGCAAAGGCACAGGATTCGGCTTGGGACTCGGCATCTTTCGCGACGAGGAATTGGCACAGACGCCGGTGGCGCCCGGCAGCCTTTTTTGGGGCGGCGCGGCGTCGACTCATTTCTGGATTGATCCCAAGCACGAGCTTGCGGCAGTCGTCATGACGCAGGTGCTCGACAACGACGCAGATCGTCTCGACCGGGCCGTGCACCGGCAAATCTACGAGCATGGCGTCCTTAAGGCAGACATTGAATTCGCGCGCGAATGCTGAACAACGACATGAAGGGTGGGGGAAACAGAATGATGCGACTAAGAACCAATCAAGCGACCGAGAGCATGACCTCGACACGCCGCTCTTCGGGGTGGTGCTTGAGCCTGACGTTGCTGGTGATCGCTGCGGGAGCGCAACTAGCGACTGCCGCAAACACGGATCAGCTCGACGAAGTGGTGGTCACGGCACAGAAGCGATCAGAACGCCTGTTAGACGTTCCGATAGATGTGACCAACGTCACCGGAGATCAACTGAACAAAAGGGGCATTGGCAATCCTGCCGATTTGGAAACGGTAGTTCCCGGATTCACAGAGCGCCCGACGGGCTATGGCACACAAGTGTTCACTATCCGCGGTTTAGGCTTTTACAATGAATCGCTCGGCATCGCGCCCACCGTATCCGTGTACGTAGACCAGGTGCCATTGCCGTTCACTACCATGGCGGCCGGTGCCGTGATCGACTTGGATCGCGTCGAAGTGTTGAAGGGTCCCCAGGGCACCTTGTTCGGCCAGAACGTCACGGGCGGTGCCATCAACTTCATCGCCGCCAAGCCGACCAAGGAATTCGCTGCGGGCTATGACGCCACCGTCGGAAACTTCGGCGCCACGAAAATCGGTGGATTCTTGAGCGGCCCACTGGCGGACACGGTGCAAGCACGCTTCTACGTGGTCAGCGACCGGCGTGGGGATTGGCAGCAAAGCCAGTCCCGCGCTGCGACCTTGGGAGCGCGCGACTTTTTCGCCATGCGTTTCTTGCTGGATTGGCAGGCCAGCGACAAGCTCGATTTTGAACTCAACGTGAATGGCTACAGTAATCGATCCGATACGCAGGCGCCGCAATACGTAGGCTTCTCGCCGCTCAATAGCCAACCGGGCCGTGACCAGCGTTTAGAGCCGTCATTGATCGCCTTTCCCCCGGCGACGAAAGATAATCGTATCGCAGATTGGGATCCGAATCGCAGCTTTAAAACCGCGAACACCTTTCTTCAAACCTCGTTGCATACCACCTATCGGCTGCCTTGGGACATGACATTGATTTCCATCACGGCCTATTCGGACAATCGATTGAAGATTCCCACCGACAACGATGGCACGCCGTACATGAATGTGTACATCACCGATCGAGGACACTTACAGTCGTTTACGCAAGAGCTGCGTTTGTCGGGATCGCTGATCAACGAATCGCTGAAGTGGATGATCGGCGGCAACTACGAGAACGATGACACCGTGGAGTCCCAGCTCGTCGAGTTCATCGGCTCTAATACCAACATCAATTATGCAGGTTCTGGCTATCCGAGTTTCATCGTGCCGGGACGAAACCTGTATTTTAATTCCTTGGATCAACCGGAGGCACAGAAGGCACGGACCTTGAGTGCGTTCGGCGGTCTCGATTATGCGGTGACCGATTCGATTGGCGTGCAGGGTTCGGTGCGCGCGACTTCGCAACATCGCGACTACCACGCCTGCCTTAACGACACCGGCGGCGGTGATTTGGCGGCGGCATTTACCTTGTTGTCCAACGAAATTACCGGTGCGGGGATTGGTAACTATCAGATTCCGCCGCATGGCTGCATCACCTTGGCCACGACGGATTATGCCGCGGCCCATAATCTTCCGGTCGGTGCGCCCATCACCCTTAACGATCCGAATGCGCAAGTGACCCGAAGCGCAAGCGAGAGCAATGTTGCCTGGCGCCTGGCGACCAATTGGAAGCCAACGCCCGATACCAACACGTACATCAGCGCAACCCGTGGCTTCAAGGCGGGTAATTTCGCGAATGTAGTGCTACCGTTCGAAGGTGAGGCGATATTTGCACCTCAGGAAGAAGTCTTGAGCTTTGAGCTAGGTTTCAAGGCGTCGCTGCTCGACCATAGGCTGCAGTTCTCCTCGGCCGTGTTCAATATGGACTACAAAAACAAACAATCCGCTGGCTATGTCTTTGTCGCGCCCTTCGGCGATATACCCACACTCGTCTCTGTGCCGAAGTCGCGAGTCAAAGGCGCCGAGATGGAACTGTCGTGGCGCGCCACCGCGGGACTCATCATGACCGCATCTGCCTCGTACGTCGATACCAAGGTCACGTCGGATTTCATCGCCCCCAATATTTTGGGCGTCGCGGCCAACCGCAAAGGCGAGTCGCTGCCCGGCAGTCCGAAATGGCAAATTTTGGCGGATGCTGAGTATAAGTTCCCGCTGTTGGCACAGTGGACTGGATTCGTCGGCGCCTCGGGAGAGCACATCGGCGACTCGCATTCCTTTTTCGGCGACAGCATTTATTCGGATATACCCAATTACACGCTGCTGGATCTGCGTGCCGGCATGGAGCGCGAGGGTGGCAAATACCGCTTGCAATTCTGGGGCAAGAACGTGACGGATAAGTTTTACATCGTTCATGCCGAGGATCACCAGGATGCGCTGGTTCGGCTGGTGGGTATGCCTGCGACCTACGGGGTCACCTTCAGTGAAAGGTTCTGATCGGTGGCCGCTCCCGCGGTGGTGACCAAACCCGGTTCGCTCGGCGCGATATGCAGTCTGTACTGCGGGGCGTTGGCCATCGGGTTCACCCAAGTCAGTTACTCGGCAAGCAGCACGGTGCTGCGCCAGGTGCATGGATTTTCAGATACGCAGTACGGCGCGATTTACCTGCCCCTACTCGTCGCCGCCATTGTTGGTGCGCTCGGCGGCGGAACTTTAGCGCAGCGCGTCGGTATCAAGCCCGTCTACTCCATGTCGCTGGTATTGATCTTATTGTCGCAGGCCATGCTAGCCGCTTCCGCGATGGCGGACTCGATGACAGCCTTTAACTTGATCTTGCTGAGCACTTCGAGTTTTGGGTTCGGCTTCGGTTTGTGCGTCGGTTCATTGAACGCACTCGCGGTGGCTCTTTTTCCGAATCGTCCCCACTCATCGATCACCGTGCTGCACATGATCGCGGGTGTGGGATTTGCCACCGGGCCGATCCTCTTTGGGGCATTCGCGAACGCCGGTCACTGGGCGATGGCGCCCACCGCGGTGGCACTGTTCACGGGATTGGTACTCCTCGTCACACTGCGCAGTAACGTTCGCACCGCTGCGCCCGCGACTGACGACCCGGCCGTCAACGCAGCCGTGTCGAGCAGCTATTTTTGGCTGATGGTGTGCGCGGCATTCTTGTATGCGATGGCGGAAGGAACCTTTTCCAATTGGGCGGTGATTTACCTCAAGGAGGTTCTGGGCCAGTCATTGGAGACTGCCGTGCTTGCGCTGACCACGTTTTGGACCTCCATTACGGTGGGCCGCCTCGTGCTCTCCTTCGCGATGGTCGCCATCCGTCCCGTCGTTATTGCTCTCACGTTACCCTTGCTCATGGCAGTCGCCTTCATCGGATTGCCGCATGTGGACTCAAGGGCGTCGGCCCTTAGTTTTTACGCTATCGCGGGATTCGGCTGCTCCGCATTATTTCCGCTCATCATTGGCTTGACCAGCAGCCGGTTCAAGCAATCGGTGGCGTGGTGCGCCTCCATACTGACGGCTGCGATGATGGCGGGAGGCGGCGTCGGTACATTCGCGGTCGGGCTCATTCGCAGTCATTTCAGCTTGCCGCAGATCTTTTGGATGGCGGCCGGCGTGCCCGCGGCTTTATTCTTGCTAATGGCATTAGCCGAGGGCCGGACGGTGAAGGCGGCGCATTCGAAACCCACGACCGTCATTGCTTAAGCAGAGAGCCTGATGAGGCGTCATCAACCTAAAATTGTTCCGTGCCGCTGAGCTACGTCAAGGGGTCTGACGCGGTCGCATTAAAGCGTAAGACGATTGGCGCCGCCTTTGATGACATGAGCCAGCGCTTCGCGGCGCGCGACGCGCTGATCGTGGCCCATCAATCCATCCATTGGTCCTACAGCGAACTCGCGCAGCAAGTGAATCAATTGGCGGCCGGCTTTGTCGCGCTTGGCTTGAATCCCGGCGACCGCGTGGGTATTTGGGCACCCAATTGCAGCGAGTGGACCGTGACGCAATTCGCGAGCGCCAAAGCAGGATTGATTCTCGTCAACATCAATCCGGCTTATCGGCTGTCCGAACTCGAGTTCTGTCTGAATAAGGTGGGCTGTCGCGCCTTGGTAAGCGCCGCACGGTTAAGAAGCAGCGACTACATCGAAATGCTCCAAACACTGCTGCCGGAATTGAGCAGTGCTCGCGGCGGCTCTCTGCAAAGCGCGAGAGTGCCGGACCTGCGATGGGTGATCCGGTTGGGTGACGAGCCGACGCTCGGGTGCCTGTCTTTTCCGGAAGTGCTGCGTCTGGGGGATGATTCGCATCGTCGACAACTGGATCTCTTGCAAAATCAAATAGAGCCAGACACCGCGGTCAATATCCAGTTCACCAGCGGCACGACGGGATCGCCGAAAGGCGCCACGCTCAGCCACACCAACATCCTCAACAATGGCTTCTTCGTCGGTGAGGGCATCCGTCTTACTGAATATGACCGTGTCTGTATTCCGGTACCGCTATATCACTGCTTCGGCATGGTGATGGGAAACGTGGCCGCGATAACGCACGGTGCCGCCATGATTTATCCGACTGAAACCTTTGACGCCGCGGCCACGCTGCGGGTGGTTGCGCGGGAGCGTGCCACGGCACTGTATGGAGTGCCAACGATGTTCATCGCCGAACTCGAGTCGAACGACTTTGCTTCGCACGACCTTTCTAGCCTTCGCACCGGCATCATGGCCGGCGCTCCGTGTCCCATCGAAGTCATGAAGCGGGTCATGGATGAAATGCACATGCCGGACATGACCATCTGCTACGGCATGACCGAGACCAGTCCGGTGAGCTTTCAAAGTGCCGTCAATGATCCGGTCGAGCGGCGGGTGACGACGGTCGGGCGGGTGCATCCGCATCTGGAGGCAAGAATCGTGGATCAAACGGGCGAGTGCCCGCCGAGCGGGACGCAAGGGGAGATCCAAATCCGCGGCTACTCAGTGATGTGCGGCTACTGGAATGATTCCGAAAAGACGCGAGAAGTTGTCGATGAGGCGGGCTGGATGCAGACGGGCGATTTAGGTGTGATCGACGCAGCCGGCTATTGCCAGATCACCGGCCGTTTGAAAGACGTTGTCATCCGCGGCGGCGAGAATATCTATCCGCGCGAGATCGAGGAGTTCTTCTTTAGTCATCCAAAAGTGTCAGCCGTTCATGTGTGCAGTATCCCTGACTCTAAGTTTGGCGAGGAACTCTGCGCGTGGATTCAGCTCAAAGCGAGCGCCGACGCTACGGTCGATGAGATGCAGGAATACTGTCGCGGACAAATCGCTCACTACAAAATCCCCCGATACATTCGATTCGTGACTGACTTCCCTATGACTGTCACCGGGAAGGTACAGAAATTCGCAATGCGCGAGCAAATGAAGAAAGAGCTGGGAATTGAATGAGCTGCTGCGTTTCCCAGGCGAGAGAGCCCGCCGGCGGCCGGCTTCATCACTACGCATATTGAGCGCGAAGCGAAGGCTCTGGCGGTCGATACGGTGTATTTGTACACGGCCCACTCGAAGGCATTTGATGAGCGACTTGGCTGGGAAGCAATCCAGCGTCACTTGCTCGAGGGATGTGACTATGCAGTTAGGGCGAAAAGGCATTGATCTTTTCTTGAAGTACGTTGTCAGTGTCGCGTCAACGAAAGAGTCTCCCTAGGGCTTCTATCGCTGCGCGACTTGTGCGCTGCATCACTGCAATATGTAGCACTTGACGATAAAAGCTACGGATGGCCACACCAGCTGTGGGGAATAGCGTCGTAAGTATATGTCACAAAAGCAGTCCTACCCATTCGACGAACTCTCTCCGGAGGAGTTCGAAAGGCTATGTGTCGACCTGCTCGTAGCAGCATATTCCGATTTAAGCCTATCAACCGCTGAATCGCCCAAGTGGATTGATGCGATTGGGACTAGGAACACGCCGCGAGGAGCACACTCAGTCGCTGTCGAAGTGAAACATCGATCAACATTTATTCCAGATGTGTGGCGACTATTTATAAATCGTTTGTCCGAACGAGATCGAAAGTTTGGCGAGTACATCTTCATTACGTCTTCGCCTATTCAGGACGGCCCCCTCCAAGAAACTAAGACACGGGCGGCAAAAACGCTGAAGGCCGAAATCCTTCTTTTGGGGCGAGCCGACGTCATCATACTGCTCAACCGCTTTCCAGTAATTGCTGCCAAGTACTTTAAGAATGTCTGGGATCGCGTCCGGAGACGAAAGGTTACGTCAGGCATTGGCGTGATTGCGGCGACTCTTTCGGTGGGCGGAATATCGAGCGGGTTGCACTCCATGTTTGGACTAAAGCCAGAGTCTAAGAGTAACCACTCCAGCAACCCCGTACTTTTCGCCGTGATCTGAGCCGGCGAAGCTTTGCACCGCGGCGCTGTTGCCGCTGAGGTGGAGAGCACGATGTCGG
>WNFI01215253.1_pt1 | contig 16186 bp, 13 predicted proteins | sample 5400471 | NCBI WGS metagenome assembly WNFI01 (sample SAMN13153348, study PRJNA577476) | soil metagenome | isolation source: 100 cm saprolite on Douglas fir-dominated hillslope | place: USA:California | collected 2013-09-17 | reverse complement strand
GAAGCCGTCGCCGATTTACAAGTCGTACGCAGCGATTGCGCCAAAACCGGAGAACTTTGCGAAGTTGATTGACAAGGTGGCGGAGATGCTGCGGCAGGATTATGACTGGTCCAAAGAGGTTGCCGCGTTGAAGCCACTGACGATGCTGGTGTTTGCAGATGCGGACGCCGTGCGTACCGCGCATGCGGTGGAATTTTACGAATTGCTGGGAGGCGGAAAGCGAGATGCTGGGTGGGATGGAGCGGGAATGTCTACGGCGCGGCTGGCGATTTTGCCGGGATTGACGCACTACAACATGATGGCATCGGCGGAGCTGGCGTCGACGGTTGCGCCGTTTCTGGATGCGGCGATGCCGGGAATGAAGATATCTCAGGGTTTGTAAGTACAAACCCTGAAACCCAGTAGCGCGGACGGACATTTGATGGCAAACATTCGTCGCACAAAAATGGAGCTGGCACGGGACCCGGTGCTGCTTGGTGTGAGAAAGCGTAAGGTGCCGCCGCACGCGTTTGTGCTGGAGGCGCTGGCGGAGGTGGAGCCGCGAACGAATCCGATGTTCGGATGTTTGGCGGTGTATGTTGGAGAGAAGATTGTTTTGATCTTGCGGGACCGGCCAAAGTATCCGAAAGATAACGGCGTCTGGATCGCCACCACACTCGAACATCATGAAAGCTTGCGGCGAGAGTTCCCGAATATGAGATCGATTGGATTGTTTGGGGAAAAGACTACCGGATGGCAGGTGCTGGCGGCGGATGCGTCCGATTTTGAGGAGGCAGCGCTGCGAGCGTGTGAACTGGTGATTGCGAGAGATCCGCGGATCGGAAAAGTGCCGAAGGCGAAAGGCGAACGGAAAAAAACGACGAGGTAAGGAATGCGGCAGAGTTTTTCTTGATTCAATTGCGTCCTCTCATAGCGGAATGTTTTCTTAACACAGAGGGCGCAGAGTACGCAGAGAAGAAAGACTCCGACACGCGAGGCCGGCGCGCGGGCAGCCGCGGAAACAATTCGCAGCGATCAGGTGCCGGAGTAGCGCTGCTCTTTCCACGGGTCGCCGTAGGCGTGGTAGCCGTTGCGTTCCCAGAAACCGAGACGGTCTTCGTCGAGCAAAATAAAACCGCGAACCCACTTGACACTTTTCCAGGCGTAGAGGTGCGGGACGATTAAACGGACGGGGCCGCCGTGTTCCGCTGTGAGCGGCACGCCGTCATGATCAAATGCGAACAGTATATTGGGTCGCTGCAAATCTTCCAGCGGAACGTTTGCGGTGTAGCCTTCTTCAGCAACTACGAGGGCGTGTTTGGCTTCGGGCTTTGCTTGGACCAGCTTCAGAGCATCAGAGAACAGAACACCCTTCCAGGTGTTGTTGAGGCGGCTCCAGCGGGTGACACAGTGCATGTCGGCAGCAATTTCGGTCCGCGGAAGCGCGCGAAATTCTTTCCAGGATAATTTCAGCGGAGCGGCGACTTCACCGGAGATTTTGAAGTCCCATTTGGCTTCGTCGAAATGCGGGACGCTGCCGTAGTGCAGCACCGGCCATTTCAGAGTTAAGGATTGGCCGGGCGGCAACCGGCCTTCGGCTTTGGCTTTTTTCTCGAGTTCTCTGCGATCGCCTGGTTGTAGAAATTCGACCATCAGCGTACGCGTTAATTATTAATTCCCATTTGGGTCAGAAAGTAGGCGTAGTCAAAGGCGTTTTCATGGAGCTTGTCGTAACGCCCCGATGCGCCGCCATGACCGGCAGGGTCCATGTTGGTTTTCAGAATCAACGTGTTGTGGTCGGTGCGTAGAGCGCGCATTTTGGCGACGTACTTCGCGGGCTCCCAATAGCCTACCTGGCTGTCGTTGAAAGAAGTTCGGACCAGCATATTGGGATAGGCCTTCGGCTCTATGTTGTCGTAAGGCGAATAGGTGATCATGTAATCGAACGCGGGCCTTTCCTTGGGATTGCCCCACTCCTCGAATTCCGTCACGGTGAGGGGAATGGATTCGTCGAGCATGGTGCAAAAGATATTCGGCGGAGGCAATAAAATCGGTGAAGCTGTTTTTCTTGTGCATCATGCGGCCGTCATCGTGCCAGGTTTTCCCCATTTCGCCGCCGCCGCGGATGTGAGCGACGGCGACCACCACGCCGCGATCGACCATGCTGAAAATGGGGGAATCAAAGTAGATGTCATACGAATAGCCGTACGAGCCGTAGCCGGTCAAATAAATGGGGCCTTTCCCGTCGAGTTTGGCGCCCTTCAGATGAACAACTGATATGGGCACTTTTACTCCATCGGAGGCGGTGGCGAAAATCCGCTCTACCTGATAGCGGTTGCGATCGTAGCCGCCCGGCACTTCTTTCTGTTTGAGTAAGGTGGAAGTGCCGCTAGACATATCGTATTCAAAAACCGATTGCGGAGTGATGAAAGACTGGTAGCCGTAACGAAACTTGGTGGTGTCATATTCACGATTGACGTAGGGATAATCCGCATAAGCGGGTTCGGGAAAATCGACGCGGCGTGACTTTCCGGTTTGCACCAGGTCGGTCACACGAATATGCGGCAGCCCCTTTTCGCGTTCGTAGGAGATGTAATAGTTCTTGAAGAAGTCGGTGTCCTCGAGCATGACATCGGGGCGATGCGCAACCACTTCCTGCCAATTCTTGCTGCGGGGATCGGAGACTGGTGCCTTGACCAACCGGAAATTCCGCCCGGCATCGTTCACGCGAATATAAAAGAAATTTCCGTTGTGATCCGGATAGTATTCGACGTCCTGTTTGCGCGGTTCGATGATTTTCCATTCGGCCTGGGGCTGATCGGCGGGAATGTAACGCGCTTCGCTGGCGGTGTGGCTGCTGACAATGAGCAGTATGTAGGCTTTGCTGCGCGTTTTGCCGGTACCCATCTCAAACCTTACGTCTTTCTCTTCGTAGATCAGGGTGTCGGGCCCAGCGGTGCCAACAGCGTGACGGTAGAGTTGGTAGGGGCGTTTCGCGACGGGATCCTCGACGGTGTAGAAGAGGGTCTTGTTGTCGTTGGCCCAGGCGATGGAATCCACGCGCTCTGCGTGGTCCACGAGCGTTTTCCCGGTGCGCAAATCCTTGACGGCGAGCGTGTACTGACGGAACCCGGTGTTATCGGTCGAATAAGCCAGCAGATTTCCATCATCACTGACGTTGTATGCACCAAGCGACATGAACTTTTGGCCTTTGGCGAGTTCATTCACGTCGATTAGAATTTCCTCCGGCGCGTTCAGGCTGCCTTTTTTGCGGCAACGGATTCCGTACTGTTTGCCCGCTTCGGTTCGCACATAATAAAAATAGCCGCCTTCCTTGTAAGGCACCTCAATATCGGTCTCTTTGACCCGGCTCAGCATTTCGTCATAGAGCTTCTTCTGTAGCGGTTCAGTCGGCTTCATCACCGTGTCGGTGTAGACATTTTCAGCGTCCAAATAGGCTTTCACGTCAGGATTTTTCTTGTCGCGCAGCCAGAAGTAGTTGTCCACCAGTTTTTGCCCATTGATCTCGGTGATCTTGGGTTCTTTTCTTGCGACCGGCGGCGCGGGCAGCGAAGAAGAAGTATCGGCTGCGGGCAATACGAAAACGAAGACCACGATGAGTGTGGCGAGGGAGAGTAGTGCGAGATGGATGCGCCGGAAATAGAATTTGTTCATCGGACTTCCTTAGCGAGAATTAGAGAAGCGGAGGAATTCTATACCAAGTACTCGCGGAGACACACGTTCTTGGCGTGCCGAAACCGTGCGTCCCGCGGCAGTTGGTCGTGGCGCGTATGCTATTCTCTTGCTATGACCGCTCGTATTCTGGATGGAATTAAGATTCGCGATGAGATTTTCGCGGAATTGAAGACGGAAGTTGCGCAGCTTGCCGCGCAAGGCGTCCGTCCCGGCTTGGCCGCGGTGCTGGTGGGAGAAAATCCGGCTTCGCAAATGTATGTGAAAAGCAAAGTTGCCGCCTGCGAGCAGTTAGGCATGGCCAGCTGGTTGCACACACCAGCGGCGAGTTCGACGACAGAATACCTGTTGCAGCTCGTGGATGACTTGAATCGCGACGACAATGTGGACGGAATTCTAGTGCAGCTTCCTTTGCCCTCGCAGGTGGATTCGAAGCGCGTGCTGGAGGCGGTTTCTCCCGCGAAGGATGTGGACGGATTTCATCCGGTGAATATGGGCATGCTGGTCAGCAATAGGCCGGGGCTGGTGGCCTGCACACCCGCCGGGTGCATGGAGATTTTGCGGCGCAATCATGTAGCGATTGAAGGCGCGAACGCCGTTGTACTGGGGCGCAGCGACATTGTTGGCAAGCCCATGGCGCTGTTGCTGCTGCATGCGAACGCGACGGTGACGATTTGCCATTCGAAGTCACGCGACCTGCCGGAAATCATTCGCGGCGCGGATATTCTGGTGGCGGCGATCGGCCGGGCTGGATTCGTGCAAGCGGATTGGATCAAACCCAGCGCAGCGGTGATTGACGTCGGCACAAACAAAGTGACGGATCGCATGCAAGCGGAGAGCTTGCTTATAAATTTTCCGCAAAGGATGGAAAAATTCCTGGCCAAAGGAAGCGTGCTGATTGGCGACGTGCACCCGGACGCCGTGAACACCGGCGCCGCGCTGACTCCCGTTCCCGGCGGAGTCGGCCCGATGACCATCACCATGCTGATGAGCAACACCGTGAAGGCCGCGAGGCTGCGCCGCTTGTCCGGCAAATCGCAGCCAGCAGCTTCCGTGGCGCGCTGAAACTTTGATGCTGCGCTACGGCCTGACCGGAGGAATCGCCAGCGGCAAATCCACCGTTGCGGGTATGCTGCGTGAACTTGGTTTTCCGGTGATTGAAGCGGATCGCCTCGCGCATCAGGTGATGGAGCCTGGCCAACCAGCTTACAACCAAGTTGTTTCTGTTTTCGGCGAAGCGATTCTCGACCCCGACAAACGTGTCAATCGTAGCAGCCTTGCGGCAATCGTCTTCAATGACCACGAAAGGCTGGCGCAGTTGAACGGAATCATTCACCCACGAGTCGAGGATGAATTGCTGCGGCAGTTCACGGAACTGGAGCTCAGCGCGCTATATCCGGCGGCGTTCGTCGAAGCGGCGCTGATTTTCGAAGCCGGTTTGCACAAAAAACTGGACGGCGTGATGGTTGCGTGGTGCCTGCCGGAACAGCAGCTGGCACGTCTAATGGAGCGTGGCTTGAGCGAAATCGAGGCAGGCAAACGCATCGCGGCGCAAATGCCGGTGGCGGCAAAATTGGCTCTGGCAACGGAAAGAATCGATTGTTCCGGACCGCTCGAGGAAACCCGGCGTCAGGTGGAAGCGTTTGCCAAAGAGTTGGGCCGCGCTTCGCAGGGCAAATAATCGCGGCGCAGCGATTTGCGCTATCATCATCGTTAAGAAGCACAAACTGGTGTAAGCACAAACTGGAAGGACTGTTATGTTACCCCGAAAGCAAACTTCATTTCTCAGGCCGCTTGCGGTCATCGTTATTCTGATCCTCGGCGCTTATTGGGCCGGTGCACGCTGGGGCCAGCGACAGCCGATTAATGTAGGCGCTGTGCCGAGCGAAACGGATTCATCGCCCATGAAGAACGCGAATTTTGCGGAGCGCGACGCGGCATTGAGCGGCGACGAAGCATTGAACGTTCGCATCTACCGCCAGTCGGCTGCCGCGGTGGCCAATGTCCTGACCAAAGCAACGGAATACGATTTCTGGATGGATCCGGTGCCGGTGGAAGGCGCCGGCTCCGGCTTCGTGATTGACGCCAAGGGCTACATTCTGACGAATTATCACGTAGTGCAAGGCGCACAAACGATTGAAGTCGTGCTCGGCGATCAGTCGCGGCACTCCGCAAAATTTATTGGCGCGGATCAGCGCAACGACGTGGCTTTGATTAAGATCGATCCGGCCGGCAAAAAACTGGCGGTGCTGCCGCTGGGGGATTCCACTGCGCTTCAGGTGGGCCAAAAAGTTTTGGCTATTGGCAACCCATTTGGATTTCAGAGCACGTTGACCACCGGCGTGGTCAGCGCGTTGGGGCGTACTGTGCAGACCGGACAGAACACGCTGATTGACGAAGCGATTCAGACCGATGCCGCCATCAATCGTGGGAATTCCGGCGGTCCGCTGATCAATACGCACGGCGAAGTGATCGGAATTAATTCCGCGATTTATACGCCGAGCGGAACGACGGCCGGCATCGGCTTCGCGATTCCCATCAACACCGCGAAATCAATCGCGCACGATTTGATTACCGACGGCCGCGTGCATCAGGCGTTCCTCGGCGTGGAAACGATTCCGATCAACGAATCGTTTGCGGAGGCGCTGGGACTTCCTGCACAGGAAGGGCTGCTGGTGCAAACGACTACGCGCGGTGGACCGGCGGCGGCGGCCGGCATCAAAGGCGGCGATCGCGTGGCGCAAGCCGGCATGCGGCGCTTTTATATCGGCGGAGACGTCATTACTGCAATTGACGGACAAAAAGTGACCAGCCCGCTGGATGTGAATCTTGCGCTGAACAAGAAACGCCCGGGAGACACCGTGGACGTCACGCTGTTCCGCGGTGGCAAGAAGATGGATCTGCAGATAAAACTGGGGGAGCGGCCGGGCAACAGCTGAGAAGTGGGTTCCTGCTCTTTGTAGCAGCGGCTCTATGCCGCTGCGGTTTCCGCCGCTACAAGACCCTCTATCTTCCGATCGCCGCGCGATAGCGATCACGTTCTGATTCGCTTAACGCAAACCAGCCTTCGGCGATATCGCGCACGCGCTCCAGTTCTTTCTGCATTTCGGCGTGCTTAGCTTCGAGTAACGCAGAGTCGGCGTCGGGTGGAACTTCGATGGGCGGCGCGAAAATAATGATTGTCCTTGTGAACGCTCGCGGCAGCAGAAAATGATCCCAGGTTTTTTCGAAAGTTTTCCCGTGCTCGACGCCGATGTGAAAAACGACCACAGGAGCACCGGTGCGGCGCGCCAGCATGACCGGACCCGGTTTGGCGACGTAGCGTGGGCCGCGCGGGCCATCAATGGTAAACGCGCAGTCGTGGCCTTCTTCGATGCGCCGAGCCATCACCGCCAGGCCGCGCAATCCTCCACGCGAAGAACTCCCCTGCGCGGTGCCGTATCCCATCCACTCGATTACTTTGCGCGTCCATTGTCCGTCGAACGCAGTGGTGTTCATCACCACAACGCCACAGTTGCGCCGCCACCACACCACGGGAATAATCACGCGGTGCCAAAAAGACCAGATGATTCTTCTGCCGCGCGCATAGACATTTTCGGCATTTTGCCAGCCCAGCACCTCGAAACGCAGCGTCGGGCCGAGGATGCGAATTACGGAGTACACCAGCGCCGCAATCAGTGGAATCTGAATACGGCGTGACCACGGCATCTTCGGCAGTTGCGTGTCGTAGTGCAGGCCTACCCTGCTCGATGGCGGTTCGCCCTCGAGCAGCGTCGAGTCAGCGCTACTGGATTGCCTTGTCTGTTCGTCTGCGGGCGGCATGGTCATGTCAAGGTGCAAGACAACTTATTTATCTCAGGGCTTGCAAGTACAAGCCCTGAAACCCTTTTCCTGTGGCGAGAAACCGCCAGACGTATAGTATAGAGAAGAGAGCGCCTCGGCGACTCTTCGCGCCCATCATGAAAACGCCGCAACAAAAGCCCAGCCGCTGTCACCATACTGCGTACTGGCTTCTTCGCACAGCGCTTACCTTCGTCGCGATTGGATTATTTTTCGCAAGCAGTGGCGCATTGGCAGCTCCTGTCCCCGTCCCGCAGGAACCGCAGGGCGAAATCATCGGCACAGTGGAAGGTCAGGCCATCGCGGTAAAAGGCCCGATGAGCGTGCAAGTGGTTGGCAACGAGGTGAAGACCCTGCTGCGGAGCGGCGTGGACATCCGCGTCAAATCCGGCCGCGCGCGAATCACGCTCACCGACGGCAGCACCATCGCGGTCTGCGGACCGGCGCACATTTCCATGCTGAAGTCCGGAAATGCTCTTACTATCGCGCTCGACACCGGCAGCATTCATGCTCGCGTGGCCGGCAATCTCACGCTGAATGTTTTTACCGCGCAGATTCTGGCGAAAACGGTTGCAATTGGCGATGGGCCGCAGGATTTCCTGGTAGGTTTCGATAGCCCTGGCCTGATGTGCGTACGCGCTGGACTTGGCGCACTTCGCCTCGAAGAACAATTCGGAGGACAGAGCGTAATGGTGCCGCAAGGCGGAGATATCACGCTGGGCAACGGCCAACTGCAAAATATTCACAACAATTCCGGGCTGTGCGCGTGCGAAGCGTACGATTCGGCGTCGTCACCCGCCAGGGCCATTGGGCCTGAAATCAGCGCGCTGGCCAGCAGCGAGGAAGTACGCAGGGATTCCACACCGCGCAAACCCGCGGCACAAACGGCTGCCAATCCGCGCGCTCCCGATCTGGCAAAGGTACCGGCTGTTGAACCGACGTACCAAGTTTTCATGCCGCCGCTGCGCTACGATGCCAGCGCCAAAGTGCAGGACGAACCCGATCCAAAACTGATCGTGCTTTTGCGCCGCGTGCGGGTGCGGCCAACGCTCATTTTCCAAAGCCGTGTGCAAGGCGATCCATTGCCGTCAGTGCAAACTTCGACGCAACCTTCACTGAGTGCTGCAAAATCGAAGCAGCAACCTATTGCGCCAAAGCCGTCCACGGCCGGGAACAGCTCGGTTGTCGATCGGGTAAAAACGTTCTTCAGGAGCCTGTGGACGCCCAGTTCGTAAGCAATCAGAAGTTGCCGGGCCGCGCGAAGAGCGGAATCTTATTATTTACTATAAAGTTATAATATTATAACTGATTAAGCTAACCGTGGATGTTAGCGAGGCGATTTCATGGTATTTTTAAGTGTCCTCGGACGGCGGCGCCCCCAAGCCCCCACCACCGTGTGTTCTATCAACAGTTGTAACTGAAATCGGCGGAGAGTTCATTTGGGAAACTTGCACAGGTTGCAGCGGTTGCTGTGTGTACACTCGCTGTGGTTGGTTCCGATTGCTTTTTCGGTTTTATTTCTGCAAGGCTGCTCTTCCAATTCCTCTTTCAATCAGGACCCACCAAGCATCACCATTTCGGTTGCCCCGACAGCCGCTTCCGTCGTTACTGTGAAGACTCAGCAATTCGCTGCGACGGTTACCGGCACGACGAATACGGCCGTCACCTGGCAGGTCAACAGCGTCACCGGTGGCGATTCCACACATGGAACCATTTCGACTTCGGGACTGTACACAGCCCCTGCGGCCGTACCAAGCCCTGCGACTGTACCGGTCGCTGCCATCGCCCAAGCTGATTCCACCAAATTTGCCTCTGCCGCAGTGACGATCACGGCCTCCGGCGGCTCAAACATCACAGTAAGTGTTTCTCCGCGGCGCGGCGGTTTGACGGTTGCGCAACAGCTTTCCACGCTGAAGGCAACTCTCACCAACGACACCACGAACGCAGGTGTTACTTGGTCGTCGAGCGGAGGCGCCATCGGCGTCACGAATCTTGCGGGAGTGCTGACGTATCACAACGACCTTTCGCGCGATGGCGCAAATCAACAGGAATACGCTCTGACAACTTCGAATGTGGCGACAGCCACATTTGGAAAGCTGTTTTCCTGCCAGGTCGATGGCGCGATCTACGCGCAGCCTTTATGGATTCCGCGAGTCAGCATCGGCGGCGTCATCCATAACGTTGTACTGGTCGCCACGATGCACGACACCGTCTATTTGCTGGACGCGGATGGAAGCTCGGCTACACCCCCGCAGTGTGTGACGTTCTGGTCCAAACAACTGCTGCCGGCTGGAGAGACCTGGGGCAGCTACACCGACGTGGGCAGCTCCGATATTTTCCCGGATATCGGTATCCTCGGCACTCCGGTGGTCGATTCATCGAGCAATGTCGTTTATCTTGTTGCGAAGAGTAAAACCAGCGGCGGTGCGTATCAGCAGCGTCTGTACGCGCTCAATCTGGCGGACGGCTCCGAACACACAGCGCACGTTTCAATCGATAACTCAATCACTGTGCCGGGCACCTGCGACGGCGGCTCGACAGTTGCATTTAGCCCGCTGCGCGAGAATCAGCGGCCGGCCCTCGCGCTGGCCAATGGCACGGTTTACGTCGCGTGGGCATCGCACGGTGACGTGGATACATATCACGGCTGGGTCATGAGTTTCAGCGCCTCAACTCTTGCGCGCACCAACGTTTGGAACTCCAGTCCCAATAACCTCAGCGGAACAAATTATTGCCGTGGCGGGATCTGGATGTCAGGCGGTGCGCCTGCGATCGACAACGGCAACAATGTCTACGTGATGACCGGTAACGGCATCTTCGACGCCGGCAGCGGCGGTTCCAACTACGGCGACAGCTACATGAAGCTGTCGAGCAGCCTCGGCGTTTCGGACTACTTTACGCCCCATAACCAATCAATTCTGGATGGCGGTGACACCGATGTTGGCGCTGGCGGTACCGCTCTGCTCATCGATCAGACTTCCGGTCCGATTGCGCACTTGATGATTGGCGCGGGAAAGAGCGGCACATTCTATTTATTGAACCGCGACAATTTGGGGCATTTCAACGCTTCCAGCGATTTCGCCGCGGTTCAGTCCTGGACCGCGACTGGCTCGTTCTCAACGCCCGCATTCTGGAATAACAACATGTTCTTTTTCGGTGTTGTGTTCAAGGCAACGCAAGTCGGGCAGCAGTACACCTTCAATCCCAGCACTGGAATGTTCACGACGTCGCCTGCCTTTTCGACTCCGACTGGTTTTGGCTTCCCGGGCGCGACGCCTTCGGTATCATCCAACGGAACTTCGAGCGGCACCGGAATTGTTTGGGCCATTAATAATTCGAACTACGGCACGAACGACGGGGGTGTGGCAACCGCCGGCCCCGCGATTCTTCATGCCTATTCAGCAACGAATCTGGGAACAGAACTGTGGAACAGTTCGCAAGGCTCAGCAGACGCCGCAGGCTTCGCCGTGAAATTCACTGTGCCCACCGTTGCCAACGGAAAGGTTTACGTCGGAACCCGCGGCAATGACAACACGAATGGATCGGGAACGGTGTTTGGCGAGCTGGATGTGTACGGCTTATTGCCCTGATCCGTGCGGCGCTCTCGGGCCGCCAATCGCTAAAGCGCGCACCGCGGAGTCAGCTTCGTTCTGGAGAACACGACGGCGCTCCAACAACTCCGCTACACTTTCCGAAAAGAGGGCATGGCAGGCTGCGTTTAGCCTACATTCCTTCGTAGGTCGGCCCACCGCCGCCCTCGGGCACAACCCAGTCGATGATTTGATACGGATCCGCGATGTCGCAGGTCTTGCAGTGCACGCAGTTGGCGAAGTTAATCTTCAGCTTCATTGCACCGCTTGTTTCTTTGGCCATCTCGTACACCGCGGCAGGGCAAAAATACTGGCAAGGATTACCGTATTCTTCGACGCACCTTGTTACGCAAATGTTTGTGTCCAGGACATGCAAGTGGCACGGTTGATCTTCGTTGTGGCGCGTGCCTGAATGATAGACATCGGTCAGGCGGTCGAACGTAAGTTTCCCGTCGCCTTTAAATCGCTCTTCGGAATTTGCAGCCCGCTTCGTGCCATCCAGCTTTTTGTATTGTTTGTATCCGACCTCCGCGCGCATCGGGTCCACCAGTCCACGCCCGCCAGAAATTTGCTGGAACGCAGTTTGAATAAATCCGCGCAACATGCCATGTTGGAAAGATTGGTGGAAATTGCGGACCTTCCAGAGCTCGTCGCGAATGTAGCTCTGTTCGACCCGGTTTTTAAACTTCCCGAGCGTCTTGGTAGTTGTGTCACCTGTTTTTAGCGCTTCGAAGATTGTTTCGGCGGCCAGCATGCCGCTCTTCATTGCCAGATGAATTCCCTTGAGACGCTGCGAATCGAGGAAGCTGCCGGAATCTCCGATGATCAGCGCGCCGTCCACGGTATTGCGCGGCATCGCGTACCAGCCGCCATAGGGCAGCGACTTCGCACCGTAACGCACCAGCTTTCCGCCATCCAGAATGTTCTTAACAAACGGATGTGTCTTCCACTTTTGAAAGGCCGCGTGCGGATCGAATTCCGGATTGGCATACTCGAGCGCCAGCACCAGGCCGATCGAAACGCGGTTGTTGGATAGACCGTAAATCCAGCCGCCGCCGTACATGTCTGTCGAGACGGGCCAGCCCAGGGTGTGCGCGACGTAGCCCGGCTCCATGCGGCCTGGCTGTACGTCCCACAACTCTTTTATGCCGATGCCATAGCTCTGCGGATTGATGTTGTCGAGTTTTTTCTCGGCTACCAGTTTTTTGGTCAGCGAACCACGCGTGCCTTCGGCCAGCACCGTTACCTTCGCGCGCAGCTCGTAGCCTGGCGTGTAGTTGTCCTTGGGCTTGCCGTTCTTATCGAGACCCTTATCCTCAGTGATAACGCCGGCAAGGCTCTGGCCTTGGTACACAAGTTCCGCGCCGCCAAATTCCTTGAAGACGTTCACTCCGGCGGCTTCCACTAATCCGCCCAGCCACTTCACAATTTTGCTCAGCGAAACAACATAGTTGCCCTTGTTTTGAAACGGCGGCGGAGTAATAGGAAAACGAATCGATGATCCTTCGGTAAAAAGCAGTTTTCCGCGGACAATTCTGGCTTCGCGCCCGATTCATTGTACTTCTTGATCAGATTGGCCAGGTGCAGTGCACAGCTCAGCCCCGCCGGCCCCGCCCCGACGATCAACACATCCGCTTCGAGTTGTTCGCGTTGTACGCTCATGTTCTTTTTAATCTTAAATCAAACTGGCAGGGATAAGAGCACTGCTACCCTTTTGCTTTTTGCAACTCTTCGGTCAGCGCGGGCATAATCTCGAAGATATCGCCGACCACGCCATAATCCGCGATCTCGAAAATTGGCGCATTTTGATCCTTATTGATGGCTACGATCGTCCGCGCGCCTTTCATTCCGACAACGTGCTGGATCGCGCCGCTGATGCCCAGCGCAAGGTACAATTTTGGCGCGACCGTCTGGCCAGAGCTGCCGATCTGCCGCTCCATCGGGAGCCAGCCTTCATCGCAAATCGGGCGTGACGCGGCGATTTCCGCGCCCATTGCTTTGGCCACAGCTTCTGCTTGCGGAATATTTTCCGGAGCTTTAATTCCCCGCCCAATCGCTACAATCAGCGGCGCTTGTGTTAAATCCACCGCCGATTTCGCTTCTTTGAAAAGTTCCAGCGGCTTGGTACGAATTTGTTCGGGCTTCAGTTCTATCGTCAGCCGATGTATCGGCCGCGCGCCGCCATCGCTCGCCGCAAGCTGGTCCGCGCGGAACGCGCCAGACTGAAATGACGCAAACCACGGGCCCTCGCCCAGAAACGTGACGTCCGCAGCGGTCTTTCCCTGAAACATCTGCCGCACAAAAATCAGCTTACCGCCGTCATTCCGATAGCCGACGCAATCGCCGATCATCCCCTTGCCCAGCATCGCCGCCAGCTTCGGCGCAAAATCGCGCACTTGATAAGTATGGGGAAAAAGCACCAACTCCGGTTTCGCTGACTCAATCGCTTGCTTTAACGCGACGCAATATCCATCGGGCGTGTAGGATTCGAGCAAGTCGTGCTCGACTTGCAAAACTTCCGCAAAGTTTTTGCCCGCAAGCTCGGCGCCAAGTGAATCAACGCCTTTGCCGATTACCACCGCGCTGACGGTGGCTGACAGCGCTGCGGCAATTTGCTGTGCGGCCGCCAGCGTCTCAAAACTCGCGTTGTTCCACTTCCCTTGCCGCTGCTCCGCGATCACCAAAATCTTCATGATCAGATCACCCGCGCTTCGAACTTCAATTTTTCCACCAGCTTTGCTGCCACTTCCTTTGGCGTGCCAGTCAGAAATTCCGTTTTTTTCGTTTTCACCGGCACGTAGATCTTTTCTACTTTTTGTGTAGGCTGGCTTTTGCCGTTCAGCGATTCTCGCGTTAGCGCTGCAATCTCTTTCTTCTTCGCGGCCATGATGCCCTTCAAAGTCGCGTAGCGCACTTTATTAATGCCGGACTGAATCGAAAGCACGGCTGGCAGGGGACATTCAATCCACTGAAACCATCCGGCTTCCAGTTCACGCTTTAGTTTCAGTTTTCCTTCGCTAGCTTCAATGGCCATGATGATCGTGGCGTGCGGCCTATCCAGCAGCGCCGCCAGCAGCACGCCGGTTTGTCCAAATCCCTGATCGTCGCTTTGCAAACCTGTCAAAATTAAATCCGCGTTTTCGTTTTTTATGGCCGCCGCCAGCGCGTTTGCCGCACCCAGCGGGTCGAGCTGAGCAAACTGATCGTCCGCAACGTGAATTCCGCGATCCGCGCCTTTCGCCAACGCCTCCTTGATGGTCTGCTTCACGCGCTCCGGGCCCATGGAAAGCGCAATCACTTCGCCGCCGTGTTTTTCCTTCAAACGCAACGCCTCTTCCAAAGCGAAACTGTCCGGCTCGTTCATCTCGAATCCGATATCCGATTCCCGGATCCAGTTTCCGCTGATGGAGAGCGGCGCATCTTTTGCCGGCACCTGTTTAACGCAAACAATAATTTTCACGGGTTATTCCTTGCTTGAGAGAGAACTGCAGTTACTTCCCTGCCCACCGCTTGAAAATCAGCGCAGCGTTCGTGCCGCCAAAGCCAAACGAATTGGACAGCGCGTAATCCACGGTCGCTTTGCGCGCGACGTTTGGCACATAGTCCAAGTCGCATTTCGGGTCGGCGTGAAATTGATTGATTGTCGGCGGCAGAATCTGATCGCGCAACGCCAGCACGCTGATGCCGGCTTCGAGGCCACCAGCGCCGCCAAGCAAATGTCCGGTCATGGATTTTGTGGAGCTTACCGGCAGTTTCTTGTCGATCGCGCGTTCACCGAACAAGCGTTTCATCGCTGTGGTCTCAATAATGTCGCCAATCGGCGTTGAGGTCCCGTGTGCGTTCACGTAGCTGATGTCGTCAGGTGAGAGCTTGGCGTCTTTCAGCGCCGCGCGCATCACACGAAACGCGCCGTCGCCATTTTCCACCGGCTGCGTGATGTGATACGCGTCGCCGGACATTCCGTAGCCAACAATTTCTGCAATGATTGGAGCGTTGCGCTGTGTGGCGTGTTCCAGCGACTCCAGAATCAAAATCCCTGATCCTTCGCCGACGATAAAACCATCGCGGTCGGCGTCAAACGGGCGGCTCGCGGTCGCCGGATCGTCGTTGCGCGTCGAAAGGGCTTTCATCGAAGCAAATCCGCCAACGCCCATGGGCGTGATCGTCGCTTCGGTGCCGCCGCAAATCATCATGTCCGCCGCGCCGCGCTCAATAATTTTGAAAGAATCGCCAATGGCGTGCGCGGAAGCTGAGCACGCCGTCGCCGTCGCGGAATTCGGTCCCTTCGCTCCGTAACGAATGGAAATATGTCCCGAAGCCAAATTCACAATCGCCGAAGGAATAAAAAATGGCGAGATCTTGTTGGGGCCGCCAAAAAGAAGCTTGCCGTGTTCGCGCTCGATGATGTCGAATCCACCGATGCCCGACGAAACGTAAACGCCAACCTCTTCCAGGTTCGACTGCTCCGGTTTCCATGAGGCATGTTTCACCGCGGCATCCGCAGCGGCCAGGGCCAACTGGATGAAGCGGCCCATTTTTTTCAGTTCTTTTTTCTCAATCCATTGGAAAGGATCGAAGTTTTTTACTTCGCCGGCAATTCTGCAGTCGAACGCGGCAGCATCGAACTGGGTGATTGGCCCAACGCCGCTGACACCGGCTACGAGGTTTTTCCAACTCTCGTCCGTGCCAATACCCAGCGCGCAGACCAGCCCAACTCCCGTCACCACTACCCGGCGAGTCACAGTTCTCCTGCTCCTGTCAGGGTTTCAGGGTTTGTACCTGCAAACCCTGAGGTGAACAAGTCTTCAGGGTTTGTACCTGCAAACCCTGAGTTATGACTGTTTAGATGCCGCGCGGAACACAACGGCTTACTTGGATTTGGCGTGCTTATCAATGTACTCGACGGCGTCCTTCACCGTAGTCATCTTCTCGGCGTCCTCGTCCGGCACTTCAATGCCAAACGCTTCTTCGAACGCCATCACCAGTTCCACCTGGTCCAGCGAGTCCGCGCCCAGGTCGTCCACAAACGATGCTGTCGGCGTCACTTCCGCCTCATCCACGCCGAGCTGCTCGACGATAATCTG
>WNFI01120225.1_pt1 | contig 16190 bp, 10 predicted proteins | sample 5400471 | NCBI WGS metagenome assembly WNFI01 (sample SAMN13153348, study PRJNA577476) | soil metagenome | isolation source: 100 cm saprolite on Douglas fir-dominated hillslope | place: USA:California | collected 2013-09-17 | reverse complement strand
ATCGGAGACTTCGATCGAGCCACCGGCCTTCTGGCGCAAGCGGAAAAGATCGACAGCCATCACTACCGTCTGCATGCAGTCCGCGGACAAATGTACGCCATGCAGCATCGTGAGACGGATTCAATTCACGAGTACGAGACCGCGATCTCCAGCCTGCCGCCGACGGTGCCTGAAGGCGTGCTGTATCCGACTTCTTTGCGCGTGAGCCTTTACGACCTCTATCGCAACAGCGGCGATACCGCAAATGCCGAGCGCGTGGCCAAGCAGGCCCGGGCGGAGATCAGCGCCATCAACATCGAAGGGGCGAACCGTCCCGAATTTCTGCGGCTTCGTGCGGCTACCGAAGTCGCCGATTCCGACCTGGCAAGCGCCGACAAAGACCTGACCGAGGCGCTCCGGCTGCAGCCGGCCAATACTGTGATTCTTCTGAATTACGCGAACCTTCTGTGGAAGATGGATCGCCGCGACGCGTCGCTGCAGGCGTACAAGAAAGTGCTCGATACTCAGCCTGATAACCCAGCCGCCTTGGGATCGCTCGGTTTCCTGATGCGTGAGATGGGCGACGACAAGGCCGCGAAGGCCTACTTCCTGCGACTGGCGCGCAAAGATCCCGGGAACTTTGTGCCCTACCTCGCCTTGGGCGACCTATCGAGCTCGAGCCGTGAATTCGCCCAGGCACAGGCGAATTATGAGAAGGCGTTCGCGTTGGCGCCGTCGCATCCACTCATTGTTTCGGGTGCGATGAATGCAGCCCTCGAAGGCCATGAACTGCCGCTCGCAAAGCGTTGGCTGGACCGTGCGTCCGAGGACATGCGCACCAATCCTCAAGTGATGCGCGAGCAGGAGCGGTACCTGACCATGACCGGCGATTACAAGGCCTCAGCCGAGATCGGTTATCGCGTACTCGAAAAACTGCCGGGCGACCGCGAGGGTATTGACTATCTGGCCTACGACCTTCTCTTTCTAAACCGCTTCGAGGACGCAGATGTGATCGTGAAGCGCTACCGGGACTCGCTGCCTAAAGACCGGGATCTACCGCTCATCGCCGGGTATATCGATGTGCACAATCACGACAACCGGAAGGCAGTCGAGGATTTCAGCCGCGCTCTCGAGATTGATCCAGAGATGGCTACCGGATATATGAACCGTGGGTTCGTTTACAACGATCTGCGCCAGGCCAGCAAAGCTGAATCGGACTTCCGCAAGGAGGCATATCGCCAGCGGGCCATGTGGCCGCACGCCCGCGATGAATACGAGGCAGCATTAAAGTTCGAACCTAATGAAGTCGGGCCCTATCTCGCGCTCTCCGAAGTCCAATTTCGCTTGCGAGACTACCAGCAGTCGGTGGACACGCTGAACCGTGCGTTGAAGGTCGTTGACGATCCAATGATTCATGCTGAACTGGCCCGCTCTTATGCGAAGTTGCAGCGAACCGATGAGGCGATGAAGGCCATCCAGGCCGCGGAACAGGCCGTGGGCAAAGACTTCAAGGTCCTGCTGGTGACGGCTGATGCGCTGCAAATAATGGGAGAACGCGATCAAGCCATGCTGCGCTACTCCCGCGCGCTTGAGGGACCCGAAGAGGACCGGTTGCAGGTGAGGCTGGCCCTGGGCATGCTATTCGCTGGACAAGGGAGAACAGAAGAAGCCCAGCAACAAGTCGGGCTCGGCTTTGCCGAAGCACAGGCGGCTAATGACGACTCCGCAACCGCCGAGGATTACCTGAGCGCCGCCTCGATTCTGCTTGCAGCTCATCAATATGAACTTGCGCAACGATTTTACGGCCGAGCCCATGCTGCGGGCGCCGACGACGTCTCCGTGGCTGTCGGAATGGCCAACGCAGCGCTTGCCGTTGGCGATACCCGCAGCGCGGAAATCCAACTGGATACAGTTCGAGGAAAGGAAGACGCCAGGGAAAACTACGAATACCTGGTGGCTTTGGCCAGTATGAACCGGCAGCGCGGCGAAAGCCGGCAGGCGCTTTCTTTATTTGCGCAGGCGAATTCGCTGGATCCCCAGGATCCGCTGACCCGCAGCGCGGAAATGGACCTCTCCGCGAGCGAGGGCCGCCAGATCACCGAACGCCTGGGACTTGGTTCGGACTCTCACGTAGCTCCGATTTTCGAAGATGAAAATATTTATCAAATGGACGCGCGGTTGCGGGGACTTCAAAACCTGCCCCTCTTGCTGCCGCCGCCCCGCCGCTCCGTTGAAACCTTCGCCGACTCGCAATTTCACTACAACATGGGATCCTTCCCGAAGATCAACGGATTTGTCGGTGTGCGAAATTCGCAGGGTACCTTCTCGTTCCCCAGCCAGCTGCTGGTCCAGAATCGCAACACCTTCGATACCATTCTCAACGGTTCGATCAGCCATCTGCTGAGTTTTGCCGGCGTCAGGTTCAGCGTCATGCCCGGCCTGCAGTACACCATTCGCCGCGATACTCAGTCGCCGCTGGGGCTGAATCAGAATCTCTTTCGCCAGTTCCTGTACGTTGAAAGCAGCCCGATCGCGAATTGGATTTCATTTTCCGGAAACGTGATGAGGGAAGCGGGACCGTTTCAGTATCAGAATCTGCACTCGCGGGATTTATCCGCAAGCCTTGATTTTCGCGTCGGGCAGCCTTGGTCAAGAACCACCCTGTTGGTCGGATACGCCGCACGAGATCTGCAGTTTGGACCTTCAATCCATGAATACTACGGCACCACCTCCTACATCGGAGTGGAGAGGAAATTCGGATCGCGGTGGATCGCTTCCGGGGTGGCGGATTATCTGCGCGCATGGCGCGTCGAGGGATCCAAATTCGCCATTGCTCAAACGCTGCGCCCCCGATTCACGTTCGAAGGGATCATTAACCGGAGCTGGTCCTTCAGCGCGCAGGGCGCATGGTCGTCGGGAAGAGAATTCCACGCCTACGACAACGTGACCAGCGGATTCCTGGTTACTTACGTGCGTTCCCATACTATGCAGCGTGTCGATGGATCAGAAACCGCGACCGTAGAGTACCCCATACGAATCTCATTCGGCCTGGGTCAGCAGAGCTTCTATGACTTCCCAGGGCATGCCCATACCTCGATCGTCCCCACTCTCCGTTTCACACTGTATTGAGTAGATCGTCTGCTGCTAGAGGTAGACTCTCGCGCTGAAAAACTGGGAGACGGCGAAGGACTCGCCGAGTGAGGACGCGCTGGGCTGGATGGAATTGAAACGGGAAGAGGGTTACCGAGGAGGATAGATCTTTGCCTGTATCCGCAGCCTAGTCGCCTGAGTTTTCCCAGGACTGGACTTCATTCCCCAACTTTCGCGCACGTGATTGGCGGCCCGGCAGCCACGCCGGAGACTGCCGCACCTTGGACAAATCCCTCAGAACATTCAGCCGCCGAACCTTCTCGAAGCCGCGCAGGTACTCCCGCACCACCTCGGGCATCGTCAACTGAATCGCCGCGGCGAAGTTCTGTTCTGACATCGCCGCCAGTGTCTCCGGCGACTGCAAAAGCTCGCGAAGTTTCCCGGCAAGCGCGGCGGTATCTCCCGAGGGAAAAAACTCCATCGCCATGTGTTCGTGTTCGGCCAGTTCGCGGAAGTCTGCAATGTCAGAGGCAATGATTGGAACTCCGTACTGGGCGGCCAAATGCGCTACGCCGCTCGATCCGGCGGACGAAGTGTAGGCCATCACCGCCACGCTCGCTGCCTTGAACAGTTCAGCAATCGCATCCTCCGCGACGTAGCCCAAGAAGTGAATTCTCTTGTTGCCGTATCGCGCCGCAGTGGCGGCCACATATCCCGGCGTCTTGGGGTGGTCGCCCCCGCCAATTACCAGCTCCGCATCCGGGATGTCAGCGCTGATCTGCTCGAAGGCCTCGATCAGGACCTCCAGCTTTTTGTACGTGCCCCATTTGCCAAACGCCAGAACCCGATGCCCCGGGTTTCCGCGCCGGCTGAAGTCTGGGGGGTCAGGCTTGGCCGCAAAAATTCCGTGCGAGCGCGCGCTCACGCGTCCACGTTTGTAGTTGTCTTGCAGCATTCGCCGGTAAGCCGGCAACAACACCGACACCGAACTCGCTCCCAGCAACATGTGCGTGGCCAGCCAGCCAGCCGCACGGTACAGCCTGGGGCTGGTGACTCCGGCATCGGCAAGGTCCACGGTCTCAAACAACTGGTGGAGCGTAATATGCGTTCGGACGCCCGAAAGCCTGGTCAGCATCGGCGTGGCCAGGCTCAACATGGCCGCCACCGGCTTCGATCCAAAGCTTGCGAAGCCGAGATTGAACCACACCAGGTCCGGCTTTACCGAACGCACCGCGCGCGTGATGGTTGCCAGGTTCGAGGCGCGGTCGAAACCCCAACAACGCACTACTCGGAATTCCGGCAGTTCCGGCCCGGGTTCGTCCAGGTTGTCTCCGAGGACGGTCAGCTCGATTCCCGGGTTTTGGCGCAGCTGTTCCGCGAGATGAAAACCGTACTCGGCGAGCGCTTTCCGGCCGGGCGGAAAGGCGGTGACGAGCGCAATCTTCATCGCTGGCCCGACCGGACCCGGGTATCCCACGACAGGCGGCCCAGCAAGTAGAGATATTGAACCGCGACGCTGGCGCCGGCTTTGCTTTTTCCCGCGTGGCGAAGTCCGAAGCGGTAGGCCACTTCACGGGCACGGCGTATGTGACCGCGCACCAGGATTTCCAGCAGCAGCTTGAAACCCTTGGTCTGAAAAGTCAGGCCCCGAATACATCCCCTCCGCACGATGAAGAAGCCGGACATGGGATCGGTGACGCCTGGCTTGCCGCGGAGCAGCGGCCGCGTGGCCAGGGTGCTGAGCCGCGAGATGGTTCCCCGGACCGGATTCCATCCGCGAACCCCGTCTTCTTTCGCATAGCGGCTGGCAATCGCGATGTCCACGTCGCCCTCGAATGCGGCCAGCATCGAAGGAAGAAGCTCGGGCGGATGCTGCAAGTCTGCGTCGATCACGCCCAGCAGTTCCGCGTCCGAATGTTCCCATCCGCGAAGAATCGCCCCAGCAAGCCCGCTCTCGCCGTCGCGTGTAACTAACTGGATGCGGGAGTCATTGCGTGCGTAGTCACGCACTATGTCTCGCGTGCGGTCCGCACTGCCGTCATCGACAACAATGATTGTGTAAGGGGTATTCGCGGACTCAAGCGCCGTTTGCGCCGAGGACAGCAGGAGAGAAATATTTTCGCCTTCATTCAACGTGGGGACGACCAACGCAAAACTTTCGGCGCGGTTTGACGAATCCATGGCGGGAGCCTTTTCTTGGAGCTCCCGTCTTGGATGAGCGCAGCGCGGAATCGTTGTATCCGCGGGGCTACGGTAAATCCTGTAAATGTGCCGGCGAATCTCGCGAATCAGTGGGAGCTGAGCCCGAAGAAAGAAGCGCGGTCCGGTTCACGCAGCAGACGTTGGCGAGTCAAGAAAATTGTCGGACAGGGTAGGTCTTAACTCTCGCTCGAGATGTGCGACGGCTTCCGCTGCCGAGCCAAACACAGGCAAGACGCTACTGAATCGCGTCACATCGAGAAGGAGACGGTGTTCCTGGGACGTGGCCACGAGGGCGACCTCAGCGTCATAGGTTGCGGCTTCGGCGGCGGAGCGAATTACAAAATCAATCGCTAGACTGTCGAGCCGCGTGGTTGCCGGCAGCTCGAGGATGATGGCGGGTCGCAGCATGGCGCGAACCGCTTCGCGCACTTCGAGAAAAAAGCTGTCTGCACCGGGAGCATTGCTCTGAGGGATCCGCTTAACTGAAATCATGGTTTCCGGCATGTTGCCTCGGTCTATACATCGGCAAGGCGGGCAGCCTTGTCCGGATCGGAAGCGGCGGGCGTGCTCCATGAGGGAATGGGATTCGCCATATCCGGGTGGGCCGCCTTTGCCTTGGGCGGAATGCGTCCCCCCAATGCTGAGGCGTGAAGATCAACCAACGTCCCAGAGTCGAGGTGTTCCAATCGTGGACCGTCCACGACCGAGCGGCGGATGTCCAGGCCCGCAGCCAGAAAGGTGTTCGGCATAACGCTGGATCCGGAAATTCTGGTTCCACTCTCGATGCAGCAGTGGTTCTCAACCGTGGCGTAGGGGCCGATGGAAACGAAATCGCGAAGTAGGGTTCCATCACCCACAAAGCAGGGGCCGACCAGGCGGACGGAAGGTGCGATTTGGGTCTGGTGCCCGATCCACACTCCTTCGTCGGTCTGCAATCCGCTGGGAGTAAGCGCGCAGCGTCCCCGGAGTGCGTCCGAAACGAGACGCCCAGCGGGCCTTCGGTATCGCAAGCCTCGGTGGCCGAGTTTCGGCGCTCCTGGTGGAACTTCACAAAATCGATCAAGTCGATTTCTGCATAAGACTTCAGCGAAATCACGAGGAGCCGTTCCACGCCCTGCTTGGCAAGATTCCAGGCCGCCTGGAACTTGCGGTTGGCCGCGGGCGTTTCGCCGCCGGGCGTTACCGCGACCAGGCTTGCGCCAATGCGGCGAACTTTCTCACTCCAGTCCTGAACCAGATTCTTGCCGGCAACCGGCCAAAGCGGTAAGGGATGGGAAACCTCGCCGCTCCAGCCGGTGCCTCCAAGCTTGCAATAAGGATTTTCCGGGACTACTACTATCGCTCCAAGTTCCACGTTCTCTCCTTTGACTCGGGTGGCGACGCGGCCTCCGCAACTGCGTTCGTTCCAGTCATCTCGGTGAACTGAGATGATTGATGATTTCAGAAAGATGTTCGATTGCGGATCGGGTGAAATACTGATGTTCCGGCGTTTTTTATTGCATCGACCTAAGGCTCCGGGCGGAATATCGCACTAGCAAGTCTGACTATTGTTGCATGAGGTGCTGCCGCCCAAATGACCGCCAGGCCTGCTTTTCAGCATGAAGGTACGCTGGCCATCTTATTAAATTAGAGGTGCCGATGGTGCAGCCCAGTGGGAGCATCGTGCATCTGAGGGAAGTGCATGGGCTTACGCCGTGCGTGAGTTTCCGCGAAGGAGCACCGTGTCAACTCCCATTGAGAACCATCCGCCAGACGTTTTGCCCAGAGAAGCGCCCTCTGAAGGTATCCTTTCCTTCGACTGGCTGGAGTCCGAAAGTGAAATCAAGCGAACCTTGAGCGCGCAGCGAAATATTGAATCGAAAGCATTCGTCTCTCGCGTGCTTTCGGGCAGCTTTGTGCTGCTTGCTGGTACAGGGTCCGTCACCCTAATCAACGTTTTCTACACCATCGCGGTGGCGCGGTTTCTGGGACCTTCGGGTTTCGGGGTCGTCGCGGCGGTGTGCACTCTTCTGATCTTGGTTTCGGCGGTGACGCTCTCCTTCCAGCTCGTTTCGGCAAAGATAGTCGCGCAGGCCGCCTCGCCGGAGGCGAAGATTGCGTCTTACCGCAGATTTCACCGGAGTGCGTGGGCATGCGGCACTCTCGCCGCCGCAATTTTATTCGCGCTTCAATCCCCGATTGCCCGGTATCTGAATTTACCCAGCGCTCGGCTGGTGAGCCTGCTCGCGCTTGCGGCCGCCTTTTACGTGCCGCTGGGGAGTCGCCGCGGCTACCTCCAGGGCTCGTGCCTGTTTCGCCGCGTGACCGTCAACGTGGTGTTGGAAGGCCTGGTAAAACTCGGTGGTTCGGTAGCGCTGATTTATCTGGGGTATGGAGCCGCCGGAGTCATCGCAGCCAACACGGCCTCGGTGGTGGTGGCCTACGTCTTCGCCGCCCCGCAACGATCCGCCGCGAGCGCTTCCAGGCTATGGGCCGGCGTGGCCTTCCGCGAAGGTCTGCAGGCTCTTGTGTTCTTCGCCGGAGTGGTAGTCATCAACAACTCTGACATTCTGGTGGTGAAACATTTTTTTGCCGGGCCGCGTGCGGGACTTTACGCCGCCGTCGCGTTGATCGGTCGCGTGGTTTACTTTCTCTCGTTTTCCGTGGTCAGCAGCATGTTTCCAATTGTGGCCGAAACCCGCAGCCAGAATCGTCGCGACCATGGCGCGCTGGGCACCTCACTGTTGCTGGTGTCGGTAATCGGATTGGCGGTGACGCTTGGTCTGCGGCTGGCGCCGGCGGGAATTTGGGCAGGATTGTTCGGCGCACAGTTTGGCAGTGCGACCGATTACAACCTTCCCAGCTTGCTTGCCCTCTATGCCGGGATGACGACTATTTATTCGCTCAGCGTGGTCATCATCCTTTATGAAATGTCGCACAAGATTGTCAGCACCGCATGGGTGCAACTGGCTTTCGGCGGCGTGCTCGTCCCCGCTCTCTACCGCTTCCACGCGTCCCTCGCACAAGTGATCTGGGTGCAGTTGGTCATGGTGTTGTTTCTGCTGGCGGTGGTCGCGGCCCCGATTATAGTGCGTGCCCTGGTCGGCACCGAGTTCACCACCACGGACGACTCATTCGATGGGATCCGAAGAATAAGACAAGTTTCAGAGCACGAAGTAATTTCTGAATTTCTTAAGACCGACTTTCGCTCGCCCGATTTCAAGAATTATCAATCGCTCGACAAGCTGGTGAGTGACCCGGACGTTGAAGATGCGCGCGAAAATAAATTACGGCGGGCCCTGTTCTTCATTCGGCACGGCGCGCTGTGGAGAGAGCTTCCCAAGGACACGCAATGGTTTGAGGTCGAGATCCGCAAATCGGACCTGGATCGAGTCTATGTGTTCCCCCGTGCGCACTGGCGCAAACTGGCCGGCGGGGACTTTGCCTTGAACGAGGTTGTGCAGCGCATCGCAACCGAGCCTTCTGCGGACGTCGCTCAGGAGGGATTCCGATCCAAGATACGAAGTCTTTGCAGGCTTATTGCTGATCGCGCAGACGTCGGCGCAATTCTTCTGATAGGCCGCGACGAGACGGGGCCCTTCACCATACTGGATGGAAACCACCGGGTTGCGGCGGGAATGCTGGTGTCGAGTGAATCTGTACAGAAGTTTCGTTATTTTTGCGGGCTTTCTCCAAACATGGGCGACTGCTGCTGGTACGAAACCAATTTCGCCACCTTGTGCCGATATGCCAAAAATCTACTGAAGTCTCTTGTGCATGACCCCGAGGCTGAGGTGATGCGTCTGTTGCAGAAGTCGTGACGAGGGGGTTGGGCCCGTGTCCGCGGGAGTATCCGAACAACTCCAGACGGGTCTAATGCCATCAGTGTATGCCGAGCGAGGACAACATGAAAATGACGGTAGGCCGGCCAGTCCGAACGCTTTTGGTGACGTATGTGGTGATCGCGACGATTGGTTTAGGGATGGTTCAGGGGCAAGACGCCAGCCAGACAACCCCGCTTCCCGATAGCCCCAGCGCGGTCGCGGCGCAGGACGCTCCTGTCGAGTTGTCGCCTCCAGCAACTGCCCCCGCTCAGCCCCCGGCGGCACCGGCACAATCGCCCGCGCAAACCAATGCGCCTCCAGCGCGGAAGCCCCTCGGCACCGCGGCCGCTGAGAAACCATCGACGACTGGCATTGCGGCGTCCACTGCTGCTGGTGCGGCCATAGCTCCCGGGAAGCAAAGACGTTCGCGCTCGCTCTTGATTAAGATTGGCGCCATCGTAGGAGCCGGAGTCGCCGTGGGAACCGTGGCGGCACTGACGATGGCAAGCCCCAGTCGCCCGCCGGGGAGCCACTAACTCTGTTCTAGAGTTTTCTTCCCATTTGGCCAACCCGCGTCCTGTAACGACCATCCGACAACCGCATTTCTATGTCAACCGCAAGGACACAAATGGCCAGAGATAAGAGAGACAAAGCGGCATCCAAGGCATCGTCCCTTTTTGCAGTGACCAGTCTGATTCTGCTGTTGTGCTTCCTAGGCGGTTGCCGGGGACTGGTAACCGGCCCCTCGTCGTCCTCCACCGGAGGCGTGAAACAACTCAATCACATTATTTTTATGGCCCAGGAAAACCGTGGCTTGGATCACTACTTCGGAGCCATGCGCCAGTACTGGGCCGCCAATGGCATTCCCGACCAATCGTTCGACGGACTGCCACAGTTCAATCCGGCATCTGGGGTGGCGCCGTTGCAGGGGCCGGCTCTTTCGAATCCTGGGTGTGACCCAAATCAGCCCCCACCGTCTAATTGCGTGGTCGATAGCTCGAACCCGATCACTTCATTCCACATGGTTTCCATGTGCGAAGAAAATCCAAGCCCATCGTGGAACGAGAGCCATGTGGATTGGAACGTCACCACTCCGCTTTCTGCCACGCCGACGTTGGATGGATTTGTTTTCGCCGCGGGGCACGACGCCAGGATGTCGAATCCGCCCTTCTCCGACGTAAACGGTTTGCGTGCGATGTCGTACTACGATGGAACCGACTTGCCGTATTACTATTCGTTGGCAACGAGTTTTGCCACGTCCGACCGCTGGTTTTCGCCCGTCATGTCGCGAACCACACCGAACCGCCTTTACATGCTTGCTGGTACATCGGCGGGCCACGCCTATCCTTTGACCTCGGGGACGTTGAGCATCCCGACCATCTTTGACGAACTGCAGACCGCGGGCGTTTCCTGGAGGGTCTATGTCACGGACCTCCAGTATGCGAATCCTCCGGTAAACGATAGCGTTTTGACTTCGTTTGACACCGCCGGCAAGTATCCGCAGAACATGTTCCCCATTTCTCAATACTTCACTGATCTGCAAAGCGGCGCTTTGCCGGCGGTGGTCTTCATCGATCCCGGTTTCAATAGCGGACGGGACGAGCATCCCGGGTTGGACGACAATCAACCCAGCGGCAGCGTGCAAGTGGGCGGTCAATTCGTTTCGAACATCATCGATGCCGTGATGCAGAGTTCGGCGTGGAAGGACTCTGCCTTCATTCTCACGTACGACGAAGGCGGCGGCTTCGCGGACCACGTCGCGCCCCAGCCTGCGGTAACGCCCGATGGGATCCCGCCGTCGGACCTGCTGCCCGGCGACTTCTGTACACCTCCTTCCACCGGAGCGAATTGCGACTTTACCCGCACCGGATACCGGGTGCCGTTGATTGTTATCTCTCCCTTTGCGAAAAAGAATTACGTGTCTCACACCGTCGCCGACCACACTGCATGGCTCAAACTGGTGGAAACCAGGTTCGGCCTCTCCAACCTCACCAATCGCGACGCCGCGCAAATGGACATGACGGAGTTTTTCGATTTCACGAATCCGCCCTGGACCGTACCACCCACTCCCCCGGTTCAACCTACCAATGGCCAGTGCTACCTTAACCAGCTCCCTTAGGGTAGGCCACAGTACGGCAGATTGATGACAGAATCAAAGCCGGTCCCAGGAGGATCGGCTTTTTAATTCGTCGGGAAAATACTTTGGTGAATGATCAGCCTACGGTCTCGAAGTCGAATCAACTTGAATGTTACGAGCCACGTAACGATGGCCATCAAACCCGGTGGTTGCCTCGACCATCACACCTTCGCGCAAACTGTCGCTGATCTGAATCACCCTAGGATCGAACTCGATGGAATAGCTTTTCTGGTCCCGCGGATCGACCACTACCAACACGCCCAGGTGGAGGTCAAGGCTGGCCACTCGACCGGCGAAGTGAAACGTGTTTCCGGGTGCAGCCAGAATCGAGATCTGCCTGACCACGCCGCGCTCATTGCCGTCAGAGACAAATGTTGCCGTGACCAGGGCACCGGCCAGCAGATCGCTGCTGGATGCAGGATTCTGGCCCCGGGAAATCGGCGTGCTGGACGTTAAACGAAGCTTCATGGTTCCAGTCGAAATCGAGTCGTTAATCAGAAGTTCACCGGTGCCCGCGTCATACTCGACGATCTGGCCTGTGGTTTCGCCAATGGGCGCCTGGCTGACTACGCGAATGTTTCCCGCAAAGGTGATGTTCCCGGCAGACTTCGTGTCGAGGTAAACGCGCTGGCCTTCCTGAAGGGCGTTCGCGGTGACCGCGTCGCCGTCACGAAAAATGCGAGTGCGGGCATCGAAGGAAATGCGCGTCTTGCCGCCACCGAAGAGCGCGAGGGTCAGAATGTCGTGAACGTGATCGACTTTGGAGATAGTTCCGCCGATCAGCGTCGCCTTGCCGGTGGGCTGGGGCAGCAGTTCGGGTAAGGATCCAAATACCGGATTGGATGGCAACGTCGCCGCAGGACGGCTTGACTCACTGGCGCGTGGCGCATTCGAAGTCCAAGGGGCCGCCGTAGAGTCGGTGGAAAGTGAAGAAAACGAAGGAACTGTCTGTGCACCTGCTACGCCGCTCATCAGCGCAAGAATCAAGAACCGATTCACGTTCACCACCTGCCTTTTCGATTGCTCGGATTGGATGCCGGGGGCAGTCTTCGGGTAGTCCAAGGCAGGCCCACTTTAAGAGATACCCAGGCAACAGGTTTTGTCGGTTCGCATCCAAACAGCAAGCCGTAGGGGAGTCGACCAAATGATGCTGAAAAGGTACGTCTCAGGATTCCTGTTGCTTTGCGCTGGATTCACAGCACTTGTCCACGCGGGCGACCTGAGAATTCCTCTGCCCGGAACTGGCAAGTCTACGCCGGTGCAACGCCTGAACCGGGACGGTGTTGAAGCAGTACGGAAACACAAGTACGAAAAGGCCAGCAGTCTGTTTTACAAGGCATACCTCTACGACCCGTCGGATCCTTTCACGTTGAACAATCTGGGTTACATGGCTGAACTGAACGGCGACGTGGACCGTGCAGTGAAGTTCTACGATCTGGCGGCTCGTCAGCCGACAGAGGCGATCATCGACCAGTCGAGCTCGCAAAAGCTCAAGGGATCGTCTTTTCGCGATGGGGTTTCCGGCGTTGACGACCACTCAATGGTCGTCAGCCGCGCAAACCTTCGTGCAGTGCAACTTTTGTCGAAGGGACGCAGCTCTGAAGCCGATGGAATGCTACAGAGCGCTCTGGCGCAGGATCCGCACAATGCGTTCACCCTGAACAACCTCGGCGTCGCCAAGGAGACGGAGGGCGATTTGGAGTCGGCGGTGAAGTATTACGGCGCTGCGGCTGCAATCCACTCCGCCCGCCCTGTTGCGGTGACGCAAAATCGAGCAAGCATCGGCAAGCCGGTCAGCGAAGTGGCCGCCGACAGTGCCCGCACGTTGCGTGAACGCCTGGCGCGCGAAACCGCTCAGGAGCGGGCGGCCAGGCTGAATTTCCGCGGCGTGGAGGCGCTCAACCGCAATGATTGGGAAGAGGCCAATCGAGATTTTCGCGCAGCTTACTCCCTCGATCCCAGCAGCGCGTTTTCACTTAACAACCTGGGTTACATCGCCGAGGTCAGCGGCGATTCTGAAACCGCTAAATTTTTCTACGAGAGAGCCGCCGCGGCGCGCGACGCCGGCGCAGTGGTGGGGTTGGCAACAGGGCGAGACGCGGAAGGCATGAAGCTCGCGCAAGTCTCTGACGAAAACAATGAGAAAATTGCAGCCCATATGGAAGCGGAAGTGGAAGCGCGGCGGCGGCAAGGCGGTCCGGTCAGACTGAAGCACCGAGATAACAGTCCAGTGGCGGATCCGGTTCAGACTTCACCTCCGGCATTCGATCCGCAGGGTCCTCCGCCAACCTCAGCGCCCGTCCCATCGGGCGGCTCACAGCCTCGAAACTAATGAATCGGCAACAAACCGGTACAGCCCGGTAGTCCCAAAGGCCCATGAAGACTTCCACCCTTGACGCCGCAAACCTGAAAATCCTTTCCGGTTTGCTGCTCGAAGATCCGGCACAAGCACACGTTCAACTACTTACCCTAAGCCGTCAGCAATTCGACGCGATGGTCTCTTTGGCGAATTCCCATCACGTAGTCGTTCGCTCCCTGGAAGCATTCAGAGAAGTCATGGACGCTGCCGGCGATCAGGACCGTCAAGACTGGGCGTCCGACGCGATCGATCACGAGAGGGCGCGCATTGTCCGGGCAATCTCATTCCTGGCGGCCATCAGCCCGGCGCTCGAACGGTCTGGATGCCCGGTGGTCGTAATCAAGTCGCTCGATCATTGGCCCGACCTTGGAAGCGATCTTGATCTTTACACCAGCGCCGAACCAGCGCATGTGATTCGTGTCATGACCAGCCTGCACGCCCGAATGGATGCGCGCAGTTGGGGCGACCGCCTCGCTAATAAATGGAACTTCATCGTGCCGGGACTGCCTGAGTTGGTCGAGATCCACATGGGACGCCTGGGACAAACCGGGGAACTGGATAACTTTGCACGCACCCTGCCGTTGCGAGCCCGCCGTATCTCGGTCGGTCCCGCGACGTTTCCGGTACCGTCCCCCGTGGATCGGCTGATGATCTGCACATTGCAGCGCATGTATCGCCATTTCTACATTCGCCTCTGCGACATCGTGGACACGGTCCGTCTTCTGGAAACCGAAGATATCGACTACGACGATCTGCAGCGATCCGCGCGCGCCAGCGGCATTTGGGAAGGCGTCGCCACATTTCTAACAATTGTTTCGGATTACCACGCGAGTGTTTCTGGCGACGGAATTGATCTGCCCGAATCAGTCCGCGCAGCCGCGCGTTTTGGCAGAGATCAAATCGCTTTCGCGAAGGGCTTTCTCCGAGTGCCGATTCTTCCGCACTCCGTCCGGCTTTACGCGTCGGAGTGGGCGAACCTCATGTTGCGTGGACAGATCCGCAGCACGGCTCGACTCAGTCTGCTGCCTTGGCTGGCAACAGCAGCAGCCGTGGGAATGAAAATGACGGGGAGCGACAAAGGAATCTGGTAGGGCTTCGCCGGGGTTCTGCCCTTGGGCGCTATTTTCTTTCGGTGCGTTTAACGGTGGTGTTCTCGCTGAGTTCTTCGTCGTCGGTCTTTTCCTTTCCTTTTTCTTTATCTTTGTCCCCGCGCTTGCGGCCAAAATCCGAGCCGAAGTGTGGCTCCGATTTCGTGCCCGTTACCTTGACTGGGATCTCCGTGCCGGCGCCGTTCTTGCTGAAAAACGGATCGGCCGGCTTGAGCAGGATAGATTTCCATCCGGTCACCATGTGCGAGAGCTTTGCATCCATGCGGGCCTTGCCGTGAAAGTCAAACTCGTTTCCGTCCAGGCTATAGGTGCCGCTTAGATTCACGCGGGCTCCCGGAACCTGAAACTGGACCTGGGGAAAGGCGAGGACTCCGGCATCAAGGCTATACGTGCCAGTCAGGTCAGAGCGTACGTTGTCTGGAATGGGGTCTTTGGCCAGCTTGGGCTTGCCCTGGCTGCGCAGGCTGAGCGCGTCCACTTTTTGTTGCACCTGCGGATTGGAAAAAGAGGCATTCGATACTCGGAATGTCCCGCTTAACTTCAAACGATTGGCAACGTCCAACTCGCCGGGCGGCAAGTCGAAACGAGTTTTCACTCTCATCCAGCCCCTCATCACCGGAGGATTGGTGGCGACGGCGAGCTTCAATACGTCTGCGATTTGCGCCTTCGCGATCCTGACGTCGAGCTTTATATGGTGTCCGACGGGCTTTTGCGTCCTGACGATTGACCCTTCGGCCGTAAGCCATGAATCGGCAAGCTTTGCTTTGACCGGCTGCAGATAAGTGTCGCCACTGGTGCCGTCCACGATCGCGTGAAAATCAGTATGCAAAGGGACGGCGCGTCCTCCGGTTGCAATCCGAAAGTCCGGAGTATCGGTTGAGCCATCCACGACGATCCGGTCTAAAACGCCGGCATAGTTTCCGGTGGAAGAAAGAATCCCCGCAATCCCTCGGATTGTTCCCAGGTCTGCGTGGTTGAAGGAGTACGCCCCGCTCACCGGAGTGTCTCGCGGGCTGTCGGCCTGCCACGGACCAAACGACCCGGTAGAAAGGATGTCCCCTACCGGCTTGGGATTGGTCAACTCCGCATCGAAATGCATGGGACCGTCACCGACGCTGGTCATCTTTAGCCTTGCAATATCAAATTCCAGCGGCAACTTGGCGGCTCGAAGAGTATTGACGACCAGTTCCGCGCGGTCGCAGACCAGATGGTCCACCACAATTCTTGCCCGGCCGGGCTTAGGCGCGAACCGATGCAGCTGGCTCCGCTGCTCTCGAGGCGGTAGGTTCAAGACCATTCTTTTCAGGTAGACCGTGTCCACGCGCATGGGATCGCGGAAGAGTTGCAGGATGCCGACGCGGAACTGAAACTCGGCGACGCTGAGGATGGGCTGCTGTCCGGGTTCGTGATTGTTCGCGTCCGCCTCTCCGAAGATCTGCAAGCCGTATCCGGAAACCTGCAATCCCTTGATGAACGAGACATCAAAAGCGTCGCCGAGTTTCAGTTCCGCG
>WNFI01076788.1_pt1 | contig 16190 bp, 14 predicted proteins | sample 5400471 | NCBI WGS metagenome assembly WNFI01 (sample SAMN13153348, study PRJNA577476) | soil metagenome | isolation source: 100 cm saprolite on Douglas fir-dominated hillslope | place: USA:California | collected 2013-09-17 | reverse complement strand
CCGGCTGGATTACCTTCGCGACCTGGGCATCGATGCGATCTGGATCAGCCCGATGTACCCATCGCCGCTGGTGGATTTTGGCTACGACGTCTCGGATTATACGGCCATTGATCCGCTCTACGGCACGCTCGCGGACTTCGATCGATTGGTCGGCGAAGCGAAGAAGCGCAACATCCGCGTGATCATGGATTTTGTTCCGAATCACACGTCGGACCAGCATCCCTGGTTTGCGGAATCGCGCTCTTCGCGTACAAATGCAAAGCGCGACTGGTATATCTGGCGCGACGGCAAGGGGCCGGGGCAGCCTCCTAACAACTGGCAATCGTGGTTTGGCCATTCCGCCTGGAAGTTTGACCCAAGCACGAATCTACACGACGACCCGATCCTGCCCGGGAAGAACGCTTACGGTGATCCGAATATCGCGCACAAATACACCGACAACTTGCCGGAAGTTCATGAGGTGCTGCGCGAAATGAGACGGGTGGTGAACGAGTACCCCGGAAATCCAGTCCTGATCAGTGAGGCCGACGAGCCAAATATCAAAGAGCTCACCAAGATGTACGGCAGCAAGGATGATGAGATTCAGTTGCCGATGGATTTTCAGATTGCCGACGTTAACCGGCTCTCCGCACCGGATTTTCGCCGGCTGCTGAACGAAATAGACCAAAACGCGGCCGGCGGACAGCCGCACTATTTTTTCAGCAATCACGATCAGCCACGGCAGTGGGATCGTTACGGGGACGGCGTGCATAACGATCAAATTGCCAAACTCATGGCCGCTCTCCTTCTCACCACCCGCGCGACGCCGCTGATGTATTACGGCGAAGAGATCGGCATGCGGACCACGGATCCCGCTCGCAAGGAAGACGTCCAGGATCCCATCGGAAAAATCGGCTGGCCGCAGGAGAAGGGCCGCGACGGTGAACGCACACCCATGCAATGGGACGCATCGAAGAATGCCGGGTTCAGTGTGGCAGAGCGCCCTTGGCTGCCCGTGCCGTCCAGTTCGGCTGAATACAATGTAAAGGCCGAATCGCAGGACCCTGGCTCCATTTTGTCCTTTTACAAACGCCTGCTCGAGTTGCGCCGAAGCGAGCCCGCACTGCGGGATGGAAGCTACGTGCCACTGAATCGAGAAGACCCGTTCGTCCTCGCCTATTTACGCAAAAATCCAGGCAACGGCGATGCGATTCTCGTGGTGCTCAACATGAGCGCGGAAACGAGGACAGTCAAGTTTGATATCGCTGCTGATGGAGTCAGGGAGAGTTCTGCGAGACCCTTGATTGCTGTCCCTGACAACGGTCGCGAGTCAACACTTCTCGATCATTTTACAATCCCTGCATTTGGAGTCTTTGTCGGGACTGTTCACTGAGGTGATGAACGATTTCTTGGGATAAGCCGCTGTTGCAAAACGCTATCCGAGGACAACTTGAGAACAGTACCAGCACATACCGTGCGTTATCGTCGTGCCGTAGAATTTCGTTAGCGAGGACGCCCACGCCCAGCCGCTTCGTTTGACCCGAACAGTGCTGACCCGTCAGGCAGATCTCTAGGCAAGGCCTGCCTTTGCTAGGGGCAATTCCCGGATGCGCTTTCCGGTCGCGGCAAAAATCGCGTTGCATAGTGCGGGCGCAAACGGCGGCAGCCCGGGTTCACCAATTCCCGCCGGCGGCGCATCGCTCGGTACGATGTAAACGTTTGTTTCCCGCGGCGCGTTGTTGATCCGCGCCATCTGATAGCTATCGAAATTGGATTGGTCGATTACGCCGTTGGTCGCCGTGATCTCTCCGTAGAACGAGAGGCTCGTCCCCATGACGGCGGCGCCTTCAAACTGCTGCCGCACCATCTCAGGGTTTACGACCGTGCCGGCGTCCAGTGCCGTGTCTACTCGTTGGACTTGCACTTGCCCGGCGTCGTTGATTTGCACTTGTACGACCGTCGCCACATACGTGAGAAAACTGCGGTGCGCCGCGATCCCCATGCCGAATCCGTTGCCCTGTTTCCGTTTGCCCCAGCCTGCTTTTTCCGCCGCGAGCGTTAACACTCGCCGGAACCTGGCCGTATCAATCGGATACTGGTCGTAGTCGCCGTCGTAATTCGGATAGTCTTTGCCGATCTCGTTCTTGGGAATAATCCGGCCCGGTCCCAGCAGCTGCAGCAGGTATTCGAGCGGATCCTTGCCCGCGGCATGCGCCAGTTCATCCGCAAACGAATGAATTCCAAATGCATGATAAATGTTCGCCACTGACCGGAACCAGCCGATGCGCACGTGGGCTGTTGCCGGTCCGTTCTCTGCACGCAAGTTCGGCACGGCGAAAGGCACATCCGTGAACCCCAGCCCGAGTTCGTCCGGTGCAGAGTAGTTTGTGGTCGCGTCGAACGTCGATCCAATCGGCGGAAACACTGTTCTCTGCAACCACGCCGTGGGCGTTCCATCCGCGCCGAGCGCCGCTTTCATGTACATCGCTGCTACGGAATGATAAACGTCAAACTTGATGTCGTCTTCTCTGCTCCAAACTACCTTGACCGGTTTTCCTGTCTTTTTAGAGAGCACCGCTGCTTCCACCGCGAAATCCGGAAACGACTTCCGGCCGAATGCGCCGCCAAGCAGCGTCACGTGCACCGTCACATCTTCCTTCTTCAATCCTACGGCCTGGGCGATCGCATCCCGCGCACCCTGCGGATTCTGCGTCGCCGCCCATGCTTCCACTTTTCCGTCGCGATAAACTGCCAGCGCGGCTGGCGGCTCCATCGATGCATGCGCCAGCAACGGCGCGTAGTATTCCGCTTCGACGATTTTTCCGCCCTTCGCGAAGGCCTCATCCACATTGCCGTTGTCGCGCACAACCTTCCCCGGTTTGCGCGCCGTCTCCTGCAGCTCCTTCTTATAGACGTCCGAGTTCCAAACGCTGTGCTTGCTCTTCTCCCACTCGATCTTCAGCTTTTTCCTTCCCTGCATCGCTGCCCAGGTGTTATCCGCCAGCACCGCCACGCCGCCGAGTGCCTGAAAGCCGACCGGAGGTTTGAAGGCATCGATCATTTCCGTCTGCTTCACGCCAGCGACGCTCAATGCCGCCTTGTCATCCACGGACTTCACAGCGCTGCCGAAAACCGGCGGGTGCGCCACGCTTGCGTACAGCATTCCTTCCATGTGCGTATCTTGCCCGTACCCCGCTTTGCCGGTGCACATGTCCTTCAGGTCATAGCTCGCGGTGCCTTTTCCGATGTAGCGCCACTCGCTGCGTGCCTTGAGATTTATCTCCTCTTTTTTCGGTACTTCCAGTTTTCCTGCCGCCGCCGCGAGCTCTCCGTAGCCCAGTTTTTTTCCCGACGCCTTGTGTACCACCGTATGCAAGTTCGTGGAGCATTCTGTTGGCGGCACGCCCCACTGCGCTGCAGCTGCCCGCACCAGCATTAACCTCGCGGTCGCTCCAGCCTCGCGCAAAGTGTCGAAGAAACTCCGCACGGAATGCGACCCATCCGTATCCTGGTCGCCGTATTTTTCGTCACCCGTCGCCTGCACCAGCTTCACGCGCGCCCAGTCCGCATCCAGTTCATCCGCCACGATTCGCGGCAGCGCCGTCCGGCTCCCGCTTCCCATCTCCGAGCGGTGCGCGACGATGTACGCGGTTCCATCCGTATCGATTGCCAGATACACGCTCGGCTGCAGCGGCGCTTTGGTGACGGCATCCGAGGCAATAGCGTTCGCGGCCGCGCCAAACAACTGTTCCGGCATCAGCCGGACACTCAGCACAAACGCTCCGGCTCCCAGCATGCCCTTGAGGAATCCCCGCCGGCCGCTCACCAAGTCACGATCGTGGTTAGAAATATTGTCGATATGAATCATGTGCCCTCGCTCCGACACTGGACGAAAATGGATGCAAAACCGCGTGGTGCAATATTCCATCCTACAGCCAATTCATTTTCTTGCAACCCCGGCGGCCGGGAAGCATGCCGTGCCGGCGGCCCGGGAGTTAAGTGATTCCACGCACGCGAAAAATGCCGCGTTGCGATTTTGGAGCGGACAGTACAATCTGAACTACGAAAGAACGATTTGTCATGTCCCCAGACTTTATGCGGCGCGCCATCGCGCTGGCGCTGGAAAATGTTCGCTCGGGCAGCGGCGGGCCGTTTGCCGCCCTGATCGTCAAAAAAGACCGCATCATCGCTGAGGGCACGAACCGCGTCACTCTTACGAACGATCCGACTGCGCATGCGGAAGTCGTGGCCATTCGCGAGGCCTGCCGCGTCCTCGCCGATTTTCAACTCACCGGCTGCGATCTCTATACGACTTGCGAGCCTTGCCCCATGTGCCTCGGCGCGATTTACTGGGCGCGCCCCGCGCGAATTTTCTACGCCGCAACTGCATCCGATGCCGCCGACGCCGGTTTTGACGACGCCTTCATCTATGATGAGTTGAAGATCGCTCCAGCCGGGCGACGCATTCCGATGTCACAGCTTCTTCGCGAGGATTCCCGCGCTATTTTTTCGGCCTGGAAGCAACAGGGAAACAAAAAGCCCTACTGACGCAAATACCCGACTTTCCAGCCACACCCGCGATTCGCGAGGGCTTACGATTCCGGCCAGGCGCCCAGCGCACGCCGTAAATCAACCATCTGACCCAGGTGATATGCGTTGTGATCGGCCACCAAAAGCGCCTCGCGCAGAATCGTCTGGCCGTCTCCGTGCGGAATCGCCGCGTACAAATCCGCTTTCGGGTTTTTCACCAGTTTGATCATTTCCTGCAGATCGTGCTGGAACTCTTGCACGCTCTTTGCCCATGCAGCCTCATCCGGCGGTACGGGTGTCTTCGGCCAGTAGCCCTCGGGAAATCCCGGCGAGACGTGCTTTCCGTTGCGGCTGAATTCCAGAATGTCCCATTGCGCAATCCGTGCGTGCTCCAACAACTGCCATCCCGTATGCCGCAAGCCTTCGACGAATGCTCCTCGTTTCGCTTCGGGAAAGCCCTCGATCGCATCCATGAAGTGTACGTGCGCCTCGCCGCCCTTCAGGAGAGAGACGAGCTGTTCGCGTAACGCCTGATCGTGGTTTCCTGCTTTGCTTTTCTTTTTCGTGATCCGCTTGTTTTTTTTCTTCACGGGGGTTTCCTATTTCTCCGAGAGGAGCAGCTGCTGCGGGGAGTCCGGAATCGAATGCTGCGTTGTCTTCACGAACCCCACATTCCCGAACATCTTCTCATATTGCTTGAACGTATAGGCATCGCCTGTGTCCGTTCCCGCAAGCATCACCAAGCTGAAAGCCGCAGACATCGGCGGCGTGACTCGATCCTCATTGGGAACAAACTCAAGTGTGACAGCCTTTCCAGCCGGTTTCAGCGCCGCATGGACGCGCCGCATCAATATTTCGCAGGTCGCCACGTCGAAGTGGTGAAAAATGTTTGTAAGCAGCACGAAATCGTAACCGATGCCAAATTCCGCCTCGAATGCGCTGCCGGGCCGCGTGGTGTAGCGGTCCGCAACACCAAACTTCTTCGCATTCTCTAGGGCCACTTCCAGCACGCCGGGCCAGTCCAGCGCCACGACCTGCGCATGGGGATTCCGTTTCGCCACGGTGACTCCATACATCCCGTGCCCCGACCTGCGCATGGGGATTCCGTTTCGCCACGGTGACTCCATACATCCCGTGCCCCGCTGCGATGTCCAGGACCTTGCAGGGCTTTCCCTCCGCAGTTCCCGTCAATCCCGCTATGAATTCCGCAGCGGGAATCGTCAGCGGCGCCATCGAACGCGCAAAGTTGATCCACAGCTCGTCGTTGGGCTTGGTGTTATCACCAACCGCGCCCGCGGTCCCGCCCTTCCGCACGGCTTCCGCCAAAGCGTCGAAGTTTTTCTTGTGCCACGGATTTCCAAGAAAATCCGCCATGGATGCAAGGCATGCGGGAGAATGGCGATTCAGAAAAACAGCCGACTCCTGAGTGAGCGCGTAGCGCTCCGCTTCCTTGGTCAGGAATCCGTGGATAGTCAAATAATCGCAAAGAATCCGCACGCCGCGTTCCGCAGCACCGGTCTTCGCGGCAAGGAGAACGGACGTATTCGCCCCATCTGCGATGACCGTGAAAATATCCAGTTCGATTCCAGCTTTCAGCGCGGCGCTTTGTTGGTAGGCGCTGAGTGTATTGAAAATGTGCTCCGGGGTGGGCCGGCTGGTTGCCGTAGGTGTGGCCATGGACGAAGCCTCCTGTCCTGAGACCTAGATATCACAAATTATAGACGTGGAGCCTCTCAAAACGTTTCTCTGTACGGGCAAACCGATTGCCCGGAACCTGTCCCGCTGGCATACTTTCTTTTCCCCGCAACAACCGAGAGGCAATCGATGAAACGTGAATATCACCGCTGGTACTCTCACCGGCTCGGCATGGAGCTGGGTGTCGCCGTCTACGGGCATTGGGGCCCGCCGCTTCTTGGTTTCCCGACCAGCGCCGGCGACGAGTGGGAGCTCGAAGGACAGAGCATGGTCGGCGCGCTCGCGGATTTCATCGATGCCGGAAGAATCAAATTCTTCGCCGTGAATTCGATCAATGGGCACAGCTTTTACAACAAGAGCGCGCACCCGTTTCACCGCAGCTACGTCCAGTCCGTTTTCGATTCTTACCTGCGTGAAGAGGTCATTCCGTTTATATGGAACAGTTGCCAGACACAGGGCATTGCGATCTCCACGATGGGCGCTTCGTTTGGCGCGTACCACGCTGCGAACAGCCTCTTCAAGCACCCTGACGTCATCAAACGCTGCTTCGCGATGTCCGGTGTCTACGACCTGAGGAACTTCATGGACGGGATGTACGACGACAATTTTTACTTCAACAATCCCGTCGATTACCTTTCGAGCGCCAGCGATCTCTGGTTCTATGATCAGATCGCGAGTTGCGACATTCACCTGACTACCGGCACCGGGCCGTGGGAAAACAGCGGGCCGACCTACCGCCTCTCCGAAGTTCTGTCGAGCAAGGGCATTCGCCATTCGCTGGACAACTGGGGTCCGCAGGGCGGCCACGACTGGCCGTACTGGAAACACCAGATGCGCGAGTACATCTCGCATCTGTTCTGATGTTGTTGTGGATGAGGAGCGGCCGCGCTGGTAGCTAGGCGTCTGCTGTATCCCGCCGAAGAAGTCTGACCATCTCTGGGATTACGTCATGGATCGAACCTCGAGCCTGCCTAATATCGAATCCTCTGCAAACGCATTCAAACGTCGAGTCATGGAAGGCAAAGATAAAGTGCCGCAACTTCCAAAAACGCTCGGGACGATGTTGCGTATGAACTGAATTCATGCGCTCGAGCTTGCGAATCCAGGACGAGTCTTCAATTTGGAAAGCGCCATACGGCTCCAAACCGCGACTTGAGAGTGGATGTCCATCGAAAGCTTCATCATTGGGGGGACCGAACATGTGCGCATGGGCGCCGTTAAACCGCAGAATGGCGATGGGCTCGTCGCTCCCGGCAGGATCCACAATCCGGACCCACGTCCCATCCCATCCCGGCTCGTGTGTCTGTAAATAGTAGGCAAGTACAACCCGGCCTTCGTCAGCCAATGCACACGGTAAGGGCGCACCGATAGATGATTGTGGTACATCCTGAAGCGGCAGCACTCGGTCTCTTTCATCAACCTCTTACATTCAGGGTTATCCTCACGAATACCCACTTAAACTCTGAGAAATCAGGCGAGGCCGAAGAGATCGAGCTGGTACTGACCTTTTTCGATGACCTGGTCGTCGTCGATCCAGACGTCGCAGTTGCGGGTAAGCACGTCAACGTGCGTCTTTGATTTCCAATCGGCGTGGGTTTGGCTGCCGTAGGGGTCGCCGAAGGCGATGTGCACCCCGGGAAATTTTTCATCCTGTAGCAGAATGCCGATCATCTCGGATAGCCCAAGGTTAGTGCCGAAAGCGAGTTCGCCGACGCGGTCGCTGTTTTCGTCCGTGTGGCAATAGTCCCAGAATTCCTGCTCTAAATCCTTGCGGGCACAGTTGACGCCCACGAGCCGCGCGCCTTTGATCTCCAGGGTCAGCGGCGTGGCTTGCAGGTCGCCGTATTTTCCGTTGAAGTGATCGCCGGCTGTCGCGTCGCAGACGAACGTGCCATCCACCGTCGCGGGTGTGGTAAAAACTTCGCCGGCCGGAAGGTTCGACCAGTAGCGCGGGCTGATGAGCCCACTGGTTTTCACCCAGTCGAGGCCGCGATCGAAATGCGCCGCAATCTTTGTTCCGGCTTCGGTTTTCACGGTAAGCGTTTCGGCGCGCAGCATGCGTTCCCGCAGGCTGTCGCTCAGCCGGTCCACCATGCGGTAGTCCGTGCGCATGCCCTGCTGCATGATCTGCGGCGTGACGCCGATCATGTGGGCGTAACGAATCTGGCGGCGCTCGACCACTCTCACGATGGCCATGCGCGCAGCCAGTTCGCCCGGCTGAGGCGTCATGCACAGCACGCCGACATCCGCGGTTTCCAAGGCGTTCAGCACATCGGCGGGCGCGGCGCCCATCGGCCGTGGTCCAAAATCTTCCAGCAGCAATCCGGTATAAGGCGCGCGCCGATCGTCCAGCGCGGCGGCGATACTGGCGGAGACGGCGCGGCTGGCTTCATCGGCAATCAGCGCCACGTGTTCGCCGGGACGCACACCCAGACACGTTTCCACGGCGTTCCGCGCGCCGGGCATCAGTTCTGGTAGTGGTGAGCCAAAGTTCATCCAAATAATTCTACTTGAATTGCGCAGATTTTCTAGCGCAAGCGTTCTGCCGGGTCTTTTCTTCAAGTGGTCATTCGGCCGGCCGGGATTCTGCCAGGAAGGGCAAGCATCGCAAAGTTGCGTTCAGGCTGAGGTTCTTCCCGATTCACTAGCCGCCGAGCTGCGCGGAGCGATGCGAAACGCGGGAACCTGGCCGCCGCCGCTGGTCACGTTGGCGAGGCCGGTGGCGCTGAGGCGCGTGAGAAAGCCACAGAGTTTTCCTCGGAACAAGTACGGTGCGAAGTCCACCAGCATGTCGCGGTAATCGACCTTGCCGACATCTGCGATGTACGGAAAGACTTCGCGGCGGATGGGGATGCGTTCCTGGACGATCCACGCACCGTTCTTTGCCGAAAGCGCATTCTCGATCGCCGCGTCCCAGGCGGCTTCGCTGGTTTCCCAGCCAAGTGTCACGCCGGAGCCGCCATACTCATCGCTGGGCTTAAGGACCAGGTTCTCGCGTTCTTTACGGATAAAGGCGAGTAATTCGATGGGTTGGCCGTAGTGTGCCGTCTTGACGTCGGCGACAACTCGTGTCCAGGGAATATGCCTTCGGATCAGTTCGCGCTCGCCGTGGGAAAAGAGCGCGCCGTTTTGCTCGTCGGTCAGCACGGCGAAAAACGCCTTCACATGCGGAATCTTGCATCGGAAGTTATTCGCCACGCACACGGCGTTCGCCGAGTAGGCTTTGACGAGCGCGGAACACTCGGCAGGCCTGGCCACAATGTCGTTGATGAGCACGCGGCGGTAGACGAGATCGATCTTCTTGTCCTGCGCCACCAGCGATTTGCCGTCCCACTCAAGCTCGCGGGGATCGGCGATGAGAGTTGGGATGCCCATTCTCTCAAAGCGTTGCTGGAGGATTTCGAACTCGCTTACAGTCGGCACGTCTTTCCAGTCCACGATGGCAATTTGCGGCTTCGTGGACGATCCTCCCCAGTCCAGGTAGCTCATTACCAGAGCATCGAGGAGCTTGGCGCTGAGAGGGTAACTGTGAACTTCATACATCTGCGCAAATTTGCCCATCATGGGGAGTTCGCGGAAGATCTCCGCAAGCGTTTCCGCGTAGCCCGCACCCGCCGGCGATTCGCCGTTGTATTCCGCAAACTTCAGCGAGTCCGGAAGCAAAAACGCATCCAGCCGCGAGGCCGTGCTCGCCCGTCCATATCCATCGTGAATCCGGGCGAGACGTTCTTCTTCCGCCCGCAGATGCAATTGCGCAAAAAGATGTTTGTCTTCGAGAGCGGCGCTTGTGATGCGTTCGCCAAGATCCGCGATGGTTTCCGCGACGGTTCTCACTCGGTCTTCGTCTGCAGGAGAAAGAAAAAACGGGCGCAGGAAAGGACAGTGAACGCGGTCGCCAAAGGTAAGCCGGGCTCCGCGCATGCGCTTGAACAAATCTTCCGGGAGCGCGGGCACACGCAGAAGCGTGGCTTTCAAAATAGCGTGCCACTCCTCCGCTGGAGATGGCGGCAGTACCGAAGGTGTTGGAGCGCTGGTCATTTCATCACGACCCTTGCGCGGACCCGGCGGCCGGAGCGGCTGCAGACCGCTGTCCGGCGGAGGCGCTCTTTGGGGCTCCTGTGAATCCCGCGGCTGCGCCGATGCCTAGCATCTCTTCCCAACGCGGCCAGGGGTTCGAAGCCTTGCCGTTCAGCGCGCGGTCAATCACCAGCCGCGCCATTTTTTCCACCACATGCTCGAAATAGAATTCCGTGATGCGGTCGCGTTCGAAATCCGGCGCCGGATTCAGGAAGTCGATGGCGTAGGGCACCCCGTCTTTGACGGCGAACTCGATGGTGTTCATTTCGTAGCCCAGTGCCTGGTTAATGGTCTGCGCATCTTTCACGACGCGCGCACCGAGCGCCGGCGTCAGGTACTGGTGATCGACAATGTATTTGCGTTCCTTGGGATCGTAGTGAACCGGAACAATATCCGTTTTGCCGAAAGTGAAGCAACGCACGTACTGATTGAAATCGATGAATTCCTGCAGCGTCATGCAGTAAGGCGAAGTCTTGTCATAAGCCGCGAGCAGTTCCTCCTTATTGCTCACCTTGTAGACGTGCTTCCAGCCACCGCCCGAAAAAGGCTTCAAGATGGCGGGCCGGCCCACGTAATTGAGTAACCCGTCCCAGTCCACCGGATACTCCAGGTTGTGCAGCGATTCGCCGGTGATATCCACGTCGCTGGGATAACCCTTTTGCGGGAGCAGCACGGTCTTGGGGATGGCGATGCCCAGCTTTGCGGCCACCGAATAGTTGAAATACTTGTCGTCGGCGGTCCACCAGAACGGATTGTTGATGACGTAGGTTCCCTGAAGAACGGCGTGCTTCAGAAAGCCGCGGTAATACTCGACTTCATGCGAGATGCGGTCGACGATGACGCTATATCGTGCGGGCTCGCCCGTCCGCGTGCCCCCCAGCTTCACAAATTCGGCGGTCACTCCGTCCTTTGCGCCGAGCGCCTTGACGCGCTCGATAAAAGCCGGGGGAAAGCTGTATTCCCGCCCGCAGAGAAGGCCAACCGTTTTCATGTTCGTGCTCCTGTCAGGGTCCTGTGGAGCTGCCACGCCTGCGATCGCCGTCAATTCACAGCGTGTGCTGAGGAAGCGCGCGGCTCGGTGACACCTCCGCGCGTTTCGGCAACAAGGTGCCGGACCACCGCTTTCAAGTCGCCCGTCTCCTGATACACGCGCAACTGCCGGTCCGCGCTGGTGCCTTCGTTCATGATCGTGTGCACGTATTCCACGGCGCTGCGGCTGCCCAGGTCATCGACGACGTCATCCACGAATTCGAGCAATTCGGGAATCAGCTGGCGCATGGGCACTTCGGCTTCCTTGCCGAAGTCGATGAGTTTTCCATCAATGCCGTAACGCGCCGCCCGCCACTTGTTCTCTTCGATGAGCGCGCGGCGGTAGAGCCGCCAGCTCACATTGCCCTGGTAGAGGCGGTGCAACTTCACAATGATTGCCTGCGTGAGCGCCGCAATGGCCACCGCTTCCTCGACTCGCGTCGAGACGTCGAACATGCGGAATTCCAGCGTGCCGAATGTGGGGTGCGGGCGGACGTCCCACCAGATCTTCTTGCCATTGTCGATGCAATTCAGCTTCGCGAGAAGGTTTACGAAATTTTCGTACGCGCTCCAGGATTCGAACTGCTCCGGCACGCCGGTCCGCGGGAACCGGCGAAACACCGTCGTGCGGAACGACTTCAAGCCGGTATTTCTGCCCATCCAGAACGGAGAACTGGTCGAAAGTGCCAGGAGGTGCGGCAGGAAGTAGCGCACGCCGTTCATCATGTCGATGGTCGTCTGCTTGTCCGGCATAGCAACGTGTACGTGCATGCCGAAGATGAGCAGCGATCGCGCCAGTTGACCCATCTCTTCGACGATGTGCTGATAGCGTTCGCCGGGAGAAATGACCTGGTCGATCCAGCTTGAAAAGGGGTGCGTGCCTGCGGCGGCCACCTGAAGTCCGGCGCGTTCGGCTGCGGCGACGAGCTCGCCGCGCGTGCGGTGCATTTCGATGCGCAGCTCGCTAACGTTTTCGCAGATGCGCGAGCCGGTCTCGACGATGGACTGGTGCAGCTCGTGCTTCACCTGTTCCGCAATGTCCGGCGAAGCCGCGGAGACCAGCTGGCTGACATGCGAACGCAATTCACACGTCGCGGGATCTATGATCTGGAATTCTTCTTCGACGCCGATCGTGAAGCGGTGAGCCATGGAGTGGCCCTCTGGGTCGCTTGGTCTTGTTGGGGACTTCGAGCTACGTATCATACTCCGCGGCGGCCCAAAAGTGCACCTTGCCGATGGTCGCGGCGCTGTCCTGGATCCGCGGGTCTTCCTTCTGCCAGGAAGTGTCTATGACGAGCCGCGGCACATCCGTTCCGGCTGCGGACGCAAGAGCGTGTCGGAAGCCCTCTCCCAATTCGGTGGCTCTCTTTATAGGCAATTTTAGAGGGAATGTAGTTGCGGTTGACGGGCCAGAAAAAAGCGGGATAGATAAGTGTATCCGTCCCGCGCGAAGCGTTCCGTCGTTCGAGCTATTCTTCTAGATGACTTGTTTACTGCTTCGAACTTCTGCTTTACGCAGCGCCCATCGCCCTGCGCTGCTGGAAGCATTCCCGGCAAAACACCGGCCGCCCTTGTGTGGGACGGAAGGGGACTGTGGTTTCCTTCCCGCACTGCGAGCAATTGGTCTTCGTTTCCGAGCGCATCGGGGAGGCGTGACCGCCGCCGCCACCACCGCCGCCCTCGGCCCGTTTAGCCTTGCAACCTTTGCAGCGCTTAGGCTCGTTCTTGAACCCCTTGTCTGCGAAAAACATCTGTTCGCCGGCGGTAAAAACGAATTCAGCTCCGCACTCCGAACACTTCAGTACCTTGTCGTGGTATTCCATGAGCCGCTCTCCCCTGGTCCCGTGCCGGGCAGGAGTTTGGGCGGACTTTGTACCTGATAGCCTAGATGCTTGAGGAGACCAGTATCCGGGGACGCCGGGCGCGGATCCCTTGGGCTTGCGGGCACGAAGCTGAAACACGAACCCAAAACTTCCCTGCCTTACGGGGGCCTGATTCTCGGAAGTGCGGCGCCGAGCCGCGACGAAAACGGAAGGGCGACCCCGGTGCAACCGGGACCGCCCGTTACGACTAATCCGCTTCCCGCCGCTGCTTCTTGCGCAGTCGCTTCCGCGAAAGCGCTTCTTTTGCCCGGCGCTTCTCGCCGGGTTTCATGTAGAAGCTATGCTTCTTGATTTCCTTGATGATGTCTTCCTGTTGCACCTTGCGCTTAAAACGCCGCAGGGCATTTTCCAGAGATTCACTCTCTTGGATGATGACTTCAGCCACTGTATTAATTCACCCCCAATCCGGTTCGGATTGGTATCTTGCGGCGCCTCTCGCCGGCCAAGCTACGGCCGGCTGTGTCCTGCTGCGGGCACCGCCCCTGGTACTGATTATCGCATGTATTGTCTGCTTCGCGTGTGCACCCAGAAAGGTAGCTGGCCTCTTCTAATCAATTCCAGCCATGCAAGTCAAGGAATCTTTGCATTTTCTGATCCGCTATGGTGGTACTGAACCCACCCCATAACCATCCGGGTACTCTGTTAATCTAAGAATAAACAAGTGGCATCCCCTGGATTTGGATCAGGATGCTCCTCCACGAGCCCTCTTTGCTCACCGGTCAACCCTCACTTGGTTCGAACCAGCCGCGCTTGTCTTTTTCCCTCCTTCTGTTGTTAGAATGAGCCGCTTCTCTATCCGCGCCGCGGGGGCAACCAATGTCCGATATGCGGGATGCCATCGTCGTACTCCTTGCCGGAGGCCAGGGCGAACGCCTCTGGCCCCTCACGCGCGACCGCGCCAAGCCTGCCGTTCCTTTCGGCGCTCTCTATCGCATCATCGACATCACGCTCTCGAACTGCATCAATTCGAATCTCCGCCGCATCTTCATCCTCACTCAGTACAAGGCCCTCAGCCTGAACCGCCACATCCGCGCCGGATGGTCGCCCCTCGCCGGCCTCGGCGACTACATCGAAGTCCTTCCGCCGCAGATGCGCGTGTCGCAGCAGTGGTACCAGGGCACCGCCGACGCCGTCTACCAGAACATCTATTCCATCGGCAGCGAGCGCTCCAAATTCGTCTTCATCCTCTCCGGCGATCACATCTACAAAATGAATTACAGCCGCATGCTCACACAGCACTGCGACTCCGAGGCCGACGTCACCGTCGCGACCATCGAAATTCCCGCCCCCCAGGCCGCCAAGCAGTTCGGTGTGATTGAGACCGACAGGGACTGGCGCATCATCGGCTTTGAGGAAAAACCCGCCGTCCCGAAGGAGTCGCCGCATCATGCCGGTCATTGCAATGCCTCGATGGGAATCTACATTTTCAATACGCAGCTTCTGATTCCCATCCTCCTCGCGGACTCCGAGGATCCCAAGTCCAGTCACGACTTTGGCAAGGACATTCTTCCGCGCATCATTTCGAAGCATCGCGTCTTTGCCTATAACTTTGTCGATGAAAACGCCAAGGACGCCCTCTACTGGCGCGATGTCGGCACCCTCGACGCCTACTACGAAGCCAACATGGATCTCGTTAGCGTGTCGCCCGTTTTCAACCTGTACGACACTTCCTGGCCCCTCCGCACCTGGCAGCACCAGTATCCGCCGGCAAAATTTGTCTTCGCCGATCCGGAGCGCATGGGCATCGCGCTCGATTCCATCGTGGCCGGTGGCTCGATCATCTCCGGCGGCCGCGTCCAGCACTCCATCGTCGGCACCGACGTCCGCGTCAACAGCTATTCGGAAGTCTCCGAATCTATCATCTACAACCACGTGAACATCGGCCGCCACTCACGCATTCGCCGCGCCATCATCGATCGACACGTCAGCCTTCCCGAGCGCACCGAGATCGGCTATGACCTCGAAGCCGACCGCCGCCGCTTCCACGTCACCGATTCCGGCATCGTCGTCGTCGTCCGCCAGGAATCCCTCATCGAAGAGCCCGAATCGGCCTAGCGGAATTTGACAGGCGCTTTGCCAAGGCCGCCGGTCTTGGCAGTTGCGGGCTCTTCCTTCGCCGTCCCGGCATTAGCCTTCTCTAATGAAGCACGCAACCGCATTTGTTGTCTCATCCCTTGACTGACTCAGCCAGGCAGTTGGTCAAGAATGTGCTTGACAGAAACCCATCTTATATCTTAATAGGTTGTTAACTCTTCCAGAAAGCTACGAGCCTCCTATGACTTCCAATACTTCTCAGCTTCTCGATCCTCCTGTGAACCGCGCCGCCTATTCCGACCGTTCCGCTTGGATCATGGCCAGCTGCTCGGCACTCGCTTATGTCCAGTTTGAAAAAGGCGAGTCCGTGAAACAGCAACTCTGCGCCTCGCTCAAGGAACTCCGTCTGGAACTCTTGACTCCGTTCCAGCGCGAAGCAACGCGAGGCTTTGTCGCCACGAACCAGCACTACGCCGTCCTCGCCTTTCGCGGAACTGAAGAGAACTTGGACAACATCCGCACCGACATCAACATTCGGTTTTACCGTGACAGTTCCGGAGCAAAGATCGCCACAGGCTTTCGTCAAGCCTACGCCCTCGTTGAAAATCAAGTCACTGACGCTATTTCCGAAATCGGCAGCGATTTGCCTCTCTACATCACTGGCCACAGCCTCGGCGGAGCCCTCGCCGCCATCGCCTCCGCGCGCGTTCGCCCCTCCGACCGCGTCGCCGCCTGCTACACCTTCGGTTGTCCGCGCGTCGGCGACACCGAATTTGCCGAACAGCTTTGGAAAGTTCCCGTCTACCGCCTCGTCCACGCCTCCGACATCGTGCCTCGCCTGCCCTTCGCTTTTGGCTACCGCCACGCCGGCGACCTGCGCTACATCAAGCGCTCCGGCAAGTTGATCGAGAGCCCCAACTCCGTCGGGACCTTTCTCGCATTTGCCTTTACGTTTGCCACCGG
>WNFI01397778.1_pt2 | contig 16191 bp, 19 predicted proteins | sample 5400471 | NCBI WGS metagenome assembly WNFI01 (sample SAMN13153348, study PRJNA577476) | soil metagenome | isolation source: 100 cm saprolite on Douglas fir-dominated hillslope | place: USA:California | collected 2013-09-17 | reverse complement strand
GGCGCGGCGCTCGTTGAGCCGTCTGACATTGTGCCAATGATACAATAATCGCGAAAATGTTTGGAACACTTTAGTTTTCAGGTGACAGCTTGGCGGGCTCCACAACCAAAAAAGTACTGGTCCGGCGCTTCGACCGCGAGGCTTTAACCGGCTTCGTCAATCCGCTCAGCTACCTGCTGCCCACTGGCGTGGAACTCATGAAAACCGACGGCACGGTGGCCGTGGTTCCCTATCGCGAGGTCAAAACCGTTTGTTTTGTTAAGGATTTCGAGGCCGCCGAGGCCGAAACCAGCCAACAGGTCTTCCACACCCGGCCCAAAATGGACGGGCTTTGGGTTCGAATGCGCTTTCGTGACGGCGACGTGATGGACGGGATTCTTTCCAACAATCTGCTGCAGCTGGAACCTTACGGGTTCACCTTCATCCCGCCCGAACCGTACTCCAACAACCAAAAGATCTTCTGCCCGCGCGAAGCGTTGAGCGAGTTCCACGTCCTGGGAGTGGTGGGGAGCCCGCTGACGCGGCGGCGAAAGAAAGAAGTCGCCAAGGAACAGATCGGGTTGTTCGAGCAGGAGTGACGAGCGAACCTACCCTACGGGGACGCCGGACAGACGGATCTCGGCGAGATCCACCCAGGTGCAGTCGATCTTGGATTGCACGAAGCAGGCACGTTCGGCCCGGATACCACGCGAGTGGGGGAACGCGGCCCAGCGTTTTCGCGCCAGCTCATAAAGCGACTGTACGCGATCGGCTGGGAGGTTCTGCGCCAGCGTGATGTGCGGATGGTAAGGGAAAGGCTCGTGGAAAGCCAGCGGGCCCTGGTTGAGCGCCCTGTACATTTCGCGCAACTCGCGTTCACCATGCTTGATGGCGATGTAGATGACGTCGGTCGTGGGGAAAATTTCCACCTCGCCGGTTGCAATATCGAATGGCGCGAAGCCGCCCCCCACGGTACGTGCCTGCTCGATCGCCGCATCGGTTCCCGCTTGTCCCGCCTGGAGCGGCCGCGGCGGCAGGATGGTCACGTGAGCGCGCGGAAGGCAATCGGGCACCAGGTCTTTTCGCAAATCATCGAGAAATTCCGCCAGCGGGTCTGGGATGTAAACTACCAGGGCGAAGAGGTTGATCCTCGGCGCCCCGTCTGTAGCGAAGGCCATTTGATCCACTACCATGGTACAGGTTTGGCGGCAAAGCGACACTCACCCCCGCTGGTATACTGAAAGATTCACCCCACCACATCAGCCCAGACAGCAGGAGCGCGCGTGCAAGAATCCATTGAGATCCGCGGGGCGCGGGTCCATAACCTGAAGAACATCTCGCTGGCCATCCCGCACAACCAGTTGACGGTGGTGACGGGCGTGTCGGGCTCGGGAAAGTCCTCGCTCGCTTTCGACACGATCTACGCCGAGGGCCAGCGGCGGTACGTGGAATCGCTCTCGGCGTACGCGCGCCAGTTTCTGGAGCGGATGGAGAAGCCGGATGTCGATGAGATCGATGGCATCGCGCCGGCCATTGCGATCCGGCAGAAAAACACCAGCCGCAATCCGCGTTCGACGGTGGCCACTTCGACCGAATGCTACGACTTCCTGCGCCTGCTGTTCGCGCGCGTGGGCCGGACGTATTGCCCGCAGTGCGGCAAGCAAGTGGAAAAAGACACAGTGGACCAGGTGGCGGCGCAGATGCTGGCGCAGGCGGCGGGGTCTCGCTGGTTCGTGCTGTTTCCGGCGATCCCAGCGCAGGCAGAGGCCGCACCCCAGAGCACGCGCCCCGATACAAAGAAGCTTCGCGATCATCTCTTCGAGTTGCGCAAGAAAGGGTTCAATCGGCTTTTTCAAGAGGGGCGCACGTTCGAATTCTCGACACCGGAATCGCTGCTGGATATCGATTTCGCAAAACCGCTCTACGTGCTGGCGGATCGCATAGCGATTACACCGGATCTGCACCAGCGGCTGGCGGATACCACGGAAATCGCCTATCGCGAGGCGGGCGAAGTGATTTTCCAGAGCGCCAGTTCAGTCGAGCGGCTGCGCTTCAGCGAGAAATTCTCCTGCAAGCAATGTGGCATTGAGTTCGCGGAGCCTGAGCCGGTGTTGTTCAGCTTCAACAGCCCGGCCGGCGCGTGCCCCCGGTGCCAGGGGTTCGGCAACACCATCGATTACGACATGGACCTGGCGATTCCGGACCGGGGGCTGACGCTGGAAAAAGGCGCGGTGGAGCCCTGGACCAAGCCCAAGGGCCGCGAGTGGTTCTGGAAGCTGAAGCGCGCCGCGGCGGCGGGAAAAAGCCGCAAAGTACGGATGACCGTGCCGTTCTGCGATCTCACGGACGAAGAGAAGAACTACGTCATCGAAGGCGGACCGGGCTTCGGCGGGATTCGCGGATTCTTCAACTACCTGGAGACCAAGAAATACAAGCTGCACGTGCGGGTTTTTCTGAGCCGGTACCGGGGATATGCCCGCTGCCCGGAATGCAACGGCGCGCGGCTGCGCAAAGAAGCGCTCTACGTGCGCGTGAGCGGGAAAAATCTGGCCGATGTTGTTCGCATGAACATCGCCGAGGCGCAGACATTTTTCGACGGCATGGAACTGGCACCGGCGGAGACCGCGATCGCGGACAAGATTCTGGTCGAAATCCGGCAGCGGCTGAAATTTCTGAACGATGTGGGGCTCGATTACCTGACGCTCGACCGGCTCTCGTCCACGCTTTCGGGCGGCGAAGCGCAGCGCATCCAACTCGCTACGTGCCTGGGCTCGCGCCTGGTGGGCGCGTGCTACGTGCTCGATGAGCCATCGATCGGGCTGCACACGCGCGATACCGGACGGCTGATTCGCATTTTGGAAGAGCTGCGCGAACTCGGGAACACGATCCTGGTGGTCGAGCACGATCCGGAAGTGATGCGCGCGGCCGACCGCATCATCGACCTGGGGCCGGGCGCGGGCGAAAACGGCGGCAAAGTGATCTTCGAGGGCTCGTACCGCGATCTGATGAGCACGAGCGACGGATCGCTCACCGGGCGCTACCTGCGGGGCGAAATGCGCGTGACGCTGCCCAAGGAGCGGCGGCGCGTGAATCCGCGGCGCATGCTGCGTATTGCGGGAGCGCGGCTGCACAATCTGAAAAACCTCGATATCGAAATTCCGCTCGGCATGCTGACGGCGGTGACGGGCGTCTCGGGCTCGGGCAAATCGACGCTGGTGCACGACGTGATCTATCGCTCGCTCGAAGCGATTCTCAAGAAGTCGGAAGCGCTGGAAGAGAATCAGGAGCTGTCTGAGGAAGAAACGCTGGAGGCAACGGCCAAGATGTCGTGCCGGCGCGTGGACGGCGCGGAACGGCTGCGCGAAGTGGTGCTGGTGGACCAATCGCCCATCGGCCGCACGCCGCGCTCGAATCCGGTGACTTACATCAAGGCATTCGATTTGATTCGCTCGCTGTTCGCTTCGACCAAAGAAGCCGACAAACGCGGCTACACGGCCGGGCACTTCTCGTTCAACATTCCGGGCGGCCGCTGCGAGACCTGCCAGGGCGATGGCACGGTAACGGTGGAAATGCAATTTCTGGCCGATGTAGAACTGGTGTGCGACGAGTGCAAGGGCACGCGTTTCAAGAGCAGCACCCTGGACATTCGCTATCAGGGCCTGAACATTCACGAGGTGCTGCAGTTGACCGTGGATGAGGCGATTCGCTTCTTTCACTCCGCGCCGCGCGTGGTGGCGAAGTTGAGAGTACTGTCGGAAGTGGGGCTGGGTTACCTGCGCCTCGGCCAATCGGCCACCACGCTTTCGGGCGGCGAAGCGCAGCGCGTGAAGCTGGCCGCGCACCTGGCGCAAGCCTCGTGCGAAGGCACGCTCTACATTTTCGACGAGCCGACCACGGGCCTGCACTTCGACGACATCGCCAAACTGCTGGGGGCATTTCAGCAGCTGATCGAAAACGGCGGATCGCTGCTGGTGATTGAGCATAATCTCGATGTGATCCGCGCGGCCGATTGGGTGATCGATCTCGGACCGGAGGGCGGAGAGAAGGGCGGGTATTTGGTGGCGACTGGCACGCCGGAGCAGATTGCGAGGGCGGAAGGGTCGTGGACGGGGAAGTATTTGAAAGGAACAGGTTCTGAGTTCAGCAACCGTTCCTAGGCTATCCTGAGAGAGAAGTCATGCCAGGACGCAAGCGCCTCGAGACAATCGTTCTAGAGATGGAAGCCGATGGCGCAATCCGCATCAGTGGGACACGGGTACCACTTGAGACGGTGATCGCCGCCTTTCAGGATGGGGCCACACCGGAAGAGATCGCTCAGCAATATCCCTCGATTCCGCTCGGCGACCTCTACCAAGTAGTCGGCTATTATCTGAGTAACCGTGCGGAAATCGAGCGCTACCTGGAGACGCGTCTCCGGCAAGCGCAAAAAACCAAGAAGAGCAACGAAGTGCGCTGGAAGCCGGATGGCATCCGCGACCGCCTCTTGTCACGCCGGCGTGGGCCGTCGCACGGCTAGCTGTGCGCTGGCTGGCGGACGAGAATCTAAACAACGACTTTCTGCGAGCGCTGCTAAGGCGGCAACCGAACCTCGATATCGTCCGGGTTCAGGACGTGGAACTCTCAGGCGCCGACGATGCAAGAGTTCTGGCTTGGGCAGCACAGCAAGGTCGCGTATTGTTGACGCATGACGTGAGCACAATCACGGCAGAGGCATACCGTCGAACGGTGGACGGAGAACCGATGCCCGGTGTTTTCGAAGTTCCCCGTTCCATTACAATCGCTGCAGCCGTCGAGGACATTCTCTTGCTCAGTGAATGCAGCGAGGCCGGGGAATGGGAGGGCCAAGTGCGATACCTGCCACTTCGATAGAGATTCGATTGGAGGCGCTTCATGGAACCGTCAGCTCGGCCACCGCGGGGAATCCCACTTCTGGTTCAGGTCGTGGAACACGTCCGCCGGCGCATCGGGCCAAAGGCCGCAGGTTCCCGCAGAAGGCGCGTGACCCTGCGCTACCGAATCCCACCCGACCACGCCTCATGTTCATCGGTAGTTTAAGGGGGCGGCTACGACCTCATCCAGATCCAGGGCAGTCAGCAGCGCGCGATTCAGATCGTCTATTTTCGAGGTGCTGAGGCGCCCGATATAACGCGTGAGCAGTGTTTTCGGAAGGCTTACGAGCTCGTCGCAGTGGATGCTGGAATCGCGCTTCAAGCCCTCATCGACGCCGATGCGGATCTGCGTGGTCAGCCCATCGTGCCGCGAATAAACCGGAGCGCAAATCACCGATGAAAACCTGGTATCCAGGAGCGCCTGGCGGCTAACGACCACAAAGACGCGCTGACGTTTGGGATCTTGCGAGCCTGACTTTTTGACCAGATAGAGTTCGCCACGCCTCACGGCAAGCCTTGATACTCGAGGACGTCCATAGCCTCCTCATTCAGCCGGTCGGCGTTGGCGTTGATGATCTGAATGTCCTTGGCTTCGCGCTTCGCCTTTTCAAGGCGCGCCAAATATGCGCGTGACGCGCGCTCAATGAAAGCCGAGCGATTGGGATCGGTCTTGTCTATGGTCTCCAGCAGGTCTTCCGGAAGGGTGATAGAAGTCTTGACACGCACAAGATAATTATACTACCTGTTAGAGTATATTTGGTAGCGTAGTCCGCTGCGGTCGAGACCGTGCCTGGGTCACGGGCGCGCAACGGTCAAAAAGGCCGCAGGTTCCCGCAGAAGCCGCGTGACCCTGCGCTACGAGGTCGCGGACGACGACTTCAAAGAAGACTGTCCGCGGGGCATGCGGTGGCGTGTTTCAGAAACGCCTTGGCGCTGCCCGAGGCCCGGCAGCAGGGTTATCCTAGGGTTGGGGAAACGCGCGGTTTCCGGCGCGGCGTTATCCCCAAACCCCTTATCGGTTCCTTCGAGAGTGAGCTCAAGCGCTATCGCCGATGAAACCGTAACGCGGATCCCTGGGCCACCGCCGATCGGCTGGCGATTCATTAGCAAGGATCAGGTGGGTAAAGATGTCCTGCTTGGATTCTGGTCTTGGTCTTCATTGTCGTCTCCTATTTTCCGTAGCAAGGGCTCGGCGGATAGCCGGCTTTCAGATTGGTTTTGGTCGTCATTGCCATCTCCTATGCCCATTAGGATGCAATCCGGATGCCACGTCGCTGCCGGCGTTAGCCCGTATTCGCCGTTGTGCCGGACTTCATTGAATTGACTTGGGATACCAGCCGGCGAGGAGTCGTTACGAGATTCGGCGACAAGCCCAGCCACCGGAAATGACTATCGGAAAGGATAGACGGGGCAATCCTAAGAGATACGCCAGAGCGTGGCAGGCGATTCGCGATACGTTCCATCGCGGAAGCGGGGTACTGGAACTCCAGCTATCTCTCGCTCCGCAGCAGCCGTTCCATACGGTCGCGCCAACAATGTGCGGAACGCCATATGATCGCGGTAAACAGTCACGATCGAGGCCAAGGGATCGGACGCGGCGGCAATCGGGCAAGCGCCAAACGCTAGAACCGCGCAGGCCGGCAGTGGGCAAAATCGCGCCATGAATCCCACGATGAAACCGAAGTATAACGTCGTGCCACGCGACGCTTGGCAAATCTTCAGCGCGAGATCGCTGGTGAGATATGGCGAGGGCGTTTCTAGTAATCTGATACCTATATGAACCGCCGAGACTGTTTCAGAACTCTGACCGCCGCCGCTATGGCGCTTCCCGGCGCCACCGCTGCCAACAGCGGCAAGGGCCGCTTCCGCTCCGCCATTTGCGCTTACTCGTTTCGCGATCAGATCAAGGCCGGGTCGATGAGCTACGGCGACCTGATCCGAATGGCGGCCGATCTCGGCGCCGACGGCGTGGATCTTACGGCCTACTGGCTGCGGGACACCAGCGACGAGACGCTGTTCCCGCTCAAGAAACTGGCTTATAGGTCGGCCGTCTCGATCTACACCATCGGGATCGGCGCGCGCCTGGCGCAGCCGACGCAGGAGCTGCAAGCCGCGGAAGTCGAGACCGTGCGCAAGTGGGTCGACGTGGCGCAAAGGCTGGGCGCCGGGCACGTGCGCGTGTTCGGCGGCGCCGTACCGAAAGGCGCGACCGAAGAGCAGGCGGTCGTTTGGGCGGTCGAAACGCTAAAGCGCTGCGCGGATGAGGCCGGGAAAAAGGGCATTACGCTCGGCGTGGAGGACGATGGCGGGCTCACGACGAATGCGGACCGTACGGTCGAGATCGTGCAAAAAGCCGGCACACCGTGGGCCGGCATCAACCTCGATATCGGCAATTTCCCGGACGACGCCTATCATCAGATCGAGATGTGCGCGCCCTACGCGACCAACGTGCATTTCAAGTCCGAGGTGCATATCGATCGCAAGAGCCAGCCGGCGGACTGGCCGCGCATTTTGAAAATTCTGGGAAGCGCCGGGTACCAGGGCTATCTTGCGCTCGAATACGAATTGACCGAGGCGCCGCTCACCGAGGTTCCAAAGCTGGTGGCGAAAATGCGGGAAGCGATTCGCGGCGCTTAGGGCGCACCGGATGGCTTGCGGACACCGGGACTAGCTCGTTCTCCCGTGAGCGGGGCACGCACGAGCTACCTTTTTAGCTCGACCACGACGACTTCAAACGGCAGCAGGCTTTGGTTCTGCTCCTGATGTTTTGCGTGGCCAGCCATGGCGACGCCGCCCGCCGCTCCGCGCAACGACGTCACCTTGCCGTCGGGCGTGGTGACCTTCATGTCCTGGCCGGTCAACGGCACGATCACGCGATTCAGGATGTGCTCATGCAACACACCGGTTTCGTTCGCGCCGTAGCGCGCGCGCAGCACGCGCACCTGCGGATTTTCGAACTCGACCTTGTAACGCTCGGGATCGACGCGCACGGGATCGAGCGGATTTTCCGGCATGGCGCCCGGCCCGTTTTTCAACTCCACCTCGACGATGCGGTACGTCGTGCTGCCTACATTGGCGCTGGTGTGCGGGCCGCCCGCGGGACTCCAGCGCACGTCGCCGGCCTTCCAGCGCATGTCTTCGACTTTGCCCTGAGGATCGGTTAGCTCCATATGTCCGTCATCGAGATAGATCATCACTCGATTTACGTCGTGCTTGTGCAGCGCGCTTCTCTGCCCAGGCGGGGTGACGACCTGGATGACCCGGACCTCGGGGGTATCGAATTTCACCCCGTCCTGCGCTATCAGCGGCGCGGCGGCAAGCAGAAGTATCCAGGCGGCGTTGGGCATGCGAACTATCATGTCACGATCTCGATCCAGGTTGCGGGATGGCGCGGCGGGCGGCGACGGTGACTGTGTTAATATTCGGATAGCGAACCGGAAGAGCCTCGCCGGAGAGGTGGCTGAGTGGTCGAAAGCAGCGGTTTGCTAAACCGTCGTACGGTCAAAAACTGTACCGGGGGTTCGAATCCCCCCCTCTCCGCCAGCCCTGCCCTGTTCTTGATGAAGAGCCGTCAAGAGCGCGATCTGCGTCGACGGACACCGTGCTTCCAGGCCAGCATTAGGGCGGCCGTTCCAAGGAGCAGCATGCCGCCCGGCTCTGGCACTTCACTCATCGTGATCTCCCAAGCGCCCACCACCACCGGACCCGAATCATACGCGACCAATTGCCCCGACTGAGTGCAAGGCTCTCCAGACTGATGACGGCAGGGATCATTCAACGCAAGGGCGCCAATAGGGATGATGGGCGCCTGGCTTGGCTCGTGGGATGGGAAATCGACTAAGTTTGGAAATGCGAAAACCGGAAATTGTCCAGCGGTTCCGCGCACGCTGGTGTCCACACCGCAGGACCCGTCCGTGATGCAGGGATGATCAAGGAGAGACGGGTCTTCGAACGCAATGACATTTCTATCAGGCACATCGAGGAAAATTAACGCTGGTGAATCTGTTGGTTGAGGACCGTTCCCGCCGGGCATGTCGAGGTAAAAGCTGGCAATCGCGATCAAGCGCGAATCCGCGGGAAAATTCGCCGGCGCAAAAAAGGAAACGGTCAGCTCCCCATTGAGGAAGTCGGCGAGCGCAGGAGTCACATACGCCGCCAACGCCAAGGTCAACAACATCAGGCAGCGACGCATAGGCCTACAGTATGCGCCAAGACTATCTGAATCTCAAAGCCGCTACTACCGGTGACCTTAAAGGTGGCATGAGGCCGCGAATTGCCCCGGTCCGCCAATACGCCCTTCACGCCACAAAAAAATCAGTGAGTCCCGGCCAGCTCGAGGGCTGCTCCAAAACCCCGATGCCCAGGCGTTTCGAGAAGCCGAGAGGGCGATCTTGCCGGACGAACGCAGGGCAGTATTACGCGCTCCAATTCAATGCTGGCTGTTCGTGCTACGGCAGTTTGATGACTCTACGTCTCCCAAATCACACTGCGCGGCGAGAATTCGCGCCACTCCGCCGAATCCGGCCGCGTCCAATTTCGGTCGCCGGCATATTTGCGCATGTAGTACTCGGCGTTGACCAGCGCCTTCTCCCTGGCGGCCGGCAGGCCGAATTCGCTTGGAGGCATGACGACCTTGAAGCCGCCGCGACGGTCGAGCAAATGCATGGTCCACAATCCGTCGGTGCTTCGTTGAATTTCTATGGTGAGCGGCTCGACTTCCGCCAGACAGGTGTAGCCGGGAGACAGCATAGCCGCGAGTGTAACAAGTCCCGACGAGCGGACCGGCTGGCGCCGGGCGCCGCGGGGCGCAGATTGCGCCATTTCCGCCCGGGATTGACAAGGCTGTGGTTTTCGTTGAGCTTCAATTGAGGCCACGCAACCATGCGCCCTACTACTTCCGACGTGGCGGAGATCCTCGCGCAGTACCCCGCCCCTTTTCACAAAACATTCGGCCGCGCCGACGCCTCCTCCGGCTTCCGGGGCACGATCACGTCGGCGGACGCGGTGCACCTGGCGCAACAGCTCGGCGTCACGGTCGATCAATTGATGCTGAATCTGGTCCCGCTCGCGGCGCTCTACGCGGAGCCGGTGATTTCCAATTTCAAAGTGGGCTCGGTGGCGCAGGGAATGAGCGGCAACCTCTACTACGGGGCCAATATCGAGTTCAAATCCGAGGCGCTGAGCTTCACGGTGCACGCCGAACAGGCCGCCGTGATGAATCTCGCAATCTCGGGTTAAACGGCGGTTTGATGCGGCCGGAGAATCACCAGCTCACGGTGGAGAGCCAGGACCCTCTGGTGCGGGCCGCTCTGGCGGCAGCCAATATGAGCTATGCGCCTTACAGTCGCGGGTACGCTGGCGTGGCGCTGGCCACTGCCGAGGGCGGCATCCACACCGGCGCCTATGCGGAAAACGCGGCCTTCAACCCCGGCATGTCTCCCATGGAGGCGGCCGTCTCGCAACTCAACATAGGCGGCGGGAATGTGCGGCACATTCGGCGCGGGGTGCTGGTCGAAGTAGAAAACAGCGCGTCCAGCCAGGTCCACTCGGCGGCGGCCGTGCTGAGCTCAATTTCGAGCGCCGGCCTCGAAGTCTGCTATGCCGCGGCATCCCGAGGCGTACTCAAATAAGCGCGGCGGTCGAACTTTTCACCGGCCCAGTGTCCGCAGCCAGTCCGCAGGCATACAAACGGTCATTGCCAAACCGCTGAAATCCAAGTACACTAGCGCTGAATGGTCTTAACGCTGATCCTGCATGTATCCTGGTAGAAACTTCCCGCCTCGCCGGCAAAACCGCAGAGAGAATGTGAACGAGTCGATTCGGGTGCGCGAGGTGCGCGCTGTGTTCCCGGATGGTACGGCGGAAGTCATGCCTACCGCGCAGGCTCTGCGCAAAGCCCAGGAACTGGGACTCGATCTGGTCCTGGTTTCGCCCACGGCCGTGCCACCGGTCGCCAAAGCCGTCGACTTCGGCCACTATCAATACGAGCTGAAGAAAAAACAGCACGAAGCCAAAAGAAAGCAGCACGTGGTGCAGGTAAAGGAACTGAAATTCCGTCCTAATACCGACGATCACGATTACGACTTCAAGAAAAACCACGCCATTCGCTTTCTGAAAGAGGGCAATCGCGTGAAGGCAGTAGTACAGTTCCGGGGACGCGAAATCGCCCACACGGATCTCGGCAAGAAGCTTCTGGTCCGCTTTGCCGAGGACCTGGCGGCGTTTGGGAGCGTCGAGGGCACGCCACGTCTGGAAGGCCGGAACGCGCACATTCTCATCAGCCCGTCGAAGTCCGGCAAGCCTGCTTGAGCCGGACTCCGGGAGGCAAATGTGATGTTTATCGCATGTCATCCGGGCCCGTTCGAGGGGCTTTTCCTTACCTGTGAAGCGATCCGAAGCGCGCCTGAATGCGACATCGGATTTGACAATCCCTCGGCCAGTCCGGTAGCCTGAATGATTAGAAACTGCATAAGTGGAGACGTGTGTCGATGAGTACTGAGTTCCCGTCTAAGCCGGGGATCAAACGCGAGTGGCACCTGCTGGATGCCGATAATGTCGTGCTCGGCAAGCTAGCCAGCCAGGCCGCCATGTTATTGATGGGCAAACATAAGCCCAGCTACACCCCGTTTTTGGACACGGGCGATCATGTGATCGTGGTCAACGCCGCCAAAGTGAAGTTGACGGGGAAAAAAGACGACCAGAAAATGTATCGCCGCTTCACCGGATATCCAGGCGGGCTGGTCGAAGTCGGCGCTCGCAAAATGCGGGCCACGCGGCCTACGCGGATGATCGAAGACGCAATCTTCGGCATGCTGCCCAAAACGAAATTGGGCAAGCAGATGTACCGCAAGCTGAAGGTGTACGCGGGAGACAAACATCCGCATTCCGCGCAGAAGCCGCAAGGCAAACAGGTCGCATAGAGAGGTTATTGAGTGCCAGCAACGATGGTGCAGTATTTGGGAACGGGCCGGCGAAAGAGGTCGGTGGCGCGGGTTTTCTTACGGCCGGGCAAGGGCGATATTCACGTCAATGGGAAACCGCTTGATTCGTATTTTCCAACCGAGTCTTTGCGCGTGCCGGTGAAACAGCCGCTGCTGGCCACCGAAACCGCCGATAAGTTTGATGTATTGATCCTGGCCAATGGCGGCGGCGTGGCCGGACAGGCGGGCGCGGCTCGCCTGGGTATCGCCCGGGCATTGGTCGAGTTTAATGTGGAACTGCGCCAGCGGCTCAAGAAGCTCGGATTTCTCACACGCGATCCGCGCAAGCACGAGCGCAAGAAGTACGGCCAGAAGGGGGCGCGCAAGCGCTTCCAATTCTCCAAACGGTAGTCATGCATACGGAGTGCTGTGGTTTTTTTCGTGTTGAACCCCGGCGCTCCGGTTTCCAAACTCCGGTTTCCACGGCGCACGCAAATTTCGCTTTGGGACGTGTGCGCCCGGCTGAACCCGGCGCGGCAGGCTTCGCCCTGCCCGAAAATTTTTGAGGAGGTAGTTTGCCGGCAATATCGATGAAGGAATTGCTCGAAGCAGGCGTTCATTTCGGGCACCAGACCAAGCGCTGGAATCCGAAGATGAAGGAATACATCTTCGGCGAACGCAACGGGATTTACATTATCGACCTGCAAAAGACCTTGAAAATGTTCAAGGACGCAGCACGGTTCGTGGGCGAGATGGCGGCACAGGGCAAGAACGTGCTCTTCGTGGGCACCAAGCGCCAGGCGCAGGACGCCGTCTCCGAAGAGGCCAAGCGGTGCCAGATGTACTATGTCAACCAACGCTGGCTGGGTGGGCTGCTCACCAACATGCTCACCGTGCAGAAATCCATTAAACGGCTGAAGGAACTCGAGGCCATGGCCATGGCGACCGACGGCGGTTACGCCGCGCGCCCCAAAAAGGAAGTCATCCGCCTGGAACGCGAGCGCAAGCACCTGGACCAGAATCTGGCGGGCATCAAAGACATGCCGGGGCTCCCGGATGTGGTGTTCGTCATCGATTCCAACAAGGAAGCCATCGCCGTGAAAGAAGCGCGGCGCCTGGGCATCCCGGTGGTGGCGATTGTGGATACCAATTGCGATCCCGACGAGGTCGACTGGGTGATTCCGGGCAACGATGACGCCTTGCGCGCCATCCGCCTGTTCACCAGCAAGATCGCGGACTCGGTGATCGAGGGCCGCTCCCTGGCCACCGAGCAGGATTTCGCCGCCGAGAAGATCGTGACGGAAACGCCGGGCGAAGAAGCCATCGAGTACACGCAGTACGTCGATCCCAAGTACGCCGAAGAGATCATGGCGGAAACGTTCGTGGAAGAAGAGGGAGCGGCGTCGCAGCGCAAGGGCCCGGGTTCCGAGACCGCGGAATCAATTCCAGAACCGGCCGTCACCAAGAGCGGCCACTAAAATTCATTCCACGGCGCGGGCGCGGAGACGTTGGGCGGTGCAAGCTGTCTGGCCTCCCCGTACCCATGCAGTGGCCATATCTTTCCAGGGAAATTATTTATGGCGGATATTACCGCACAGCTAGTCAAACAATTACGCGAGCGCACCGGCGCCGGCATGATGGAGTGCAAGAGCGCGCTCACCGAGACCAAGGGCGATTTATCGGAAGCCGAAGTCGTGCTGCGCAAGCGCGGCATTACGTCGGCCGTGAAAAAGGCATCGCGCACCACCAAGCAAGGGCTGATCGGCAGCTATATCCACCATGGCGGCCAGCTGGGCGTGCTGGTGGAAGTGAACTGCGAATCGGATTTCGTGGCACGGACCGACGATTTCCAGGGCCTGGTGCACGACCTCGCCATGCACATCGCGGCGGCGGACCCGCAGTTTATCCGCAAGGAAGACGTAACGGCCGCGGCGCTCGCGAAAGAGAAAGACATCCAGCGGGCGCGGGCGCTGGCCGAAGGCAAGCCCGAGAAGATCGTCGACAAGATCATTGAAGGGCGGCTGAGCAAATTCTACGAGGAGATCTGCCTGTACGAGCAGCCGTTCGTCAAGGAGAACACGCTCACCATCGACCAGCTGATCAAGACCAAGATCGCGAAGCTGGGCGAAAACATCGTGGTCTCGCGCTTCGTGCGCTTCAAGGTGGGCGATGCGCCGGCCACCGGCTCCGGCGAAGCGGCGGTTCCGGAATCGGTCCAGGCCTGATTTGTGCCTAAATACGAGCGCATTCTGCTGAAGCTCAGCGGCGAAGTGCTGGCCGGCGCCGCCACGTTCGGCATCGATGCGGATCGCGTCCGCCAGCTGGCCGCGGAAGTGGCGGAGGTAGGGCGGGCGGGGGTGCAGCTCGGCGTGGTAGTGGGTGGCGGCAATATTTTCCGAGGGGTGGCGGCTGCCGCGCGCACCATGGACCGCGTCACCGCGGACCAGATGGGCATGCTCGCCACAGTGATCAATTCGCTTGCCTTGCAGGACGCGCTCGAACACATGAACGTGGCCACGCGCGTCATGAGCGCGATCCAGATGAATCAGGTGGCCGAGCCCTACATCCGGCGCCGGGCCATCCGGCACCTGGAAAAGGGCCGCATCGTGATTTTCGCGGGCGGCACCTCGAATCCTTACTTTTCGACCGATACCGCCGCCACGCTGCGCGCGCTCGAAATCAAAGCGCAGGTGATCGCCAAAGCCACGCGCGTCGACGGCGTCTACGATAAAGATCCGCTCAAATTTCCCGACGCCGTTATGTACCCCGAGGTCTCCTATCTCGAAGTGCTGTCGAAGGGCCTGGGCGTGATGGACGCATCGGCGGTCGCTATGTGCCGCGACAATCAGCTTCCGATTCTTGTTTTCAATCTGAACACCAATGGCAATATAATGCGTATGTCGATGGGGGAACGGACCGGTACGCTCATTCACTAGCTATGAAACCCGAATCTCATTCAGGCCCGGCGGGGCACGCTTTCAATTCGGTCAAAGATATTGAAGCTAGCGTAAAAAACCGCATGGAAAAGGCGGTGACCGATCTGCAGCACGGAATGGCCTCCATCCGCACGGGCCGGGCGTCGGTGAGCCTGCTCGATCACATTCGGGTGGACTCCTATGGCACGCCGACGCCGCTCAACCAGGTCGGCAATCTGCACGTGCCCGATCCGACGCTCATCACCGTGCAGCCCTGGGATGTGTCGCAGATCGGAGCCATCGAGAAAGCCATCCGCGCTTCCGATCTGGGACTGAACCCGGCCAACGATGGCAAACTGATTCGCATTCCCATTCCTCCTCTGAACGAAGAGCGCCGCAAAGAGCTGGTGAAGCACCTGCACACCGTGGCCGAGGATCACCGCGTGGCCATCCGCAACGTCCGGCGCGACGGCAACGAAGCGGTGAAGAAGCTGCTCAAAGACAAGAAGATCGCCGAAGACGAAGAGCGCCGCGCCATCGCCGAGGTCCAGAAGATGACCGACACCTACATGCTGAAGCTGGACCAGGCGGCGAAAAACAAAGAAAAAGAGATTCTGGAGATCAAGTAGCCGGCGTTTTCTGAATTGGGGCTGGCCAGCGGTCAGCGCCGAGTCAGAGCTAACCAACGATGGCGGTCAGATTAAGAATCTTCTCCGTCAGGCTTCGATTCCCCTCGACCTCGATCCGCGCCGAAGCCCTCAAGCTAGCAAGCCAAAACGGACCGTCCAGTTGGTGATGCCAGGGCAACGCTTGGGATAGCAATCAAGCGGCCTGCGTTTCTGACGAAAAACGCCGCTGGCGCGGAGAGGAATTAGTGGTAGCGAGCGGGCAACTCGGCGTAGAATTTCAATCCGATATGGTACGTGAAGGCGCGGCGCGAGCAATGTTGGACGCGCGCACAACCGGCAAGAAAGTACAGCTCGGTGGAGCGGATACGAACAAAAGATCCAACCGGCAAAGCGTGACGGCAATGGACTAGCGCGCCCGCCCGGCTTACGTTGCGTACGGTGGCCTCCATGGATCGAATTTGCTGCTTGCCATCCCGCCAGACCAGCTCGATCTGACCGCGAAGCGTGACGCGGGCATGAGCCCGATTCTCCCCTTGGCCGGCCGATGCTTGCGCCGGCAGACCGGCGGAGGATTCGCGGCTCCCCGCGTGGACGGCTGGATCCGTCTCATTTAACGATGAGGCCTGCCCCGCTTTTTCCTCGGCAGTTGGTTCCACTGACGTCATAATGCGATCTCTCCTATCCACAGCTTTCACCAGTCGGTGCGACGGGTGGCAGCAGTGAGGCAGGGGCGTGTGGTTCACGCCCCTCCTACAACGGTCTAGCTGGCGGCGGCAGCGTTGGCGGCCGTCAGTCTGGTATTGGCCTGGGTCCAGATACCCCCCACACTGGTGCCGGCGCTGATGAAGAGCGCGGCTGA
>WNFI01051580.1_pt1 | contig 16196 bp, 15 predicted proteins | sample 5400471 | NCBI WGS metagenome assembly WNFI01 (sample SAMN13153348, study PRJNA577476) | soil metagenome | isolation source: 100 cm saprolite on Douglas fir-dominated hillslope | place: USA:California | collected 2013-09-17 | reverse complement strand
ATGCGCGCGGCCAAATCAATCTCCTCTTGCGGGGTCAGCAGCGGGATCTGCCCGATTTCCCGAAGGTAAATTTTAATGCCCGTATCTGGATCTTCACCGGCTATTCCGGGAGGGGCGTTCTTTTCTTTGAGATCGATAGTCATGTGCTCCAGAAGTCATTTAGGCGAGGTCACATATTGAGCTTCACCGTTACCGAACGACCAGTTTTCTTTAGTGACCTCCACCAAGCTGATGAATACATCCTCGCGCCTCAGCGAAAGACGTCCGTAAAGACCATCTGCAACCGCTTTGTAGAAGCGTTGTTTCTGGTCGACGGTTCGCCCTTCGTTGAGCGTCAATTGGATGAATATGCAATCGCTGGATCGCTGAATGTCGAGGTAAGTGGGATCAAATAGGAGACCTTCGGCTGGATGCTCTGTGATCACCTGGAAGCGGTCATTGGTGGGCACCTTCAAGATTGCGAGCATCGCTTCGTAAATTACTTCACCGATGGCTTTTTTGTAATCGGATGACTTGCCTTGGATGAGGTCGATGCGAGCGAGAGGCATAAGTAGGTTCCATTCTTGCGCGTAATCGCGCGGGTTACGATTTTTCTATGCCGACCTTCTCGGCCAGGACCGTGTGGCTCAGTTGGCCGGCGAGGGCGCCGGCAATCTTTTATGAATTTCTTCTTGCGGTAAGTGTAATTACACTGACTAATAATGAATTAAGCACAAATTCCCCCAAGGACAACTAAAAACGAAAGAGCCAGTCAAAATCGTGGTGCACGGAGAACAGCGATGGACAATTCAGTGATATATTGGGTATTTGAGCTTGCCATCGGTTTTGTTCTGCGGCGCAGCTTTAAAGCGAACGCGCGGCCGTGACCAAAGAGATCCAGAGTTCCAAGGATTGTACCGAAAGGTTGCCTCAAGCAGCGAGCAGGACGACTTAGGGCTTGTCCCTGATCTAACGTGTTCTGAGGAGACAAAAAGGGGAAAAGTCTTGTCGCTGATCTGTGAATCTGAGAATGGACGCAGCGACCCAGTTGGGGCGCACGCAATCTTTTACGAATTTCCTCTCGCCTGAGGTGTAAATACACTTATGTGCTGATTCATAACTAAGCACAAATTGTTCAGAGGGCAACTAAAACGACAAAGGCAAGTGTTGCGCGTACCAGCATGATACCGTATACAATGATATCCCCTCATATGGACTAACGATATGCCCGCCAACTGCCAAAGAATATGACAGACAAAAAAAGGATTCCAGACGAAGAAGGGCAGGTCCCAAGCGTTAGCCGATGCAATGCTTCCTCGGCGAAAAAAGCCGCCCGACGGTTATCGCTTATGTACGATACGGTGTTAGCGCCGGTAAGGCTTAAGTCGAGCCAGTACGGAATCTTGTCGGAACTACACTCGCGAGGTGCGGCTCTTCCGACCGTGCGCGAACTGGCTGAGGAGTTAGTGATGGACCGCTCGACGTTAGGACAGAATCTGCGCCCTCTGGAGAGGGATGAATTAATCACGCTGCTTACCGATCCCAAGGATCGACGGAGTCGCTTGATTGCGTTGACCAAGGTAGGCGTCGCCAAACTCAACGAAGCGGCAAAGTACTGGAGGATCGCGCAGGATCGCTTTGAGGCAGCCTTCGGCAAACAAGAGGCAACGGATCTGCGTTCCGTATTGCTGGCGATCGCCCATAACCCAAAATTCGCGAAGCAAAAATAACTGCTAGAAAATATCGCAGATGCCGGAGTTCCATGGTGACTTTCCATTATGCCGAAAAGGTATGGTCAGCTCAAGGAATACGGTATTGGCCCGTCCGAAGGGTCGACGGCAACCTGTGTGCAACTGAGCGAGGTTCACCAAAAAAAATTTATGACCGGCCACGTCGTTGCGAAACGAGGTATTTCTCGTGCGGGCTCGAGGGATATCCCTGTATCACTGACGAGATTCCGGGTCGCCTTTTGGTTGCCGAACCGCTGGAATACAACGATCTGGAGCTGGATGGGCACAAGCTTGTCGCGATGAACGCGGGGCGGACCGATACGGCTCACTCCACCTGCTTGCACGTCCCGTCAATCGGACTGATCGTTGGCGGGGACGCCGTCTACAACGGAATTCATCCCTATCTGGGCGAGACCGACACACAGAGCCGGCTTGAGTGGATCTCCACGCTCGACCAGCTTGAGGCCCTGAAACCGAAAGCGGTGGTCGCCGGGCACAAGGTGCCGGAAAACGACGATGATCCCCGGATCATTGGCGAGACGCGGCAATACCTTCGCGATTTCAACCGCCTGGACGAAGCGACCGTGAACTCGCGCGAGCTCTATGACGCAATGCTCGAACTCTATCCAGATCGCGTCAATCCGGGCTCGCTTTGGGGCGCAGCCAACACCGCCAAGAAACAGGCATAGGGTCGATTGCCGCAATGCCCAGCGAAGAATCGAAATCCGCGTCGTTCGACAAACCTTTGGTCCCCGAGGCATCGGCTGAGCCAAGGTCTAGTCCCGCTCGCAGACGTCGCCGATGGCCGCTCATACGCGTCAAAACCGGCGACGTCCTCGTAGAACTCGATCCCGAGCCGTATCAAGTGCAGGTCGCGATCAACCAAGCGATTGTCAATTCCGCTCGAGCCAACTTGGTTGAGGCACAGGCTGCCGTGCGAGGTTTGGTGGGCCAAATGCGGAGCCGGCGCTTCAAGTTGGCCCGTGCGATCGAAGACGTGGATAATCAAATACAACTCGTGCGGGCGCGGGTGGCCACGTGGGAACAGAGCAAAGCCACTCTGGTGCTGGCTCAGGCAGAGTTTGATCGGGCAGACCGCTTGCTCGGGACCAGAGTGATAAGCGCGGAGGAATGGGATCAAAGACGTGAGGCCCTGGACGTAGCCAGAGCGCAAGTCCAGCAGGCACTGGAAAATGTTTATCAGGCGCGCGTCGCTCTTGGCCTGCCTGCCCAACCGCCCGCCGGAACGAACCTGACCGAGGTACCGGCGGACCTCGACCAGACCTTTTCCTCGGTTCGCCAAGCTCAGGCGGATCTGATCCAAGGCGCCGCGCAACTCGGCGTCGTGGCATCGTCATACGATCAACCCCCCCAACAAATGCTGGATGAATTCCGTAAGCGTGATCCTGGTGGCAATTTTGACCGAATCTACGCCGACGTTATTGAGAACGCGCCCAGCTTGAAACAGGCCGAAGCGGCCTTGCTGCAGGCCGAACGGGATCTCGACCAAGCAAAACTCAATTTGCGTTATTGCACAGTCGCTGCGGAGATCGACGGCGTTGTCACTCGCCGGAACGTGAACCCCGGTAACAACGTGCAAGCGGGTCAGAGCCTCATGGCCATCCGCTCGCTGCGCGACATTTGGGTGGACGCAAATTTCAAAGAAACGCAGCTCGGCAATTTGCGGATCGGCCAACGCGTAGACCTTGAGTTAGACATGTACGGTGGCAAACGGACCTTCGAAGGACGAATCTCGGGTTTCACTATGGGCACAGGCTCCACTCTGGCGCTGTTGCCAGCGCAGAATGCGACCGGCAACTTCGTGAAAGTGGTGCAGCGCTTGCCAGTCCGGATCGACGTGATGAACTACGATCCTGACAAACTGCCGCTCTTTGTTGGTCTCTCCGTCACGCCGACAGTGGATTTGAGAACTGCGCCTACCGGCCCGAACGCCGGCAAGTTTCTTCAGGAATCTACCCAACCGGCTCCGTCTGCAAACCGTTAGCCGCCCGCCCGATGAGCGCCGGATTGACTGCAATCTCTGCTCCCGTCGCAACGGCCAGTCCGCGAATCTTCAATCCGTGGCTCGTCGCGCTCGCCGTCGTAGTACCGACTTTCATGGAGGTGCTGGATACCACCATTGCGAATGTAGCTCTCCGCTATATTGCCGGCGGTTTGTCTGCGGCCGTTACCGATAGCGAATGGGTGATCACCAGCTATCTCGCCGCCAATGCTATCATTCTCCCGATCTCCGGCTGGCTAGCTGCACATCTCGGTCGCCGTAACTACTTCCTGATGTCCATCGCGATCTTTACCATCAGCTCCGCGCTCTGCGGCTTGGCCACAAGTCTCGGACAGCTGATTGTGTTTCGCGTGATGCAAGGTCTCGCCGGAGGCGGCCTCCAACCTTCCAGCCAGGGTATCCTGCTCGATACCTTCCCCCCGGAGAAGCAGGGCGCCGCACAGAGCCTCTTCAGCGTCGCCGGTCTGTTCGCTCCAGTCATTGGACCAACCCTCGGCGGCTGGATCACCGACCAATATTCCTGGCGTTGGATCTTCTTGATCAATCTTCCGGTGGGCGCCCTGGCCTTGTTCCTCTGCTGGCTCATGGTGCGTGACCCAGAGTATCTGCGCAACCAGCGGACGGAATTGAAGAAGCGGCCGCTGAATTTCGACTCTATCGGTCTCGGGCTCCTCGTACTCACCGTGGCTTGTTGGGAGATCGTGCTGAGTAAAGGACAGGAGTGGGATTGGTTCAGCGACGCCCACCGGTCGAACTCCCGACGCCCGATAAAATGGTGAAATTGCTTAAGCTTGCCGAGGCGTTCGGCATCCAGATTATTGCTCCTCCCGAGCCGCCGCAAACGTCAAACCAGCCTCAATGATAGGAGCGACACCGATTTCATCCTCTAAATCCTGCACCTGCCGGCTTAACGCGGGCTGTGCGACTCGAAGTCGCGCAGCGGCCTTGGTGAAGCTCAAGTGGGCAAAGGAAATGGACTATCGGCTCATCAAAGAGTTATGGGCTTTTCGTGAAAGTCGGATCGCCGTCCGATTTGCGTATGAATGGCACGACGATAGTGGGAACTGGTTCCGGTCCTATGGGAACGAGAACTGGGAATTCGATGAAAACAGTTAGGTGATTTTTTCCGTGCCTCCGAAATGGGAGAATCTCCAAAGCGACAAATGAGGAATTTTTGAAATTCAATGTGTTCTGATTGGCCGTATTGCATTGTCAAAGGGCAAAAAACTAAAGACGAAAGACAACGTATGAATCGGACCTATAAGGCTGTGCAAGTAACGCAAGCTGGGAAGTTGGAAGTCGTTGAGAGAGCAATCGTGGAGCCCGGCTTTGGGCAAGTCAGAATCCGTGTGGAGGCCTGTGGCGTTTGCCACACCGATGCGCTTACTGTCGACGGCGGTTTTCCTGGACTAACATACCCGCGCGTTCCCGGTCATGAAGTGATCGGAAGAATCGAAGCCATAGGGTCCGGCGTGCAGGGTTGGAAAGAAGGACAGCGAGTGGGCGTGGGTTATATGGGTGGCCATTGCGGGTATTGCGAAAACTGTCGCCGTGGCGACTTTGTCAATTGCCTGAATCAACCCATTTCGGGAACTTCTACCGACGGTGGCTATGCTGAAATGATGATCGCCCAAGTGAGTGGGCTCGTGGCTATTCCTGACGATCTTCTATCAACGGAAGCGGCGCCGCTCCTCTGCGCCGGATTGACGACGTTCAACGGATTGAGAAACTCAAAGGCTCGGCCTGGCGAGCTCGTTGCTATTCAAGGAGTAGGTGGGCTCGGTCACCTCGGAATTCAGTTTGCGCGGCGCATGGGCTTTCAAGTCGCAGCCATTGCTCGCGGACCAGAAAAGGAAGGTCTCGCCAGGAAGCTCGGGGCACATCACTACATTGATAGCAATGTTCAAGATCCAGTCGTCGCACTTCAAACCCTGGGTGGCGCCCGGGTGATCCTCGCTACAGCAGCTAACAGCAAGTCCATGTCTCCACTTCTGGGAGGACTTGCTCCACGCGGCCAGCTTATTGTCGCCGGAGCGGGAGGAAATGAGCCAATCGGGGTCGACCCTGTGCCACTTCTCTTTGGCATGCGCTCGATTGCAGGAACAATGACCGGATCCTCGATCGATGCGGAGGACACGCTTTCGTTCAGTTCCCTGCAAGGAATCCGCCCAATGATCGAAACCGTTCCGCTGGCAAATGCAGCAGAAGCTTACGGACGGATGATGCGAAACGAAGCTCGCTTTAGAATTGTGCTAGTTACTGGCCACTCATAACACGAATTCCGTCCAGATCCGGGACGGCGCGAGCTTTACAGCGGAAAACCCGCAAGACTGATAATTCCAGTTTCCAGTGCCCAGAAGAATTCGGACCGTCGGGATGACGGTTAGTGCCCACCCACCGCGCAGTCCCGGATCGTGTACACGCCGAAGAATCGAGTACAGTTGGAGGTTTGCTATTCTCTCTTCTTCGAATCCTACCATTTTGCATGTAAGTTTGTGAGCGATCGCCGATAACCAGAAGTCGCGAAGCAAAAATTACGAAGATTCCGAGTTAGCATAATCGCTTCGGAATCGGTGACTGAGATTGGGACACCGGAAAAGGAGCTCTTGACAACGCTCGATAATAAGGGGATATCCCTGTATTATGGACGTCGAGTGGTTAAAGCTCGCGGTTGATGATCGTACGTACCTTGCGCCGATGGCTTCCCATCAAAAGATTTGTCGCGTCGTTTCCGTCGTTCGAAATAGCCAACGGCGACGCGCAATGGGCGCTTTGATTTGTCCCTCCCAGTCCGTTGCCGTGTGACTCGGTTCCAGGTCCAAAATCAAATTCAGGTTATATGTGGATAGTTAAGCTAGCTCTTAATCGGCCGTACACCTTTGTCGTCTTGGCCCTGCTGATTTTTGTTCTCAGCCCGCTAGTGATACTTCGTACCCCGACCGACATTTTTCCGAATATCGATATTCCGGTTATATCCGCTGCCTGGACTTACACTGGATTGAATCCAGAAGACGTTGAGGCCCGGTTGACGACACCGTATGAGAAGGTTTTAACGACTCTCGTCGACAATATCGAACATATAGAGTCTACGACTTATAACGGTTCAGCGGTCATCAAGATCTTTCTTCAGCCCCACACCAGCTTGGACAGAGCGAATGCCCAGGTGGTCGGCGCTTCCCAATTTATTCTTCGATTTTTGCCGCCTGCCACGCAACCGCCAGAAATTATCAACTTCAGCGCATCCAGCGTTCCCATTCTTCAACTGGGGCTGTCAGGCAAAGGTCTGGCAGAGCAACAGTTAAACGATCTTGCTGTAAATTTTGTTCGGACTCAGCTGATCACCGTCCCGGGCGCGGTAGTGCCTCTTCCCTATGGGGGAAAGCAACGTCAGGTCATGATTAGTATGGACCACAACCTGATGCAGGCCAGGAACGTTTCTCCCACCGATGTACTTAATGCGGTGAACGCTCAGAGCCTCATACTTCCGTCCGGAACGGTAAAACTAGGGGAGAGCGAGTTGGATGTGCGCACGAATACGGAGCCCCGGACCGTCGCAGAACTCAACAATCTCCCGATCAAGCAAGTGGGAAGCACGACGATTTATCTGAGAGATGTCGCCACGGTGAGCGATGGATTCGCTCTGCAAACCAATGTGGTGCGTCAGGATGGCCGGCGTGGTGTGCTCATGAGTATTCTGAAGGCTGGGAACGCGTCGACGCTGAGTGTGGTCAGCGGGGTGCAAGGGTTGCTTCCACGCATCGCAACGATCGTTCCACCGGAGCTAAAAATGACGCCGCTATCGGATCAAAGCACCTTCGTTCGTAGCGCCGTCAGCGGGGTTATTCGAGAGGCCGTCATCGCAGCGGCGCTAACCGGTCTGATGATTCTCCTATTTCTCGGCAGTTGGCGAAGCACGCTGATTATTGCGGTCTCCATCCCCTTGTCGATTTTGACGTCTATCATTCTGATTAGCCTGTTGGGCGAAACAATTAACATCATGACGCTAGGAGGTTTAGCTCTGGCCGTTGGTATTCTGGTTGATGATGCTACGGTCACGATTGAAAACATCGAGCGCGTTCTGGAAGAGGGCCGCTCGTTGCACGATGGCATCCTGGAAGGCGCTGCCCAAATTGCGGTTCCGGCATTGGTCTCTACGTTGTGTATCTGTATCGTCTTTCTCCCGATGTTTCTGCTGGATGGTGTCGCACGCTATCTTTTCGTGCCCCTGGCGGAGGCGGTGGTGTTTGCGATGCTAGCATCTTACGTTCTATCGAGGACGTTGGTACCGACTTTGGCGATGTATCTGCTCAAGGCCAAAAGTCATCGATCGGAGTCGCGAAACCTGTTTAGTCGGATACAGCGCTCATTCGAGCGACTGTTTGAGCAGATCCGCACCGTTTATCGACGGTTATTGACCAGCCTGCTTGCTAATCGAAAACTCTTTGTACTGGGATTCCTTGGGCTATGTCTCGGCGGCTTCTTACTGGTGCCGTGGTTAGGTCAGGATTTCTTCCCTGATACCGATAGCGGCCAATTCATCCTGCATATACGCGGCAAGACGGGCATGCGCATCGAAGAAACGGCGCGTTTATTCGACCTGGTGGAAGACTATATTCGCCAAACGATCCCGGCGAGCGAGATGGGGAATATCCTGGATAATATCGGTCTTCCCTATAGTCCGTTGAACACGATGCACTCTACCTCAGGGGTTCAAGGCGCGAATGATGGGGATGTGCTGGTTTCTCTCCACGAGAACCATGGGCCGGTAGCCGATTATATTCGCGATCTGCGTTTTCAGCTTCCCCGAAGATTTCCGGGAGTAACTTTCTACTTTTTGCCCGCGGACATTGTGACGCAGATTCTCAATTTCGGGCTGCCATCGCCGATTGATGTACAGATCGAAGGCAATGATGTGGCGGCCAGCCAACAGATCGCTGAGAAGATCATGGCGCAGATGCGGCAAATCCCTGGAATAGCTGACCTGCGGGTACAACAGCCGCTCGACTATCCGACGCTGGAAGTGGCCGTTGACCGGGTTAAAGCGGCTCAGGCCGGATACACCGAACGCGATGTTGCTTCCAGTGTGTTGAATGCGTTGAGTGGCAGTTTTCAAATAACACCCATGTTCTTCGTGAACTGGAAAAATGGCGTCAACTACAACCTCGTCGCCCAAACGCCTCAATACCGACTGCAATCAATGAATGATCTTTTGAATATTCCGCTTAATGCAACCAATGGAACGAGCATGGAAATATTAGGAGACGTAGCGTCGGTGTCTCGCGGCCACGAAATGGGGTTGATCTCGCACTATAACATTCGCCGGGTGATTGACATCTATGGCGCCGTTCAGGATCGGGACCTTGGCGCGGTTAGTCGGGACGTGCAGAGGATCGTGAATGCCAATCAGAAGCTTCTTCCGCGCGGTACGTTCATTAACGTACGTGGCCAGATTCAAACGATGCGAAGCTCCTATCTTGGACTGCTCATGGGCCTCGGATTAGCGGTCGTTCTGGTTTACATGCTAATCGTGATCAACTTTCAATCGTGGCTAGATCCGTTTATTATTATTACTGCGCTTCCGGCTGCGTTGACCGGCATAGTGCTATTTCTATTCCTGACGCATACGACATTGAGTGTGCCGGCTCTGATGGGGGCGCTCATGTGCATGGGAATTGCAACGGCCAATAGTATTCTCGTTGTTTCATTTGCCAAAGAGAGGCTGCGGGAACATGGCGATTCGGTCCGCGCAGCAATTGAATCGGGAGCAACGCGATTCCGTCCGGTGGTGATGACGGCATTGGCGATGATCATTGGTATGGTCCCCATGGCCCTCGGGTTGGGAGATGGTGGCGAGCAGAATGCACCGCTCGGACGCGCTGTCATCGGAGGATTGATGGCTGCGACCGTAGCTACGCTCCTGTTTGTGCCTGCCGTTTTCAGCCTGCTCCATCGTGGCAACGGAAATACAGAAGGCGGCATTGCCCGGCAACCCGGCTTCACCAACGCCTAGCCCGCAAATCCCACGCGCCATATGCATCGACACGCTTATTGCGGGCTAGAGAAAGGACAAAACGAATGTTACTACGCAAATCGAAGGAACCTATGATTGGGTTACAGCCAGCAGAACAAAGAGTCGAGAAAGGAAAAAGTGGCCGGTCCAATGAGCGACGCGCCCCGCGACCAGGTACGATCGTGTTAGCGGTCATTGCCTGTACTGGGTTCGCTATTTTTATCTATTCAGGTATTCGCTCGCGAACGGAAGCCGAAAAGAGATTGGCGCAAAATGTTAGATCTAGCCTCATTCCCATGGTGACTGTCATTCATCCTAAGGGCGGTGCTGCTGCTCAAGAAATCGAATTGCCTGGTAACACCCAGGCATTTACCGAGGCGCCGATTTATGCTCGTACGAGCGGCTATCTCAAGCAGTGGTATCTGGATATTGGCGCTCATGCGAAACGCGGACAGCTTTTGGCCGAGATCGAAACGCCCGAGCTTGATCAGCAGCTGCAGCAGGCAGAAAGCGAGCTGAGGACGGCGCAAGCTAACCTCCAACTGGCACAGATTACCGCGACCCGCTGGCTTTTTTTGCTCAAAACCAACGTCATCTCAAAGCAAGAAACGGATCAAGCCGTCAGCGACCTCAACGCGAAGCGAGCAACCGCTGATTCGGCCGAAGCCAATGTGCGCCGGCTGCAACGACTGCAAGAGTTCGAACATATTTACGCGCCGTTCGATGGGATTATCACGGCTCGGAACACCGATGTTGGCGCTTTGATTCAGAATGGCGATAATACTGTTCCCCAGCAGTTGTTCCATCTGGCGGCGGTCGACAAGCTTCGTGTCTACATTTCAGTGCCTGAAGTATATGCGACCGCCGCCAAATCCGGTGAAATGGTGACGCTGACACTGGATGCTTTTCCGGGGGAGACTTTCACCGGCACGTTGGTTCGTGACTCGGGTTCAATCGATCTAACATCAAGGACGTTGAAAGTGGAAGTCGATGTTGACAATCCGACTGGACGACTTTTACCCGGAGCTTATGCATTCGTTCATCTAAAAGTTCCGGCTCCTCCCGGAGCCGTAACGGTTCCAACCAATACCTTACTCTTTCGTTCGGAGGGCTTGAGTGTCGCGGTCGTACGCAATGGCCGGGCGAAGCTTGTGCCAGTCACGATTGGTCATGACTACGGAAGCACCGTCGAAGTGATGTCTAGTCTAACGGCGGACGATGCCGTCATTATTGACCCCTCAGACTCGATCTTGGATGGATCTCCTGTGCAGGTTGCCGAGCCAGCGCAAAAAGAATCAGCACGATAAGAAGAGGCATTCGGGCGAATTTCAGCGGCAGATTCCACGTTTCGAAAAAGATCTCAAATGAGAGCTAATGCTCGATTAGAAGCTGGAGCGACGCTCCTCGGATCGCATCACGATTCAAGGAGCATCCGTAAGACCTTTTCTTTACCCATCGGCAAATAAGGTATGCATTATCAGGCCTTGATAAATGCCAGCAGTTCCTCGTTGACCTCTTGTTTTAGCGTCGTGCACATGCCGTGCGGCGCGCCCTTGTAGACCTTGAGCGTGGCGTTCTTCACGATCTTCGATGACAGGATCGCGGAGTCAGCAATCGGCACGATCTGGTCGTCGTCGCCGTGCATAATCAGCGTCGGGACGTCGATCTTCTTGAGATCCTCTGTAAGGTCCGTTTCCGAAAAAGCTTTGATGCAGAAGTAAGCTGCTGGGAAGCCGGCCATCATCCCTTGGAGCCAGAATGATTCACGTACACCTTCCGAGATTTTTGCATCCGGCCGGTTGTATCCGTAGAACGGCAAGCTGAGGTCCTTCCAGAACTGTGACCGGTCAGCAACAACGGCATTACGAAGTTGATCGAATGCCTCAATTGGTGTGCCGCCCGGATTGGCGGCGGTCTTGAGCATCAACGGCGGTATCGCTCCAATCAACACTGCCTTGGCCACACGTTTCGTACCGTGCCGGCCGATGTAACGAGCCACTTCGCCACCACCGGTGGAGTGTCCGACATGGATCGCATTCTTGAGGTCGAGCACTTCGACAAGTGTCGCGAGATCGTCGGCGTAGGTGTCCAGGTCGTTGCCGTTCCAGGGTTGGCTCGAGCGGCCATGACCACGACGGTCATGGGCAACGCAGCGGTAGCCGCGGGACGCCAGGAAGAACATCTGGTCCTCAAACGCGTCCGAACTTAAGGGCCAACCGTGGCTGAATACTATGGGCGTGCCGTTGCCCCAGTCCTTAAAGTAAATCTCCGTTCCGTCTTTGGTCGTGATTTTGTTCATGTCTTTTTTGCCTTGTTTTCCATTTTGAGACTTGGCCTGCCGAGCCGCTGCCGCCTCGGTTTCTACCGCGTTTGCTTCTGGTGCCCCCATCGATGCGGCGGCCAAACCGGCCCCGGTCAGAGTGGCCATACTCAGAAGTTGCCGGCGAGTTAGACCAGTTTGACTATCGTTCCCATTCCTATCTTTCATTTGTTTAGATCTACCTTTGTTAGTTGGTTATTCATTATGTCGTTTACCTGAGTCCCTCGACCCGGAGGTTCCCTAGAATGTGCGATTCGGCGGTTCTGTCGCTGCGGCCATTGCTTAGCGTCTCAGAATGTGAGTCAACGCTCGTGGCGGCAGATGAGGCGCTCCAGTACTTTTAGGTTAACGTTTCGTTGCGTGCTTTGATCACGATTAGCCCATCGGGGGCGGGTACGCCCCGCGACCTTCCTGAGCTAGCTGATGTTGACTACTGCTTCTCTGCTCGCGCAACCATGCTCGTTGGTGGCTTCAAGGCTCGGTACGGACAGCCCGCAACAAGGAAGAAGCGTTACCTAACGCGCATAAATTCCCGTTTTCTTGAGTTCTTCCCAGATCGACTGGGTTTGCCTATAAATTCAAGGGAAATGGGGCCAAAAATGAACCAGCGTTGGTACTATTAGCGCTGTCAGTAAGCTGTTTAGTCCAATCGCGAGAGCGGCAAAGGCGCCAGCTATTTCGTCAAATGAGATTGCGTGCGCCGCGCCGATTCCGCTTCCAGCGGTGGGTTACCTCGATAGCAACGGGTGTGGTCACTGCCTTGGGAGCCATGGAGAGTGCAGCCGCACGGCTTCCGCCGCAGATTTCGACCAGGGCGATTCCACCGATGGCTGAGACCAACGAACCGGCGGTTAAGGCCAGAGCGACTCCTGGTAAGCTCCGCCTGAGATGCCCGAGATTGCGTACCAGGGGAACCGCAAGCGCTACCGTTGCCGGCCCGAGCAGAAAGTGGATCATCTGTGCGCCAGCGAAGTAGGTCCTGTACGGGGTACCGGTTATACCGAGGATGCCACCGATTAAAAGAATCGAAATCAGAACCGGATTCGCTAATGCTGCACCGCGACACGCTCGTTGGATCGCATGACCGCTCAAGTAACTGAGAATCGTGAGAGTCAGTCCGAAAAGCGGTGTCGGCGTTAGCTGAACCCAAAGGTCGCGCAGTGCGCTCGTATTCATGATTGGCTCCCTTGGACTTCTTTCCCATCCGATAGGATTGGTGCGGCGACAGCAACCCTGGAGGGCGAACAGATCCGGTGCATGACATAGGCCGTCACGAATAGAGATAAGAACGTCGAGCCAACCAACGCGACAAGAATTGGGATCCATTCCCGAGCGATCAGATTTAAGTTTCCGATCACGCCGACGCCGGCGGGGACGAAGAGTAGGCCAAGACATTGGAGGAGCGCGTGAGTGGTCGAAACCAACGGTTCCGAGAGTGCGCTCGGCTTCCGCAACAGGAACGATGCCAAAAGAAACATGCCGATCACCGGTCCGGGCACCCAGAGTGAAAAGATGCGATGGAGAGATTCCCCGACCAATTGAAAACCCAGTAGGATCGCAAACGCGTTCAACATTTATTAAAGTCAGTTCGATTTGGAGAATTGCGGTAAGCCAAACACCCCACGATTTCGGCCGAAAACTGTTGAGCACTTTGAGAAACTATGTCTGTTTTCAATCCGAAGCATTGTGCGAAAAGACAAATGCGGGAATCCCGCGCTTATCACCGTACCTGGTCGGCCGATCAAAATCGGGTTGTTGGGTCCACCAGAAGCCCGGATCCTCGACTTGGCGGGTCCATGGGAAGTATTCACACGGGCTAACGAAGTTCTGGCTGAACGGCAACCGGACCAGGAATCGGCCTATCATCTTACGCTCGCGACGATCGACTCCTCCAAATTGATCGATTGCTTCGGCCAACTCAGCATCAGAGTCGGTGGCGACTTTCGCTCGCTGGGCCCTGGCTTGGACACGCTGCTTGTCGGCGGCGGACGTGCTACCTGGGAACTCCCAAAGAATGAAGATTTTCTGACCTGGCTCAAAGAAACTGGAAGCAACGTTCGCCGGCTAGCCGCTATCGGCAGTGGAGCGTTTTTCCTGGCGGAAGCGGGCTTACTTCAAGGGAAGCGCGCGACAACTCATTGGCGTTGGGCGGACCGTCTGAAAACCAGTTATCCAAGCATTCTGGTGGATCCAACTCCAGTTTTTGTACGTGATGGCCACGTTTACACATCGGCCGGTGTCTCTGTGTCCATGGATTTAAGTGTCGCAATGGTTGAAGAGGACTATGGGCACATGGTTGCTGCGGAAGTGGCCAAGCGCCTTGTCCTCTTCGTTCATCGACCCGGACAACAACCTCAGGTTAGCCAGGCACTCAAGTTGCAATCTTCTGAAAACGATCGACTCCGCGACCTTCGTCCCTGGATATTGAATCACCTGGAGAAGGATCTCGCGGTAGGGGCTCTGGCCAAAAGGGCCGCCATGAGCGTACGTAACTTTAGCCGGCGTTTTCGACAGTTGTTTGGTGTCACTCCGGCCGACTTTGTAACGCGCGTGAGGGTCGAAACAGCTTGTCGGCGCTTGGAGGAGAGCAACTTGACAATCGAGCAGATCGCGACCGAATGCGGTTTTTCAAGTGCCGAGCTATTACGCCGCGCTTTTCATCGCACGCTCGGAAGCGTCCCCAGCCAGATTAGAGAAAATTCCGCAGCTTCCAGCTTGTTGTCCTGAGTCCGACTTTGCGATTACTTGGTAACGGCGCAAAATGATCGTGGTACGATAATCATCTTGGCCGAAATCGTTGGGTGGGTGTCCTTGTGAGTGCGCGCTCGTCCGGCGACGGTGACATATGAAAATTGATTACGAAGACATTGGGATGGAGAAATCAAATATATCCAAGTTTGACTTTCGAAAGAACGACGGCTTGGGTTTCCAAGTAATACCGATAGGAACCTTTGCCGGCACTATCGAACAGCTCCTCCTCGTTAGGAACGGTGAGATCGTTCCTACAGATACTGGCGATCAAGGCGGCGGTCAGAACTGAGTTTGCAGAGAGGGAACTTCGGAGAGGAAAGTAAAAAGGGATCAGTCACTAAATCTGGTCCCTCGCTGTTTAGTGTGAGTAGCAGGCGGCCTGAAACAACCAAAGTGAGAAGTGAGATGTGACTGGAGACTCGCGCACGTCGACTTGTCCGATAGAGGGAGAATCCTCGCAAAAAAACAAGAATCCAGGCCAGGGGAGTACAGCGGAGCGTAGCCCCGACAAAAAGGGAGGAAAAGGAACCGCGAATCGACCACTAATGGACGCGAATGAGACCACTTCTTTCGTGTTCATTCGCGTCTATTCGTGGTTAGAGAATCCCCGCGAAAGTGAACGATCTCGAATATCAGCACCGCAAAGGTCCCAAAGAATTGACATGAGCTTGTCTTTGGATCGCCATTCGCTGTGCGCGGCCACTCGGATCCGAACAGCCGCGATAAACTCCGATCCGCGAGGACTATTCCACCCGTCTGACATCGGGCGCAGTAGTTAGTCTCGTTATCGGCGTAGCGAATACGCAGAACTTTTTCGCCACATCGGAGGCATGGTTGCCCGTAACGGCCATGGACGGCCATCCCCTTGTGAAATGCAGTGACTTTATCCGGGAAACCAGTACCGGCTTCGGTTTGCAAGCGATCCACCCAGTGCTGAAGCGTGTGACGCGCGGCAACGAAGAGCCGTTGCCATTCATCCGGCTTGAGTTTGTGCGTTCGCGTAACAGGCGATAGTTGCGCGGCGTGCAGAATCTCGTCTGAATACGCATTGCCGATGCCGCTCATTAGGCGGGGATCAGTCAGGGCTCGCTTGAGAGTACGGTTTTCCGCGCTGAGTGCGACGCGAAAAGACTCGAGATCGCTTGTCAATACATCGATTCCTCCCGGGTCCATCGAGCGCAAGCTTTCTTCGCTGCTGAGGAGATGTAATGATGCCCGATGTTTGGTGCCGGCTTCGGTCACTATTAGAGAACCATTGGGAAAATCGAACGCCGCAAGATTGCTACGCCCGGCTAACGAGGCCTGTGGTGGTCGCCAGTGTAGCCGACCGGCAATCATCAGGTGAAGCACTAACCAGAGATCGTTCTCCACTCCAATGGCGAT
>WNFI01036929.1_pt1 | contig 16197 bp, 19 predicted proteins | sample 5400471 | NCBI WGS metagenome assembly WNFI01 (sample SAMN13153348, study PRJNA577476) | soil metagenome | isolation source: 100 cm saprolite on Douglas fir-dominated hillslope | place: USA:California | collected 2013-09-17 | reverse complement strand
TATCTGAATTGTAGGGCAAGAGGGCATGCGCAGATAATTTTAGTTGACAGACCGCCAATTATGAAAATAGCTTCGAATACGGAAGCTAAATCGGAAATGATTCAAAATTTACCCACATCCTGCGCGCAGCCTCACTGGAAGCGTGCTTCAAATGAGGCGTTGATATGATTCCAGAGCGCGAGACTTTTGGTGGTACCTGGCCATTTGCACCACGCTGTTTCGAAGGCAATGGGTTTCGGATGCACTACGTCGACGAGGGGGAGGGTGAGCCCATCATTTGCCTCCACGGAGAACCGACCTGGGGCTATCTTTATCGACGCTTCATTCCGCCTTTGTCAAAGGCGAACCGGGTCGTAGTGCCGGATCACATGGGTTTCGGCAAGAGCGAGACACCTCGCGATCGTGAGTATTTGCTCAAGACCCACGTTGCTCAACACCCTCACAGGTTATGGGCGGGCAAAACCTAGCGGGCTTACGCCGTGGTTTCAGTTCATCAAGAAGCATCACGATGCCGGAACGCTGCACGAAGTGCTTGGACATCTTGACGCAAACATCCTTGGCATCATGAAGATGATCGGCTTCGAAAATTCAGCCGCAGTGGATGCTAACTGGATTTCCGCCTATAGCGCTCCGTTTCCGACTAAGGACGATTGCCTCGGGGCGATAGAGTTTCCGCTGGACGCATTGCTCGGCCGTATGGTGCCGTTTGTCAGAGAAGGGTTTCCACTACTTGAAAGCCTGAAATCGAAACCTGCTATGCTTGCAGTCGGTATGAAGGACAGGGGCATCGCCCCCGATGTTCAGATCGCGGATTTTCGGGGCATCTGGCCAGGTCGTCCTGTCGTCGAGCTTCCTGATGCAGGGCATTTCAGTCAGGAAGACGTACCGGACACGATCGTTGCTTTGATCCAGCTATTCATGCAGAGCACGTGAGCCTGTAAGCGGCCCATCCATAGGTTCGGCTACTCGTTCGAACAGGCCTATGGGCGACAAGAGATCTGGAACAAAGAGCCGGTTTGCGTGCTCCATATCTGAGGAAAGTCAATTATGAATCGAAAGCTCGTCAAGGGCTGTCCGTCAACGATGGGGGACGACGTCCAACTCAATACTACCACGCTGATACGTCACGCAGCGCGGACCCACGGGGATCAGCAGATCGTCTTTCGAACGCCGGATGGCGGATGGGATCACTATACCTATGGGGAGTGCTATCGGCGGGTGTGCCAGGCGGCCAATGCTCTACGCGGACTAGGAGCCGAGCCAGGTGACCGGCTCGGCGTCCTCGACTGGAACAGTCGGCGGAATTTCGAGCTCTACTGGGCGATTCCCGGCATCGCTGCAGTGATGCTGCAGATGAATCCGCGCTTGAGCCCCGACGATCTTGCATATGTGGCCCAGCATAGCGACGCGACCTTCATCGTGGTCGACGAAACACTGCTTCCCGTCGCCGAAGCGATGGCGTTACAATCGAGCCGGATCAAGGGCTGGATCGTGATGACTGACCGACCGCTCTCGGCGATCAAGACCACGTTGTCGCCGCTGTACCACTACGAGGACCTTCTCACCGCGTCCAACACGTCCATTGACTGGCCGGAGATCGACGAGCGCTCGGCCTACGGCGCTTTCTACACGACGGGCACCACCGGGCGCCCCAAAGGCATCTACTATTCGCACCGGTCAATCTACCTGCACTCGATGGCCTTCGCTTCGGCCGTAGGCATGACGCTTGATGACTGCACCATGCTCATGACGCCAATGTTCCACAACCAGTGCTGGGGTCTCCCACAGGCTGCGACGCTGATGGCTAACAAGATCGTCCTGCCCGGACGCTATCTCGCCGAGGAAACCGCACCGCTGACAGAGGCAATCATCCATGAAGGCGTCACCATCACCAACGGTGCACCGGTAATTCTACAGCCGGTTCTCGATCATATTCGTGCGAGAGGGGAACGGCCCGATCTCAGCCGGACCCGGCTGCTCTCCGGAGCCACCGAACCGCCGCTATCGCTGATGCGCGGTTTCCACGACGAAACGGGCGCAGAGGTGATCCATCTATATGGTTGCACGGAGACAACACTGGTGACCATAAACCGGCTCAAGCCGACACTGAAAGGGACCTTGACCGAGGCTGAGCGCTGGAACCTCAAGCGCAAGCAGGGTCTGCCGGCGACCGGCGTCGACATTGCAATACGGGACTCGAAAGGGATGGATTTGCCACACGATGGGGTCAGCTCCGGCGAGATCTGCATGCGTGGTCCCTGGATCACCGCGAAGTACCATGAGATGCCCGACTCCGGGGAGCAGTTCACCGACGATGGCTACTGGCGCAGCGGGGACGTCGGCACTATCGACCAGTTTGGCTACGTCAAACTCACCGATCGAATCAAGGATGTAATCAAGAGTGGTGGCGAGTGGATTTCCTCTATCGACATGGAGAACGCGATCATGACGCATCCCTCGGTGCTTGAAGCTGCCGTCTTCGGCGTGCCGCATCCGAAGTGGCACGAGCGGCCGCTCGCGCTCGTGGTGGTTAGGCCGGGCCAAGAGCTAAGCGCCGACGCTGTCCGTAAGCACTTGGCGCCATTATTTGCGAAATGGCAGCTACCCGAGCAAGTAATCTTCACCAAAGCTGTCGCCCGCACCAGCGTGGGAAAGATTGACAAGAAACGATTGCGCACCGACTACCGGCACATCTACCTGAAAAGCGCCGAAAGCAGGTGAACATGACTTTGATCGGCATCCGATGCCCGCGCCGCCTCACGGCTTGTCGGTCCTCCAGGCATTCCTCGACAAAGGAGACAAACGCTTGAACCTGGGCACCAACGCGACAGCCTTCATCAAGGCGCTGGAGCCGGCCGCAGCCTTCGGTCAGCGACGGAAAATGCCGTGGCAAAGCCTCGATCATTGGCCGTCGATCCGGCCCGGCTGACCACCGCACGGCGCGCCGAGACCGGTCGGATCAGTGGCCTTGTTTCTATGGCCGTGAATTGACCGATATACGAAACGCAAAAATGAACATTCCTTGAAGGAAAAAGACGCCATGGCGCTGATGCGACGCCAATCATTGGTCAAATTCGATGCACCACTATGTGAAACCGTCGTCGAGACGCCGAAACCGCTTGCTCAGGAAGTCCTTGTCCGCATCGAGCGTTGCGGGCTGTGCCATTCCGACCTGCATATCCAGGACGGTTATGCGGACCTCGGCGCCGGCAAGAGGCTTGATACCACGCGCGGCATGACACTCCCGTTCACGCTTGGACACGAGATCGCAGGCGTCGTGGAGGAAGTCGGTCCAGATGTGTCAAAGAGCCTGATCGGGACCAAGAAAGCGGTATTCCCCTGGATCGGCTGCGGCCAGTGCCGCGACTGCGCCAATGGCGACGAAAATCTCTGCCTCAAGCAGCGCTTTCTCGGCGTGACAATCGATGGAGGGTTCGCCAGCCACGTGCTGGTGCCTGACGCAAAATACCTGCTGGACTACGATCCGCTGCCTGTCAATCAAGCGGCGGCGTTGATGTGCTCCGGCGTGACCGCCTATGGCGCTCTGAAGCGCCTAGTCGATCGGCCGCGGCAGCGCAATCTCTTGCTGATCGGTCTTGGCGGCGTCGGCATGATGGGGCTTTCGTTTGCGCAAGCGATGTTCAAGCAAAAAATATCGGTGGCAGATTTGAGCCCGGCCGCGCGCGCGTCGGCGCTCGCCAATGGCGCGGACGTGGCCTACGATCCAGCAGAAGCCGATATCGTCAAGCGCATGGTCAAAGAGACAGAGGGCGGATTTGACGAGATCGTCGATTTTGCCGGGAACGAAAAATCCATGACCTTTGCGGTCTCCGCGGTCGCGCGTGGCGGCAAGATCGTGGTCTCCGGTCTGATGGGGGGTAATTTCAGCCTGCCGATGGTACAATGGATCTACAAGCGCATGACCATCGAGGGTTTTATGGTCGGGACGCTGGCGGAAGCGCATGAACTGATGGCGCTCGCGCGCTCCGGCAAGATTAAGCAGACACCGATGAGAGAAGAGCCGATGGGCGACGTCCAGAAATGGATCGAAGCAATGACTGACGCCAGACCGCAACAGAGTTTGGTTGACGATCTCCGTGGCAAAACAGCGATGATGACAGGGAGTGTTCAGGGACCGCGGTCGCCATTCCTTTCTCCGGCTCATTTCATCGGGAAATAGTAAGCAAAGGAAATGCCATGACCTACGAAACTCTCATTTTCGGGATCGAGAATGGCGTCGCGCGCATCACGATCAATCGACCGGTGCAGCTGAACGCGATGGACGTGCTGATGGCAAAGGAGCTCGCCCTCGCCGCCAAGCAATGTAGCGCCGATTCAGCCGTGCGATGTGTTGTACTGACCGGCGCTGGCGACCGTGCGTTCTGCGCGGGCGGTGACGTCGCGGGCTTTGCATCGGATCCGGAGCGGGTCGATAGCCTGATCGAGGAAATGACCGCGCATCTCGAGGAAGCGATCTCCGTGTTCGTGCGCATGCGGGCGACGCTCGTCGCCGGAGTAAACGGCATGGTAGCTGGCGCCGGCCTCGGCCTCGTGGCGGCCGCCGATCTCGCTGTCGCCTCCCAGAAGGCAAAATTCACCAGCGCCTACACGAAGATCGGGCTCACCCCCGACGGGAGCACGACTTGGTTCATGCCCCGCCTGATCGGTCACCGCCGGACGAAGGAGCTGTTCCTTTTGAACCGCGTGTTGTCTGCAGACGAGGCGATGGCTTGGGGATTGGTCAATCGGGTTGTCGCGCCCGAAGAACTGGCCGCGACGGTCGATGAAATTGCTCAGCAGCTCGCCCGCGGCCCGACACTTGCGTTCGCGGCCGTCAAACGGCTTCTGCTTTCGAGCGATAACGAGGACCTTGAGCAGCAGATGAAACATGAGTCAGCCTCGATCGTCCAAATGTCCCGGTCGCATGACGGCCTCGCCGGGGTGAAGGCGTTCAAAGACAAGGTCGAGCCGAGCTTTACCGGTAGCTAGACTAGACACGCCCCCACAATTCAGTACTCGAACAAGATCCTCAGAGGAGAAAGAAATGTCCATATCAGTTGAGAGATTCGGAAAACAGAAGTTCGCTGAAGTAAACGGCAAACGGATGGCCTATATCGACGAGGGCGCGGGCAGCGCCATCGTCTTCCAGCATGGGAATCCGACGTCGTCCTATCTGTGGCGCAATGTGATGCCGCACTGCGCGGGCTTGGGGCGTCTGATTGCCTGCGACCTGATCGGCATGGGTGGGTCGGAGAAGTTGTCGAATTCCGGTCCTGACCGCTACGGGTACCAGGAGCAGCGGGAGTTTCTGTTCGCACTGTGGGACAAACTGGATCTCGGAAACGACGTGATCCTCGTCATTCACGACTGGGGCTCCGTCCTGGGCTTCGATTGGGCCCGCCAGAATCCCAAGCGGGTCAAAGGGATCGTGTACATGGAGGCCGTCGTCAAGCCGCTGACTTGGCAAGACTGGCCCGAGAGTGCGCGCAAGGTTTTCCAGGGCTTCCGCAGCGAGCGCGGTGAGGAAATGGTTCTTGAGAAGAACATTTTCGTCGAGCGGGTGCTGCCAAGCTCGGTATTGCGCGGCCTGGCTGAGGACGAAATGGCGGTCTACCGCGCCCCTTTCGCGGCGCCGGGTGAAGACCGCCGCCCCACGCTGAGCTGGCCGCGCCAGGTGCCGATTGAAGGAGAGCCGGCAAGCGTCGTCGCCATCGTCGATAACTATGGCCAGTGGTTGGCCGAAAGTCCGATCCCCAAGCTGTTCATCAATGCCGAGCCGGGGTCGATCTTGACCGGGGCGGCCCGCGATTTCTGCCGGACTTGGCCAAATCAAAAGGAGATCACGGTCAAGGGAAGTCACTTCATCCAGGAGGACAGCCCTGACGAAATAGGTCGCGCAGTTGCCGATTTCGCGCGATCGGTACGGAACGGAACCTTCGCGGGCGACTGACACCTTCCTGAGTGTTTCTCAGTGCGACAAAGGCGATGCTCGGAGGGGGGCGGTGAACAGGATGCTTGTCGGTAAAGACAAGCATCCCCGGCGCTGACTCGCCCACGCTGCGGTAACTTCGAGGCCTAGCCAATCGGCTCATACAAAATGCAGGAAATCCTGATATGAACCAGTCCAATCCATCCCCTGTCTTGGTCCAGACCGACGGGCCGATAACAAAAATCTCTCTCAATCGGCCTGATGTGCTGAATGCAATGGACGCAAGCTTGCTGGAAGCCTTACTCGGAGCTGTCGAAAGCGCGACATCGGATCGGAGCTGCCGCGTCATTATTTTGACAGGGGAAGGACGCGCATTCTGCTCGGGAGGCGATATTTCTTTTGGCCTGGAGAATGTCAACGGACCGGGGCCGCTTGCTTCCCAGATTGGGCGTCTGCGCCGCTTCATGCGGGTATCGCAATTGCTTCACGAGAGCGATGCGATCACGATCGCAGCCATCAACGGCGCCTGTGCAGGTGCAGGAATGTCTATCGCGTGCGCCTGCGATTTACGTATCGCGTCGGTCGATGCAAAGTTCAATTCCGCCTTTCAGTTGGCTGGCGTGCCGGGTGATTTTGGCATTACGTGGTTCCTGCCGAGGCTCGTGGGGCCGACTCGTGCGAGACGCCTGTTATTCGATCCGACAAAACATACCGCGTCCGAGGTGTTGAACTACGGCTTGGTCGATGAAGTGGTGCCTGCGGACCAAGTGATGCCCGCCGCTTATGCGCTGGCGGAGCGGTTGCTGACCAGGGCGCCCATCTCGCTGCAGTCAGTTAAGCGCGACTTGGTGGAGTCTGTGGGGCTCGGTTTGTCGGATCATCTTGATCGGGAAGCCGAACGCCATGCAAGGGCTTGTCAGAGCGCTGATGCAAAGGAAGCTGCCGCGGCGTTTTTTGACAAACGCGCGCCGAACTTCAACAGAGCCGATCGAAATTAAGTATGGAATTTCGACAGGCAATTGCAGCTGGAAAATGACCACCGGCGGCAGCTGTGCTTTGAGCATTAAAACAAAAATGGAGATTCGTGCTATGCAGGCTTGGTTATGTAGTGATCCGGTGGGTTACGAATCTCTAGCGTGGCAAGAAGTTCCGACACCGACGCCGGCACCCGCTGAAGTTCTGGTGAACGTCAGGGCTGCTGGATTAAATTTCGCAGATCTTTTGATCGTGCAGCACAAGTATCAGCACAAACCCGCGCTGCCGTTTGTGCCGGGGTTCGAGTACGCCGGCGTCGTCAGTGCGGTTGGCGATGGCGTGACGACTGTGTCGGTCGGTCAGAAAGTCGCTTGTCTCACTGGGACCGGCGGATTTGCCACGCAAGCGGTTGCCCCGGTGGAAAAATGTCTAGTGCTATCGCCGGATTTCGATCTTGTGGATGCGGCGGCGTATATCATGACATATGCTACTTCCTGGCATGCCCTGATGGATCGGGGCCAATTGAAAGCAGGAGAGACGGTGTTGGTGCTCGGAGCCGCTGGTGGCGTAGGCACCGCAGCGATCCAAATCGCCAAGGCGGCAGGAGCCAGAGTCATAGCGGCCGCTTCCTCCAAAGCTAAATGCGACCTCTGCACGTCGCTCGGTGCTGACGTGACGATCGACTACAGCGAGCAATCATTAGCGAATGGTTTTCGTGAAGCTCTCAAGGCGGCTACGGACGGCCGCGGCCCTGATGTCGTCTACGATCCCGTCGGAGGAGAGTTCGTCGAGCCCACCTTCCGATCGATTGCGTGGCGTGGGCGCTATCTGGTGATTGGCTTTGCCGCCGGCGGAATTCCGCGTTTGCCGATCAATCTGGCGTTGCTCAAGGGAGCGTCGCTAGTGGGTGTTTTCTGGGGGGAGTTCGAAAGACGCGAACCCGACGACCACTTGCGTATGATGAACAAACTCGGCGCGTTGTACGCGCAAGGACTGATCAAGCCTTTTATTGGCAGGACCTTGCCCATGTCGGAGCTGCAGACAGCCTATGCTGAGATGGGCTCGCGCGGGGTAACTGGCAAGTTGGTTTTGGTCAATTGAACGGGGAGCGGCATATGCAGGGAGAGTTGTGGCGCCGATGCGCACCAACTTGGCGACACGTCACAAATCTCTAGGCCACCAACCGCCAGCGCTTGGCGGTACGTCATCCAGGTCGATGAGGTGTAACCCCGTTCGCTCGCTTCGGACCAGAGGATGAGGACGTTGATGCCCGATAGGCCGTGCCGTCGTGGCGAAGTGGACGAATCGGTGATGCCTGCGCGGATGCCGTAGCCCACGGCTTGATCCAACTGCGCGTCCCCTGTTCGAGGTCGCGGATGAGCGAATGCCCTCGAGCGGGCGTTGATACTGAGCTGTTCTGACGAAGTGGAGGCGCTCGCCCGAAAATGCGCATTGCCGGATCGGCAGCCACTCGTCTCGAAACGTCGGAGTGGGCAGCTGTTAGCGCGGTTGAGAGGCCGCAAAAAAGGCGGGTCTACAGATAGCTCGTCGTGCGCATCAAGAACAAAATACTAATTCGCGCCGACAGGCTCCCCGCGACCATGCGGCAGATTCTGTCCAAGAGCCTGACCTTGCACGGGTTCATCAACGTCGATTTCCCGGAGCTACTTCCTGACTTCCTGCGCGAGGTTGGCGCAGGAGTCAGAAACGAAGAGATCCGCCATCGGGAAGACATCGTCGATAACCTGGAGAATGCGCCGGCTGCATTCATCGGCATGCTCGAAGGCCGCAACTTCGGAAAGATGATTGTCCGGTTCGCAACCTGAGCAAAGGCAGGCTTCGTTGAACGTTACCATCGCAACGAGCGTCAAACTCTGCTCGCCGTTATCAGCGTCCGGCGACGTTTCGGGGCATGAAATCGAGCCCTTGACGAGCGGCCGGCGCCGACTACCGCTGCCATTGATGGAGAGAATCGAAATGTCTGATCTGCTCGACCTTGTTGTGAAAGCCCACGGCGGCGTTCTTGTTCACCCGCCCGGCATAAGGTACGGAAGCTGGATCCACACTCCGGGAGCAGTGAAGCCTGGAGGGTGCTGGAGGTGACCTACCCGGACGATATCCCTGCCGGGCGGCGGCGGATAGGCGCCGGACCGCTGCGCGACTTCGGGACGGTTGACGCCCGCGGCCGCCACCTTGATCAGGATTTCGCCTCGCGCTGGCACCGGCACCGCGCGGGTCTCGGGCAAAAAGCACCTCCGGGCCGCCGGGCTTGAGATCGGGCGTGCGTTAGGGTGTGTAGATGTCCACGCCGCTTGTCTCCTTGGCGAACACAAGGACAACGACGGACGAAATCGCCGCGATGATGGCCGGGTAGTAGAGGCCCGAGTAGATATCGCCGGTGGCAGCCACGATCGTGAAGGCTATCGCGGGGAGAAATCCGCCGAACCAGGCGACGCCGAGATGGTAGGGAACGGACAACGCAGTGTATCTAATCCGGGACGGAAACAGCTCGATAAGCATCGACGCTGTTGGAGCGAAGGTGAGTATCCCGAACGTCAACAGCGCGATCACCACAAGCAGCACTATGAACATGTTGATTTCAGCGCGATTCGCCGGGCCAGCGACCAAGCCGCTCTGCTTCAGCGTCGCGGCCAATGCGGCGTTAAACTCTTTTGCCTTGGCAGCCGCGTCGGGGTCTGAGCCGTTATAGCTAGGGATGACCTGGCCACCGATTGTCGGCTCTCCATGGAGGCAGACAATGGGCTCACCATCAACTTCTTCGACGTAATGCATTCGAAAGCCATTTTCTTCGAAAAAGCGTGGCGCGAAGGGCCACGTCCCATCGAAGGTTTCGTGCGCGGGAATCATTGCAACTCCGTATTTAGCTAGAGGCTTGTTTTGGCAAATCTTACCCGTTGCGTGCCACGCGCCGGCCGTCACCGAATGGCTCGTCCAATGATGCACTCGCAGAGTTAGTCGTTCGGCGCTAACCTACCTGAGGCAATTGCGCCCTCGGCCTTCGTCGTCTTACCACTCTCACCGATTGGACAATTCATTCTCCACCATGCGCACCCAGTCGGGTTTTCGGGTTATGTTCATCCGGTTCCTCGTCGGAAACCCTGAAGCTTCGGCGACTCCAGTTTTCGAGATCAGAACCGAAACGACATCCTGTCGAAAGCTCACAATTAGCCTCCGATCTCGCCGTTGATAATGGGACCGAACAACTCCCAGTTTTCTCCTTTGAAACGCATCATCTGGAGCTGTTCGACGGGATAGAAGTCGGTGGCGCTGGTGTTGATCTTGATGCCGGGCAACAAGCCTGCGGGCTCGAAATCCTTCAAGCTCGCCGCCTGTTTCGTCACGTTAGCGCGGGTGAGATCGTCGCCGCACTGCTGCAGCACATGGACCATGGTTTGCGCGAGGGCGTATCCGGTCAATGTCAAGTAGTCGGCCTTGTTGCCCTCCGGGAACCACTTGTCCATGAATGCGACAAACTGCTTTACCTCGGGATCGTCTTTCCAAAGCGGATCGACGCCGTCTTTGGTGTATTGCGCCGAGATGATGTCTTGCGCATTCTCGAAACCCGCCGGCTTGCGGCCTTCAGCTTGACGATATGACTGTCGATGGTTGGCTCGGATACCTCATAACCGTCCTCGGCGACAATCATTGAAGCTGCCTTTGCGCCGAGACCGTCCTTGAGGCCCCTCAGAATATCTTTCCCGAAGTCATCATTCTGATAAAGCACCGCGATCTTGGCGTCAGGTTTTTCCTTCATCAGGAACTTGGCGTAGATCCGCGCTTCGCTCTGATAGCTGGGCTGCCAGCCCATGGTCCAAGGGAATTCCTTCGGGTCGCCCCACTTTGTCGCGCCAGTGGCGACGAACAGCTGCGGCACCTTCTTCGCGTTCATGTATTTGTGAATCGCGGAATTGCTCGGTGTTCCGAGCGAACTGAAGATCAACAGAACTTCGTCGCTTTCGACGAGCTTGCGGGCTTGCTCCACCGTCTTTGGAGGGCTGTAAGCGTCGTCATACGAAATGAAGTTAATCTTGCGGCCGTTGATGCCGCCTTCGGCATTGATTTTCTTGAAATAGGCCTCTTCGATCTTGCCTACCACGCCGTATGAAGATGCCGGACCGCTGTACGGCATGATGTTGCCGATCCTGATCTCGGTGTCTGTTGCACCGGTATCGTATTTTTTCTGGGCAGCTGCGCTGCCGCTGGCGACAGCCATTGCGACGATTGCGATCGATATTGCGCGCTTAAGCTTTGTTGAAGACATTTTGTTTCCTCTGGATTTTCTGACTCTTGTCGTAGATGGATTCAAAATAGTGCGCCACTTGCCTTGCACCGTGAGGCACCAGGAAGATGACGAGGAACAGAAGGACGCCGAACACCGCGCCGGAGAGGCCCTTCGAAATTCCCTCCGCTATGTTCGGCACGAAGATGATAAAGGCCGAACCCACGATCGACCCGGGCAACCATCCCACGCCGCCGACCACCATGCCGAGAAACAGCGAGATCGCCAGCGTAATGGTATAGCCATCGGGTGCCACGAACTGCACGGCGATGGCCCCAAGGCCGCCGGCAACCCCGGTGATGCCGGCGCTGACGCCGAATGCCAGCGTCTTGTACAGCGCGACATCGATGCCCATGGCGGAGGCCGCGATCTCGTTGTCGCGGATCGCCATGAAGGCGCGGCCGGAGCGCGACTTCAGCAGGTTGACGGAGAAGATGTAGATCGCGATCGTGACCACGAGCGTGAAATAATACAGCCACATGTCCTGCGACATCGGCAGGCCGAACGGCGCATCGGGCTTTGTCACGACCAGGCCCTGCACGCCGCCGGCCCAGTGCTCGAAATAGCCGAATTTGAGCAGTTGCGGCATCGCGGTCGCCAGCGCGAAGGTCGCCAGCGCCAGATAGACGCCGCTCAGACGCAATGCCGGCTGGCCGAACGCAAATCCGAAGCCAAAGCAGATGACGCCGGCGATCGGCAATGTCAGCGCGTAGTTCATGCCGACATGTTCCATCAGGATCGCCGAGGTGTAGGCGCCGACCGCGTAGAAAGCGCTTTGGCCGAGCGAGAACTGGCCGCTGCCGCCGGTCAGGATGTTCAGCGCCAGAACCGCAAGCCCGTAGATCAAAAGCATCGTGAGCTGGAAGATGATGAAGTTCTTCACGAACAGCGGCACGAGGATCAGCACCGCCAGCATCGCCAGCGAGGTCCCGTAGCCGAGCGTCATGGCCCTTTTCGGAACGGCTTCGACGGCCGGCGCTTCGGTGACGGCTTCCTGAATTGTGCTCATGATCAAACTCGTTTCACGATGGGCCGGCCAAACAGCCCGGCCGGTTTGACAACCAGTACGGTGATAATCAGCGCCAGCGCGATCGGCAGTTTCAATTCATTGCCGACGCCGGGGATGTAGGTCCCGGCCAGATTTTCGAACACGCCGACCAGGAAGCCACCGATCACGGCGCCGAGCGGTGAGGTCAGGCCGCCGAGCACGGCCGCCGCAAATCCATAGATCAGCACGCCGCCCATCATGTTCGGCTCCAGAAACACCACCGGCGCAATCAGCATGCCGGCGATCGAACCGATCGCGGCCGCCATGCCCCAGCCGAGTGCGATCATCCATGAGGTGTTGATGCCGACCAGCCGCGCCGACTCAGGCAGTGAGGCGGCGGCGCGCATCGCAAGCCCCATCCGCGTGAACTGAAAGAAGAAATAGAGCAGGATCAACAGCCCCACGGTGACGCCGATCATGCCGGCCTGGTGGGTGGAGATCAGCTGGCTGCCGAGAAACGGCGACGAGCCGAACGGCGTCGGATATTGCTTGATGGTGAAATCCCAGATCAGGCCGGCGACCGAGTTGATGATCGCGAACAGCGCGATGAAGCCGGCGACGTTGGTCAGGATCGGCGCTTTGGGATGAAGGTCGAGAACATCGCCATTTCGCCCTGCGCGAAATTGAGATGGTCGATCGCCTGGTAGATCATGACCACCGCGAGCGCCATGCAGGCATAGATCGCGCCGGTGGCGATGCCGGCCAGGATCTGGTTGGTGAAAAGCTCCATGGCCGCGCTCCTTAGTAACCGAGATAGGATTTACGGACGTCTTCGTTGTTCGCAATGTCCTTGGCGTTGCCCGACATCACGATCCGACCGGTCTCGATCACATAGGCCTGGTCGGCGAGCTCAAGCGCGAGTTGCGCGTTCTGCTCCACTACCAGGATGGTGACCTTGTCCTCGCGGTTGATCTTGCCGAGGATCTTGAACAGGTCGCGCACGATCAGCGGCGCCAGGCCGAACGACGGCTCGTCCAATAGCATCAGCCGCGGCCGCAGCATCAGCGCGCGGGCGACCGCGAGCATCTGCTGTTCGCCGCCGGAAAGCGTGCCGGCCTGCTGCGTATAGCGCTGCTTCAGCACCGGAAAATGGTCGTACATGCGTTCGATGTCGGACACCACGCCGGCCTTGTCGCTTCGCGCAATGGCGCCAAGCTGAAGGTTTTCCTCCACCGTCATGGTGGTGAAGGTGCCGCGGCCCTGTGGCACATGGGCGATTCCGAGGCGAACGATGTTTTCGGTCGAACGGTTGGTGAGTGCGGCACCCTCGAATTCGATCGCGCCGGTCGAGCGCACCATGTTGCAGATCGCCCGCAGCGTGGCGGTCTTGCCGGCGCCGTTGGCGCCAAGCAGCGTGGTCAGGCTGCCCTCGCTAAGCGCAAAGGAAAGGCCGTGAAGGGCCTGGACCTGGCCGTAATAGGCGCGCAGGTCCTTGACGTTGAGCATCGCCGTCATTGGTCCTTGCTCCCCAGATAGGCCTTGATGACATCCGGATCGGCCTGAACCTGGGCCGGCGTTCCCTCGGCGAGCTTGCGGCCGAAGTTGAGTGCGACGACATGGTCGGCAATCGACATCACGAGCCCCATGTGATGCTCGACCAAGAGCACGGTCACTTTGCGGTCGTCGCGAATGCGGCGGATCAAATCGCCGAGTACGTGGACTTCCTCATGGTTGAGACCGCCGGCGGGTTCGTCGAGCAGCAGGATCTTCGGATCGGCCGCGAGTGCCCGCGCCAGTTCGACGCGCTTCTGGGTGCCGAACGGCAGGCCGGAAACCACGGTGTGGGCGACGTCGTTGAGGTGGAGATAGCCGATGATTTCGTGGACGCGCTTGTTGAGTTCGGCCTCGCCACGGCGGACCCAGGCCAGTTGGGCGCGTCAGAATGGACGCGCCCTCCACTAGGATGTCGCCCCTGCTCGGCTGATAGAGTCGGCTCAAGCAATTGAAAAGCGTCGTCTTACCGGCGCCGTTCGGCCCGATGAGCCCGAGAATTTGCCCTTGCTGCATGTCGAAAGACACGCCGTTCAAAGCGATGACGCCGCCGAACACAACGCTGACGTCGCGAACCGCCAGCAAGGGAGAGCGCCGCTGCGCGAGTTGTGCCTGCATCATCTCGTTTCGTCCGAACGACCGGCCGGGCCGGAATGACCATGCAAAACTGTTCGCCGGTTACAATGATGAAGGCTACCTGCTCCCCTTGACCACACGTTTAAACTTCCCTCCTGCCTTTAATTTTGTTTTTGTTTTCTTGATTGGGGCGCCCAGTTGTCTTGCTCCAGCTCCAGGCAATCATCTCCATCTCAAATGCCGGACCGAGCCTCGCAACCTTCGCTTCAACACTACCGGGTCCGAGAGCAAGAAGCGTCCTTCCCCGATGTCACCAACCAATTGCTGCCAGCTTCCAGCACGAAGCGGGTTACTCTCAGAGAGTGCGGCGGCGGTTGCGAGAACAGAAGCCCTCGTCAATTCGATCGTCCTGCTTCGGCGGATATGCAAAGAGCGAAACCACACTCAGCCGCAGCAGTAAGTCGATCGAAACGTTGCACCCGTGACGAAGGCCATCAATTCCAAATTCGAAATACGCCTGATAATTTCACGCCACCCACACGACGTAAAAAGAAGGTAGCCCCTTCGCAACGGAATCAGCACAGACGAAACGGATCGTCCGACTGTATCGCCACTTTTTTGATAAACGCCTAGAATCGCCCCCTTATCGATCGCGCCGATCATTGCTGAGGCTAGACGATCGATGTCGCAACTAGAACGTCATTTCTGCCACCTTTTGGGACGTCAAATATTCTCGGCGGCATTCGGCTGTCAGCCGGGACAACAATTCCGTCCGCCGGTGCTCCGATTGCTTGCGGCGGCGGTTATCTAAACGCGCGCGGTTTCCAATGGTACGTGCCGGCCACCGCAAGCCGCTGCCTTTGTCGAGGGATTCCCGCCGAGGTCGTCATGGCTGATACAGCCTATGACGCCGATCACTTGCGCCAAGTCATCGCCACAAAAGGGGGCGCTCGCCGTCATCCCCAACAATCCGTCACCTGCGCTCAAATATCCGCTCGACACCTAGGCTATATGAATTTTAGTAATGCCCTGTTCGGGTCCGAATAAGCTCGTAGCGCGAACATGGTGTGCGCACCCGCGGCTGGAGCTGGGCTTGACGTCGAAACGGCTGGAACAGGCATAGGCGCACACTGCGTGCTATCACTGCTCATCGAGCCAAGCGGATATGTTGTCGACGGTATCTTGGTAGAAAGTTCGATACAGACCCTCTGTACCATACGCGATATGTGGTGCGCCGAGCACATTGTCCAAAGAGCGATATGGATGATCCGCAGGCAGAGGTTCGACATCAAAGACGTCCAAAGCCGCACCGGCGATCTTTCGCGCTTGTAGCACCTTTATCAAAGCCTCGTCGTTTACGACTGGTCCACGAGACGTGTTAATCAAGCGCGACGTTGGCTTCATCAGCGCGAGCTCCGCTTCGCCCACCATCCCCTTGGTCCGTTCGCTGAGGACAACGTGTATGGTTAGAATGTCTGACTGGCGGAATAATTCGTCTTTAGAGACGCTTATCGCGCCCGCCGCAGCCGCCCGTTCAGGGGTCATATTCTGACTCCAGGTAATCACATTCATGCCGAATGCGCTTCCGATTTTTGCGACCTGTGCGCCGACATTGCCAAGCCCGAGGACGCCGAGAGTCCTGCCGTTGAGATCACCTCCAATCGACTGTTGCCAACCTCCTGATCGGAAATTGTTGCTTTCAGCAACGAGGTTGCGGACGCTTGCCAAAATCAATGCCCATGTGAATTCGATCGTAGGTTCCGACCTGTAGCCCGTATGAGCAATTGCTATCCCGCGCTCGGCGGCTGCAGAGACATCTATGGCAGCGTTGCGGGGTCCGGTTGAAGCAATCAATTTCAAATTCGGAAGGCGGGCAAT
>WNFI01707770.1_pt1 | contig 16201 bp, 10 predicted proteins | sample 5400471 | NCBI WGS metagenome assembly WNFI01 (sample SAMN13153348, study PRJNA577476) | soil metagenome | isolation source: 100 cm saprolite on Douglas fir-dominated hillslope | place: USA:California | collected 2013-09-17 | reverse complement strand
GGTGAACGTCGCTTTTCGGCAATTGCGGAAGTTCGGTCACTTGCACCGCGCTGAAATTGGAATCGGAATCCAAACGATTACGCCAAGCATGGCGGCGGCACTGAGCCTCCCGCGAACGTACGGGGTGGTCGTCTCCGACGTTCTGCCGGGCAGCCCGGCCGAAGCGGCAGGGGTGCAAATCGGAGACGTATTGGCCGCCGTCGACGGGAAGGCAGCCGACAATCTGCCGCTGGTGGCATTTCATTTCTATTTGCTGGAGACGGGAGACAAAGTCCATCTCGACATCCTTCGCGGAAAGAGCCGGTTCGCTTTCGATGTCCCGGTGATGGAGCCGCCACGCGATATGGATCAGATCACCGCGCTGGCCGACCCGGAGAAAAACCTTGTGCCGGCGCTGGGGATTCTTGGCGTGGAAATTGACAAGAAGATCGCTTCGCTGGCGCCGGACTTGCGCGATCCGTTTGGGATTATCGTTGCCGCTCGCTCGGCGGGCGCTGGCGTGGAAGTGCCGCTGAACGCCGGCGACGTGATTCGCACGCTGAATGGCCAGCCGATGACGACGCTGGATCGGCTGCGTAGTGCGCTGAAGGCTCTGCCACCGGGAGCGCCGGTCGCTCTGCAGATCCAGCGCGACCAGAAGCTGCTTTTCCTTTCCTTCACGCTCGATCAGCCGTAAGGGGCCGCAAGGGGGATGGGAGGGTTGAAAGTTGACCGTTGAAAGTTGAAAGTCGAAAGAAAGAAGCGGAATCAACACCCCGACCCTGTCGGGGCAGGCGTCGACTCCAGAGAGCGCGGAGTTCAAGGAAACGGAAGAAGAGGTAGTCCTGCCATCGAGATACTGAGAGCGCTGAGAAAGAGGCTGGTTACTCAGTGGAACCCTACCCCCCACCCCCGGTGTTTTGCGCGAAGAGTGCGGAATCGCTTGAAAATAAAAGGGTTGAGTTTTGCGCGAGTGCAAAAAAGCGCAAAAGAGTGCCCAAGAATGTGAAAAGAAAGGGGATAGGGGGCAGGAAATAGGGGATACGGGCTCTGAACAGTAAGGCCCCCTCCCACCCCCCATGAAAATGGAATGTTATCAAAAGAAAGGAGTTGCGCGAGGGGCATCGCGCAAGTGGTTGAAAAGAAAGGTGGATGCGCGACGGGATTTTGGGCGTTCCTCGCCGCGGAGGTTGCAGGTGCCCCCTCTCCGCGAAGCGCCCCGACCGGATCGGGGCAGGCGCCGCATGCGAGTGAAGCAGTGGCCCCCACCCCTATGTTTTTGTAAAAGATTGATGCGACAGGGTTTAGGGGGTGGGGGTCGGCAAAAAGATTGATTCCATGGGAGTTAGACGGACAGCCGCGTACAGCGGTCGAAGGGCAGGACGTGATTCGGAAGTGTGAACTGGCGAACACGGGGCAGGATAGCACGCGGCTATCAACTTGTTAAGTATTTTGCAGGGAATGGGGAGAATTGGGGGTTGAACGGTTGCAGAGGCGGGTTGAACGGTTCCCGCGGTCGCGAGACGAGCAGGAAAAAAAGCAAAGTCAAAAGCCTTACACGTAAACCCGAAGTGCTGATCGTACGCTCTCGTCCCGGTGAGAACCGGGATTCGGATAGAAGAATCATGGTCGTGGTACAAGGCCGTATCGATGGTTGGCGGAACGATCCGCCGAAAGCTGATTCACCGTGAAAGTTTCAGAGCCTCAGTCCTCAACCACTCTGGCAACCAAACGGTGCTGCAAAGCACGGCGGGGGAGAAGTGTCTCTTGACAACGCCTTCGATCTTATCGAGCGCCACCCGATTCAAAAGCCTGTCCCACCCGCCAGAAGACCAAAACTCTCGAAGTCCTACGAACAGCTGAGCAAAGGAAAACAACAAGTGGCCTTCTTCTGAACCTTTTAGAAATCCTTGCTCACTTACATGCATCCCCCACAACGCGGACGCTGTCGGAACCCTGGATATTTGTTCCATCAAAAGTCTTGCCAGTGAGAGTGGCCGAGGTCTGCCCACACACGGTGCCAGTAGCTTGGGTCTTGAAGTGGAGGATCATATCGGCGCGCCCATCTCCATTCACATCCTCCAGGCTAGACTGTACAGGAGGAGCTTCTGTCCCGGTTGCACCAAAGCGGACCGTGGACGGGTCTACGGAGCTGGCGTCAAAGGTGTTGGTCGTCAGAATGGCTACGGGGATGTTCCCTTCGCTATCAAGATTGATGCTGTTCGGGAAGCTACCGGGCTTGATGTCCACCGGTATCAAGAGGGCCAGAGTTCGAGCCCCTGGCGCCGAGCTATAGGTAAATTCAAACACGTTCTTCCTGCCTGGAACTAACTGCGCTTCAAAAAGGTTGAGGCTCAAGTTGGCATTCCTGTCATACGCATGCACAGCAAACGAGTACTCCAGGTTTGCAACCGAAGGCGAGCTAACTTCGATTGTGTAGTGGCCATCGGAAGGTACCCTAATGATCGCCATATGGATCCCTGCGTCGGCAGGAGGTGGTGGATTCTGGCCCGAGTCGTCTGCGAGAGCCTGCTCAAAGACGTAAGATGAGTTGGCGATGTTTCGCAGGATCGTTGATGTCACTGGATCAAAACCAGTCCGATTACCGTTGGGGTCAGTGATAAGTACTTGAGCCGGAGCAAGAACGCTGACGACGACGCCGCTGAGGTCAGTGCTGGTTACTCTGTAACGAACAAAGCCATTGGACGTATTCCTGTAGGCCGGGTCATCTAGACGGCCTCTATCGAAGAACGGATCGTTGATTTTGAAGCTGCTGCCAAAATATCCGGTTCCAACGATGAAATGACCGGGCTCCCTGAGGATGACCGGCCGTTTCCCATGGATTTCACTGCGCAAAATCTGTGCGTCGTATAACCCATCATCGGCGTATTCAATTATAGGGGTATTGAACACCCGGTGCGCATCCATGGAGTATTGCCCGGCTGCGGTCCAGATCACACTTCCGCGGAAATAGCCCCGACTCACGCAGACTAGTTTATTGCACTTGCTGTCCAGTTTAAAATAATCGTTGACTGTGCCAGGGTTAGTCGGATTGCCATGCGGGTCAAGCGTCACACCATGGAAGGCAAGAACCATGGCCACGGATGAGACTGCACAGCCACAGGCCCTCATCGTCGTCCCGCAATTCAGGCGAAGTCTCCCACATATCTCCACTCAGTTGTGGTGAGGGTCGCGACTACGTCTCCTGTTCCAAAGGGATACTCAACCATCACTGGCCGACCGAGAGCGTCCACAATAATGTTCTTCGTCCCCGCAGGCAGATTGATGAAATACCCATGCGAAGAGAAATTCCATCCGTCAAGATCCTGGAGGTTTGCGACGTCAACGACCTGCGCACAATTGCCGCTAGGACAGGGGAGAGCGTTAGCGATAATGGAATGGACCGGATCCGCAATGTTATTGTTCTGATCAAAGACGTTTGCATGCTTCACTCCTCCCACAAAGACAAATGAAGTAATCGCATTAGCATCGCAAAGCTGGGTCGCCCATGTACCCCCAGCGCCTGGCCCCGAGGCACAATCTGTAAGATTGGCCAGCAGAATGCCACCATTTTGCACGAACTGGGAAATCGCCGGATGGATGGTCCCGCTAGGGAACACATTATTGTAAAAGTCTTGGGTTTGGGCGGCCGCAATCACAATTGCGCCGAATTGCTGTAGATTGGTGGCCCCGAGCTGATTTGAGTGGATTGCACACGTGCCTTTCTGCTGGGCCGTCAACTCGGCAATGTTGGCCCCCAAAGGAGCGTCTATTGGCGCAAACCATTCCACACTGTCTTGGATTACTGCGACTGTCTCACCACCTGCGCATGGCAAGTGGGAATGAGGCAGCAGAGGACCCGCCTGTCCGACGCCGTTGTACACTGAGGTCGCCGTCTGAGCCTGTAGTGAAATCGGCTCCAGTGCAGCCATCGCGGCTAAAGTGACGGCGACAACCAATGGCTTCACCATCAAAAGGTTCGTTCGGCTCATGACTCTTTCCTTTCTCGAGACTGCGGCCAGTGTGCGGACACTTCCCCGCGCGATGAAGTCTTCCGTCCCTTGCTCGCGCCGGGTTCGCGCTCTCCGCCGCGTGATAGGAACTGAATGTGAACCCTCTCGATAAACCTTGTCGTCACCCAAATGGGTGATTTCAGGTCGAAACTCGCAGATTTTGAATCCGCGCGGTCTTTCCGCGAATCTCATCATCAATCCCTCTCTCGATCTCCCTCGCCCGCCGGGCAAGGATTTTCTTCCAGAACCCGCCGGGTCGCACGTTTCGAGCCCGTCTACCGCTCGCTACTCATTTCGCTCCGCGTCGCGCCCTAGTGCGGGCCGAAAACCACCGTCAGGTTGAAGTTGCTGACGGAACCAATCTCGGAAAAAATCGTCCCTCCAACGAGCGTTCCGAGTACCGTTCCCGAGAAGCCTGAAGAGAAATTATTGAATTTGCCACTCTGTTTTGTCATGACGGCGGTGCCATATCGGTTTTGCACGGTGAAGTCACCCCTGCTCGAAAACAGCCCATTCTTAGCCCAGCTGACTGCTACGATCCCGGGTGATGCTGGAATGAAGGAAAAATTCCCGGTGCTAAAGTTGATTTCGAAAGCTGAAACAGTGAATCCCGGCTCAGTAGCGGAGTTAAACTCTAACTTCAGCGCGTTTGGTGGTGTCCCAAGCCCATTTTTTACATCCCCGGTGAGCTCGTCGTTGGCAATCTGCCCAAAGCCGAATTGGCAATCCTCGATGTCGGTGGCGAAGTTAAACACGCATAAGGAGTAGAAAGCAGAGGTAGTGGTCACCGGCTGGCCGGTGATGGCGTCTTTCTGCGTGTTTCGGCTCGCACTGACGAAAGTGTCGGTGAATCCCGCCGTGGTGGAGCTGAAGGAGTCTCCAGCCGCGAATGTACCTTCAGCGTGAACATTAGTGGTTACCTGGGCGGCCGTGGTAACGCTGAACGCTCCCAGCAGCAAAAGAATGCAGCAGTATCGGCAGTACATGATCATAGGGTTTCCTCCTCCTCGTCTGGTTGTTTGTTGTGAGGCTTTGAAATGTCCCTTGACAGGATGGTGCCCCTCTCAAGAAATTTGTCGTCACCCAAATGGGTGATTTCAGGTAGAAGGTTTGAGATGCAGGGATACAGGGCTCTGCAGGATGAGCTGCATGAGCTCCGCCTGCCGCCTTGTGCCGGTTTTTTCGAAGATTCTTTTGAGGTGTGCCGTACCGGCTTCGACACGCAGAGCCTGGTGCGCTACGACCGGCGTAACGAGGAGATTCAAGGGGCGACCAGCAAAGGCGCGGGAAATGGTCACTCCGCCACCAGGGTGAGAAACCTGGCCCAAGCTGGTTCGAATTGCACCGCGTATGAGAGTACGAAGGGCAGCCGTTTCGTGGGGAAGGCCAGCGTGCAGGCCATCAGCCTGAACGGTGAGGCCGTCCTTCTTGCGCACTATGGCCTCCGCGCTGCGGTTCATCAGCAGTACGCGTCCTTCGTGGTCGAGAAGAATGACGCCCATAGACCAACGATCAAGGGCGTCGCTCACAGCCTTCTCTCTGAGCTCAAGGCTTACCATCCGGCGGTGGAGTTGAACCGCCATCTGAAGGTGAGGTACCAATGTCCGGACAAGCGACAGGTCATCTCCATCAAACGGACGGGCATTCTGGCCTCGGATCGCGCCAATCATGCTGGTCAGGGATTGTTCCCTGAAAAGAACGCCAAGCAATCCGTGCCGCTGTCTCTGAGGTGCAATCCATTCGTTATAGAAATCGCTTCGGAGAGCTTCCCGATCAGGGCAAAGCATCTCGCTTGGGCAAACCCTTCCTGTAGAGAGCAAGTGATTTCCTCGAATAAGATAGACATTCTTACCGGCGTAGTGCTCTTCGTAGGAACGAGTATAGGAAGGGTCAATTCCCACACTGGCCGGGGTGCTCAATCCCTGACCCCGTAGGTCTTGCACGAAAAATGTCGCGGCTTGAGCGCTGAGGCTTCGCTTGAACGATTCGAGGAAGGCCGGCCAAAAGTCTCCATCGCCAGCAGCGTCGTAAACACATTCAACTAATTTCAAAATGGCCCGCTTGGAGTACATGTGCGGTGGCTCTTGATGGGTTCCGATCGGGAAAAAGGGCCTAGCCTCGTTCGCGTTTACGAGTGAATATTTGGTTTGAGACGGGTACTCTTGCGAGGCGTGAGCGGATTTTGCGCTGCGGGACTGTAGGTGTCAACGAGGACGACTTACCCGTGGTAATTATACTCAGTAGCGAACAACGGACTCCGGGCGGAACGGTTGCGGAGAAAGCCTACTGCCCGCCGTTTTCGACAACCAAGGCAGCGGGATTTCTGTTATCTGGGCAGCGCCACGGGCAGCATTGCCCTAGGTACATGGAAGAGAAAATGAGGTTTTTGCGGGCCTCGGACGAAACCGTTCAACCTCTTCTCTTGCTCATTGCCAGCGTGACTTGCCCAATCGCTTCAACTCTTCCACGATTCTCCGCATTTGTTCAACCAAAGTGCGATACTCCGCCGTCCAAACTTCTAAGGTATCGAAAGGAAAGGGAGGGGATTCTTAGTGCCCCCTTAGAGCAGCATGTTCGCCCCTAACCGCTTTGTGTAACTAAGTGCTTTAGATTAAACGTATTAGACAGACGGCACGAGAGCTACGCCAGGGAACTGCTGTAACGAAAGGTTACAAATTGCGTCGGCAAGAACCGGTGTTCTAAAGCGCCTAAGTAAGTGAATATTTAGGAATACAAGGGAAGACTGTCAACGCACAATCCCGCCAATTCCGCGATGCAATCGGCCGGTCCCTGCACGACGAAGCGGCGATGGTAGAGGAACAAGGCGCGCAAGCCGGCAAGCTCCTCGCCCCCTCCGGCCCTTCCGGGACCACCGTGCAGACAGCTGGGCACCACATTGCCGTGGCCGGTGTGCTGATTGCCAACCGTTGAATCCACAACTAAGACTCTTCCATGAAAGTCTCCGATGCCAAGGACCGTGTCACGGGTGAAAATAGGATCGTTGGAAAAGACAGACGCAACGAGTGAACCTAAGCCTCGGCGCGTGATGGCGATGAGATCCTCCAGACCGTCATAAGGCACCAGCGTCGCTACCGGGCCGAAAACCTCGACGTCATGAACGTATTTCGCATCGAGTCCATTCTTGCAGGCGAGCAGCGCCGGTTGCACAAAGGCGGACTTTTGCAGATCGGCATCAATCGGCTGGAAATTCTTGTCACCGCCGAACAGGACCTCGCATTCTTCCTTCAACTTGGCCAGTCCTTCCAGGCAAGAGGACTGCTGCGCTTTGTTCACGACCGGCCCCACCTTTGCGTCGGGGTTCCGGGGATTACCGACTTTCATGGAGCTCAAGCGTGCCGTGACGGCATCGCCAAAGGCTTTGAGCTGCTGAGGCGGAACCAGGACGCGCCGGATGGTCGTGCATTTCTGGCCGGCTTTGAGGGTCATCTCGCGGACAACTTCTTTTACAAGGAGGTCGAACAGATCTGTGCTGGGAGCGCAATCAGGCCCAAGAATGGCCGAGTTGATGCTATCTGCCTCAATATTCACGCGTACGGATCGGCGCAGGACGTTTGCATGAGAGCGAATGCGCGCGGCGGTATCAGCCGAGCCGGTAAAGGAAACGATGTCCTCTTCTCGAACATGGCCGAGCAGGTCGCGAGCGGAGCCACAGACGATGGAAATCGCTCCAGGCGGCAAGAGATCCGCCTTCACAATATCTTCCACCATCCGGTGCGTCAGCCAAGCCGTGGGGGAAGCGGGCTTCACCACGATAGGGACTCCAGAGAGCAGCGCAGGCGCAGCTTTTTCGCAGAGACCCCAGGCGGGAAAATTGAATGCATTGATGAAAACGGCGGCGCCTTTCGCGGGCATCAGAAAGTGCTGCCCAACAAACACGTTGCTCTTCGAGAGTGGAACCAGCGCGCCTTCCTTCAACATTTTTCCTTCCGCCAGCGCCCGGCCGATTTTCGCGTAATACTTCATGGTGTAAATTGCGCCGTCCACATCGAAAGAGGCATCGGCCTGGTTTGCTCCCAAGTTCAAAAGAGAGAGCCGAAAATACTCGTCGCGATTTGCAGCCAGGACATCGGAGATCTTGGCCAGCATTTCAGCGCGCTGGGCATAGGTGAGTTGGCGGAGCGCAGGTCCGCCGTGAGTTCGCGCAAACGCGAGGGCCGCTTCAAGATTGATACCCTGGGAAGATATGGTCGCCAGCTCGTCTCCGGTGACTGGATCGATGAGTGGCTCCCCGGGACCACCGCCTTCGATCCACTGACCATTCACGTAGTTAGGCAGCTTCATCGGTGAACCTCCGTTGATTTCACGATCTTAGCCCTTAAACGAACTCTCGAGAGCGAGAGCCGAAGCGCATAGAGAGCAATGCGAATTCGGCATAATACTGCATATTCGAGCCAATTGAAACCGGGCGTTTCAGGAATCCGGCACCTGCAATGATCCGTCTAACATTAAGAATATAAATGTGTTATATAAATGCTAGGTTTCGTCAATGTTGTGGACGGAACTCCCGCGATGAAATTCCCCATCTTTCTTGACCCTGCGACGGCAGTATGTACTATAATGCACCTTCGATCTGTGAGCGCATGAGCACACCGGCAAGCACCAATTCTAAGGTTGCCAGTCTACACCGGGCGACTCCGATTCCCGATGGCGATTTCCTGCTCTTCCTTGGCAAACGAGTCCGTCATCTACGCAACGTCCGCGGGATGACCCGCAAGATGGTGGCGCGGGAATCGGACGTGTCTGAACGTCATCTTGCGCAACTTGAGGCTGGAGAAGGAAACGTCTCGATCGTGTTGCTGCGGAGGATTGCTGCGGCGCTCAATGTTTCGCTCGTCGAGTTATTCGCCCCCGAGGTGGAAGAGCCTGCCGAGAAACAGATGATCCAGCGATTCCTCGAACGTCTCCCCAATCACCGTCTTGAAGATGTGGTTTTCCGGCTTATGCGGGATTTCAATCCTGGAGAAAAAGTGCGCCGGAAGCGCATCGCGCTGATTGGTCTGCGCGGAGCCGGCAAGTCTACGCTGGGATCCAAACTGGCGTCTGAGCTGCGTGTCCCCTTCATCGAACTGGATGGTGAGATCGAGAAGGATACGGGAATGCCCCTCGGGGAAATATTCTCACTCTATGGGCAATCCGGCTATAGAGCGATCGAGCGGCGCACCCTGACGAGAGTGCTCACGGAGCATGAGTGCACCGTGGTGTCGGTGGGAGGAGGCGTGGTGTCTGAAAAAGAGACCTTTGACTACCTCCTCTCTCATTGCTACACCATTTGGATAAAGGCTCAGCCGGAGGAGCACATGTCGCGGGTGCTTGAACAGGGTGATTTTCGCGCGATGGCCGGGAACGATCAGGCGATGGAAGACTTGCGGCGGATACTTGAGGCGCGCGAACCGCTCTACCGGCAAGCGGACATGGAGCTCGACACCTCCGGCAGTCCGGTGGAAGAGAGTTTTTCGAGATTGAAAACAACTTTGCAGTCGAACTTGCAGTAGGAGGATCTCGTGGACGTTGTTGCTACTCAAGAATCCCAGGGGAAAATGGAAGCACTCGATTTCCAAACCGATCCTTCGCGATACAAGCACTGGCGTCTCGCGTTTGACGGCCCGGTGGCGACGTTGACGATGGATGTTGCCGAAGACGGTGGAATTCGCCCGGGCTACAAGCTGAAATTGAATTCCTACGACCTCGGCGTGGATATCGAACTGCACGATGCGTTGCAGCGCGTTCGATTCGAGCACCCGGAGATTCGTTCGGTCATCATCACCAGCGCAAAGAATCGCATTTTTTGCTCCGGAGCCAACATTTATATGCTCGGACTGTCCTCGCACGCGTGGAAAGTGAATTTCTGCAAATTCACGAATGAAACTCGGAATGGGATCGAAGACGCGAGCGCGCATTCCGGACTGAAGTTTCTCGCCGCCTGTAATGGAACGACGGCCGGAGGTGGATACGAGCTGGCACTGGCCTGCGATGAAATCATTCTCGTGGACGACCGCTCCTCGGCGGTCAGTCTGCCGGAGCTGCCACTGCTGGGCGTTCTGCCTGGAACAGGCGGATTGACTCGGGTGACCGACAAGCGCAAAGTGCGCCGGGACCACGCCGACATGTTCTGCACAAATCCGGATGGCGTTCGCGGTCAAAGAGCAAAGGAGTGGCGGCTAGTCGATGACGCCGTCAAGCCGCAGCAGTTTGCGGAGCACATCAAACAGCGCGCATTGAAGCTTGCCGGGGAGAGCGATCGCCCTGCGGATGCAAAAGGTGTAGCGTTGACGCCGTTGAAGCGGACGATTGATGAAGCGGGGCTGCACTACTGCTACGTGGATGTGCAATGGAATCGCGAGGCGCGCACAGCAACGATCACGGTGCGCGCGCCGGAATCCGTTAGCGAACATAGCTTGGAAAGGGTTATTGCGGCGGGTGCGGATTGGTGGCCGCTGCAAGTGGCGCGAGAGCTGGATGACGCGATTCTGACTTTGCGCGCCAGCGAGCTTGATTTGGGGCTTTGGATTATCAAGACGGCCGGAAATCCGGACGCCGTTCTCGCCATCGACGAATTCATTTTGAATCACCAGGACAATTGGTTCGTTCGCGAAGTGCTGGGAATGATGCGGCGGACGTTTGCGCGGATCGATGTCACGTCCCGTTCCATCTATGCAATCGTTGAACCTGGGTCCAGCTTTGCCGGGACGTTGCTGGAGTTGGCGCTCGCTGCCGACCGCATCTACATGCGCGATACGCAGGAAGACGGAAGTATCGCAACGATGACGCTTTCGAAAATGAACTTCGGGCCCCTGCCAATGGTGAACAAACTGTCTCGGCTGGCGGCACGATTCTACAGCGATGCGGGACAGATGGAGAAGTTTCACGGCGAGATTGGAAAGAAACTTTCAGCGCGCGAGGCGCTCGACACGGGCCTGGTGACCGCCGCGCCGGATGATCTCGACTGGGAAGACGAAATCCGCCAGGCGATTGAATCACGTGCCGCGCAATCACCCGATGCCCTAACGGGACTTGAAGCAAATCTACGATTTGGACCGGCGGAGACGCTTGAGACGCGAATTTTCGGCCGGCTCTCCGCATGGCAAAACTGGATATTCATCCGCCCGAACGCAGTCGGTGCGAGCGGAGCGCTGAAGGTGTATGGGACGGGAGCGCCGGTGAAATTCAATTGGGAAAGAGTTTAGTGGTGCGGCACGAGTCTGGACTTCTAGGGAGCTCGCCATGATTAACTACACGGAAAAAATCCCGAACAACGTCGATTTGGGCAGAGACCGGGTCCTGCAACGTGCCCTCGAGCATTGGCAGCCCGCGTACATGGGCTGGTGGTATGACATGGGGCCGAATGAGAGCCACAACTACGAGGTGTACCTGCGAACGGCCATCAGCGTGGAGCCCGACGGCTGGGCGCAGTTTGGCTATGTGAAGATGCCGGATTACCGCTGGGGCATTTTCCTGCAGCCGCGCGACGAAAAACGCGAAGTGAATTTCGGGATTCACAAAGGACAATCGGCCTGGCAAGAAGTACCCGGCGAATACCGCTCTACTCTGCGGCGTGTAATCGTGACGCAGGGAGACACCGAGCCAGCTTCGGTGGAGCAGCAGCGGATGCTGGGGACTTCCTGTCCGTCGATGTACGATCTGCGAAACATTTTCCAAGTGAACGTCGAAGAGGGGCGTCACCTCTGGGCCATGGTGTACTTGCTGCACCGCTACTTCGGACGCGATGGCCGCGAGGAAGCCGAATCTTTGCTCGCACGCCGATCGGGAGATGCCGATAACCCGCGCATTCTCGGTGCGTTTAATGAGGCCACGCCGGATTGGCTCGCGTTCTACATGTTCACCTTCTTCACCGATCGGGATGGCAAATTCCAACTCTGCGCCCTAGCAGAATCCGGTTTCGATCCGCTGGCGCGGACTTGCCGGTTTATGCTGACCGAGGAAGCGCATCATATGTTTGTCGGCGAGACGGGAGTTAGCCGCATTATTCAGCGGACTTGCGAAGTGATGAAGGAAAACAAGGTCGAAGATCCGTCGGATGTGCGAGCGCTCGGCGTGATTGACTTACCGACGATACAGAGATACTTGAATTTTCACTACAGCGTCACGCTCGACCTTTACGGCTCGGATGTTTCCTCGAACGCCGCGAATTATTACACCAGCGGGCTGAAAGGGCGCTTCCGCGAAACCAAGCTGAATGACGATCACGTGCTGACGGACGCAGAATACCCAGTCTTTGAAGTTGTGGGCGGAAAAATCATCACCAAGAACGTGCCGGCGTTGACGGCGCTGAACGAACGCCTGCGCGATGACTACATCGATGAGATTGCCGATGGAGTTGCCCGCTGGCAGCGGGTGATTGACAGTGCGGGCATTCCATTCCGGTTGACCTTGCCGCACAAAGGCTTCCATCGCGAGATCGGCAATTTCGCAGGGCATTTAATCAGCCCCGATGGAGAAGTTTTGAGCGAAGAGGCGTGGAAGAACCACGAATTCGAATGGCTCCCGAATTCCAAGGACTATGCGTACGTCCAATCGCTGATGAGTGGGCGAGTCGTGGAGCCGGGCAAGTTTGCGAATTGGATTGCTCCGCCGGCGCGCGGGATTAACAATCAACCTTTGAACTTTGAATACGTTCGATTCAATTAGCGCACCCGAGTGAAGGCGCAAGCTTCGGCGAAGGACGGCGATCCCTGCAACCGATCATAGACATTCACGTTCACATCATGCCGTACCACATGATGAAGCCGTCCGCCCATGAGCTGATGAAGCGGGGCCGCAAGGACTACGCCGATGTTGAACGCTATTGTGCCGATCCCAAAGAATTTCTCAGGCTGCTCGATCGTCTCGGAGTGGAGCGCGCGGGGCTGATCAACTACGTCGCGCCAAAAATCATCGGGTTCACACCGGAAGTGAATGACTGGAGTGCAAAGTATTGCAGCGCGGCGCCGGATCGTCTCATCGCGTTCGGCGGAGTGCTTCCTGGGACGGTTCCCGATCCGGGCGCGGAAGTGGACCGCCTCGCAAAGCTCGGGATTCGCGCCATCAAAATGCATCCCTCGCATCAGGTGCTTTCTCCCAACGATTACATGGACGGTAATCGCGGCCTGGCGGCGGTTTATGAACGCGCGCAAGCGAACGGCATGCCGATCATGATTCATACGGGGACTTCGATTTTTCCTGGCGCGAGAAATCTGCATGCGCAACCGATGCTCTGCGATGATGTGTGCATTGACTATCCGAATCTGGTGGTCATTCTTGCACACGGCGGCAGACCGCTTTGGATGAACGAAGCGTTTTTCCTGGTTCGCCGGCACAAAAACATGCACATGGATATTTCCGGCATCCCCCCGCAGAAACTGATGGAGTATTTCCCTCGAATCGAAGACGTAGCCGATAAAGTTTTGTGGGGCACGGACTGGCCCGGGCCGGGCGTTCCGGAGATCAAGGGGAACATCGAGAAGTTCAACGCTCTGCCGATCGGTTCCGCGGCGAAACGCAAGATTTTGTACGAAAATGCGGCGAAGTTGTTCCCACGATGAAATGTTCAGGCCGCCGCCGTGACCGCGGCAGATCGCGTGTTCCTGGCATTTTACACCGGCCGTTGTGCTTCTCCCCAGCCGTAATCTGAACGACTGTTCTCTTTCTGAACCGTTGTTCAGAATCCTTTGACACCGGCGGCCTGAAGATGGACACTAGGGATGCAGATCAACCCTGCAGCCTGTCCGTCGTTTGAACGCTGGAGAATGAAGTGCCCGGCAGCCAAGCAAAGAGTCAGCGCAATGGCCATGTCAGACGGCGCTATCTCGCGCGGCGCCTGGAGATCTTGCGCGCCGCGGGTAAAGAGTTTCGCGTGCGCGGGTTTGCGGAGACCGGCATGCGCGACATTGCGGCGGCCGCGGCCCTTTCTCCGGCAAATCTTTACAACTACTTCCGTGGAAAGCACGACATTCTCTTCTTTTGCCAGGACAATTCCCTGGACCGGATGATCGCGGCGCTCGACAAGGCTCGCCGCATGAGAACCAGCGCGGCGATAAAGCTGCGCATGGTGATTGTGTCGCATTTGCGATGTGTACTCGACGAAGTCGAGGGCTCCGCCGCGCATCTTCTGACAACGGCGTTGCCGCCCCGCCAACAACGCGATCTGGTAGCAAAACGCGACAAATATGAAGAAGGCGTAAGGAATTTGATCGTTGCAGGCATGCGATCGGGGGAATTCGCTCCCTGCGATCCGGCGCTTGCGGTGCGCGCCATTCTTGGAGGTCTGAACTGGAGCGTGCAGTGGTTCAGCCCGGAAGGACGGCTAACGGCGGCGGAGATCGCGGAGAGATTTGCGGATTATCTGATCCGAGGTTTGCTGACCAAACCAGATGATCTGCAGCGGCTTTCCTTTGAGAGGGAACGGCATGGCGCTGTCCGCGGGCCTGTTCCGCAGGACGAAAAAAAGCGCGCATCGGTCGGGTGACACTTTCGCGAGGTGATTGAACGTGACCACACTTCCCATCGAGTCGCAGAAAACGGCACAGATACGGTTCACGCTGAACGGCGAAGAGACCGATGTCTCCTTCGTGCCTTACAAGACTTTGCTGGAGGTACTGCGCGAAGATCTCGGTCACACGGGCACGAAGCACGGCTGTGAGCTGGGAGAGTGCGGGGCTTGCGCGGTTCTTCTAGACGGCAAGCCCGTGCTTTCCTGTCTGGTGCTTGCACTCGAATGTGGTGGAAGGCAAGTACTGACTGTGGAAGGCCTCGGAGAAGATGGGAACCTACATCCATTGCAGGATGCTTTTGCCGATCTTGGAGCGGCGCAGTGCGGCTATTGCACACCGGCAATTCTGGTCACGGCGAAGGCTCTGCTGGATCAGAACCCTCACCCCAGCCGCGATCAGATCCGCGAGGCGATCTCAGGAAATCTGTGCCGATGCACGGGATATCTGCAGATTTTCGAAGCCGTCGAAGCCGCGATGCTCAAGATCGCGGACCAGAAGCGATCTGTAACGTAGATTCCGCGGCGAGGGCTCGGAAGGGCACTCAGGAGGGCGCATGCCGACTGAAGAAAAGGATTCGCGAAAGACACCTGTCGACGCTCCAAAGGCCGACGGGGATGAGCTTCGCGTGATCGGCGTCCCTCGGCGCAGAGTCGATGCCCGCGCGAAGGTGACCGGCCAAACGCGCTTCGCCGACGACATTTTCCTGCCTCGAATGGCGCACTGCAAACTGCTGCGGTCTCCCCATCCTCACGCGCGCATCCGAAAAATCGACGCGTCGCGCGCCGCCGCTCATCCGGGGGTGTATCTCGTGCTGACGGGAAAAGACGTTCCCATCCAGTATGGGATTCTTCCCGTCAGCCAGGATGAGCAAGCCCTTTGTGTCGATCGCGTGCGTCACGTCGGAGATCCGGTCGCCGCCGTCATCGCGCGCGAGGAACTCACGGCCTTCGAGGCGCTCGACTTGATCGATGTTGACTATGAAATCTTCACGACGATCTCCGATCCGGAGGAAGCTCTTGCGACTCCTGAGCCACGGATTCACGAATATGGCGAAGGGGGGAACATTCATAAACTGGTGGCGCTGGAGTTCGGCAACGTGGAAGAAGGCTTTGCCGAAGCCGATGAAATTTTCGAGGACACTTTTTTCTTTCAGGGGAACACACATCTTCCCATCGAGCAGCACGCTTCGGTCGCCATCAAGGATCCGGAGGGAAAGCTGACGATCTGGTCCAGCACGCAGACACCACACTATCTTCATCGCGCTCTCGCCAAAGTCCTGGAGATGCCGCCTGCCCATATTCGCGTGATCGCCACGCCCAACGGCGGAGGCTTCGGTGGGAAAAGCGACCCGTTCAATCACGAAATCGTTGTAGCCAAGGCCGCTCTCATGCTCGACCGGCCCGTCAAGATCTGCCTGACACGAGAAGAAGTTTTCTATTGTCATCGTGGCCGCCATCCGGTCCTGATGAAATTCAAAACCGGTGTCAAGAAGGACGGCGCGATTACCGGAATGCATCTCCAGACGCTGATCGACGGCGGCGCCTACGGCTCGTACGGCGTCGCCAGCACGTTCTACGCTGGCGCATTGCAAACCACCACGTACCACATTCCGCGTTATCGCTATCAAGGGTGCCGCACCTTCACGAACAAACCGCCCTGCGGCCCCAAGCGCGGACATGGCACTCCTCAGCCGCGCTTCGG
>WNFI01066249.1_pt1 | contig 16202 bp, 21 predicted proteins | sample 5400471 | NCBI WGS metagenome assembly WNFI01 (sample SAMN13153348, study PRJNA577476) | soil metagenome | isolation source: 100 cm saprolite on Douglas fir-dominated hillslope | place: USA:California | collected 2013-09-17 | reverse complement strand
CCCCCATCAAAGCGCGGCGGCGAATTTTTAAGGGATTGTGAATCCCAGGTTATGGAAGTGTCTCAAAGATGTTACCGATGCATCGATACACATTGCGCATCCGCGCTGTAGCGAGCAAGACATCGATGAAGCACGGCGTTGTCCGATTAGTCACGGGATTAAACGTCAAAATATCACCAAGAAATCGATTTTCTCAGCGGCACATGACTCTTGCTCCAATAACTGAAAATCGCTGCCCCAGGTGTCATAATACAATAATACAATAATACAATAAAATCGGCCGACTCCGCCATAGTATACAGCTAAGGTTAACTAATTAATCAACCTCGTTGGACCGTCAGGAATAGAATAGAAAAGAAAAGAAAGCCAGTGAATGGAAAAACCAGAAAAACCCGAAAATACCAGTCAAGTCATCAACGTGAATAAGCACCCAGTCTCTGAACGTGCCCCCAAATACGACCCACTAAGTGTATGAAACTCGAATGCTATGCCTGCGAAATCGATCGCACCAGTCTGGGTGAAAGGAAAGGAAAACCTTTCGTGATACAAACTGGTGTATATGTCACGAGACCCAATCAATGGTATCACAAGGGGTCAATGTCGATTGAGGTAACTGTTATATAAATTAACAATTAAATCACGAGATACACAAAGAAATGTCGCTAAAATATCAAAACAGGTGAGACGTGAGCGTCAGCATCCAACCTATCGCCGTGCCCTCTTCTTGGATTTAAAATCCGTCATGCTCGCTTGGCTTACTTGGGATACAGGTTTCTGCAAGGAGTTTTGCTGTCGCTCAATGAGCGCCGAGATGGCAGCCGCGTCTCCACTATCCGATACATCGTCACGTTCATCGAAAGGCGTTCGTCGTCGTTTCCTGTTACTGGATGGAGCCTCTGCCAGAACATTCCGATCAGGTGATCGCTCTGGAGACGAAGGTGCAGAAGGCCTAGGGGGATCCTTCATTCGTGGCCGTGGCTGAGGTCGAGGTCGAGGTAGGTTGTTTCCCTTGGATGGGACTTCGGCTTCATTCTCACGACCACCAAAAACGTCACCAGTTTGTTCGTCATCAATTTGGTCCCCTGTTGCCCCTGCATTTAATATGGCGCCTTGGTTCTCCGATAAACACTCATCATCAGTAACGCCTTCACCTGCAGACTTCTGGGAAGCAGCGGCTCTGCCCTTTGCGACAAGACCTGAGAATGGATACTTAGGATATTCCTCTGAGATAACGCATCAGCACGTACCCCTGTCTTTGGACATCGCGGTTACGAGGCGTTTCTCATACTGCCGAGCGGCATCCCATCCCCTCGCAGTAGGGGGGATTTCGAGCCTGGAGGCTTCCAATGTCTTATCCAAATGAGATTTACTATTATGAGTTGTAGACTCAGCAACAATTGTCGGTTGTGATGTGGGAACGCACATTTTAGAAGCGTCTCGACTTTCAATACTGGATAACAAAGCGTGGAGGACACGGAAAAACTCGAGGCATTGTATTTTCTTTGATCGATTGCCGTTTGCTTCATATGCCGTAATTCGTTTGATGATCCAGGTTAAACTAGCGGAGTGTATCTCGACCACATGGGAAGCACCAAGGCGGCGGCTGATCGAGAGATGGGCACCTCGTACAATGAACGCTGGACTGAATGCTTTGGCGAGGTTAATACATGCTTGAGGAGAGTCTGTTTGACCATCCATAAACATTGTGAACGACTGGGATTGGGTATATGAGCGAGACCACCATGTATTGTATCTCTAGATGACCCACCTGACGCAAAGCCTCGTTCACTACTGTAGCAACGAGCTCCCCATTTTTCTTGAACATCCCTTCCTCCCTCAAAATAGCGACCAAACTGGACAGACAGTGATCAAATTGACTTCCGAGAAGGCCATAGTAGGCAAGTAACGTGGATGAATGACGTGGACTTATGGCTCCTGTAGCAATGGCTCTGAGGAAGTAGTTGGTGACCGAGATGAATGCATGCTCGGTCTCGAGGAGAACGCGACTCGGAGGCTGCTCGTCCTCATCATTCCCCTTATGTGTCGCATCACCTTTTTTTCGATTAGTTATCGACGGTTCACCATCACTTCCACTGTCTGATCCGTTTCCACTTGCAGCGCCATTCTGAGATATTGGTTGGCGAGACCCGACAACTTCCTCGTGGAACCGCTCTGCCTCAGCTTGTACGAAGCCTGCGCACTGGTACTGCAGCCTATCATCCATATTTATGTCGAGGGATCCGTCTGCTCCATCAGAGGGGAAAAGAATGTGAAGCACAACGAAATCTTGGAAAGCCTGCGACAAATTACGATCAAGATGTCATATTCGGGAACCAGAAGCAGAACTTGCCGTCCGCTTAACCGCTTCCCTGGCATTCGAATTACATCCACCGATATAGTCCTTCAATAGGCGTAAGAGTGTATCCCTCTTCTCAATGGCAGCTTCACTGAACGAAGACATGCCCTGCGGCTGAGACGGTTCCAAGCGGCGGTTATTAACTTTCCAGGTGAGATACTGTGTCAGAATGTTAAGGCAATTTTGGACAGGCTACATGTGAAGTTCAGCATTCTAGGGCGTCTTGTTGAAATGTTGACGTACAGCTTCCTCTTCCTTGTGGCCGAGACGGCCGCGCTCTGCAAAAGCCAGAATGATATCCCAGGATGATGACTGCTTGCCGTTGTCATCATCTTCAATCCAGGTAGCCATATTTCGTCGCGCAGAGAGCAGTTGCACTCGCATAGTAATCGCACCAAGTAGAGCAACCTCATCTTCGTGGAAACTACTAGTTTCTATCTCATCCCGACCTGAGACGATGTCCCTTAACGATGAGGCAAGTTCGTCTTCCAGTTCTAGAAGTTTAGCCGTGTTGGTGGATGACAGAGCTGTTGCTTGTAGTAGATCCATCATCGCGGAAAGCGCACTCGAGACAACGGCAGGTGATGACTGAGTCAAGATCTGCTTTGATACATCATCCCACAAGCCCTCATACCCCTGACCAAAAATGAGGTGATACCAGACAAACCTGGACGAAGTCACTCACCGTAAGCATCCTCATGTCCAGATATAAATTGAGGTTGAGTAGTCTAGGTATAGCGAGAATATCAATCATCCGAACATCATCCGTCTGGTGCCTTGAAAATAGTTGTGGAAGAGCTTTCATCAAGACCCGAGTGAAGTCATTCCGTACAACATCTGCATCGGGCTATGCTCGTAGATAAGCTGGCGTTCCAAGCGAAAACGTGTGAATAAGCTCACTGCTTTCTTGTTCATCGAGTCAGCATAGGTTTTCTGGAGCGACGCCAGTAGAACGTTCAATAGAACTGTCTCCTCGGTTTCTTCGAGCCTCCAGGCCTCATCCGCGACATCCTCATCATCCTCTCCTCTCCTTTTCTGGCTGGGAGAAGCCTTTGACTTCTTTCTAAGCTTCGATGCTGACGCCGGAACACTCTCGGTCCCAACGGTATTGGAATGGTCCAGCAATAGAAGCTGGATAATGGCTTCCCAATTTTTCACAACATCAACATGGTCCCATAGCGCCTCAATAGCTAATGAGATGCGGCTCCTTTGCTCGGAGGCGAGTATGGTCATCTCAACATCGACGGATGCAGCACCCTCGGGTGTGGTCCTTGTACCCGACCCATCCTCAGACTGCAGTAATCCCCCGGTCTTTGAAAGAGCCTTCTCCCAGCTTACGAGTAGCGTAGTCAGTGCTTTCGCGTTTGCAAAGCTGCGCTCGCGCTCATCTCCCCCACGTCGTCTCACCGAACGCTGAGCAACAGTCTCATGCCATATGCTCTGAACAAATGGACTGATGGCCTTGCGGACACGGTGCTGCTGATCGAATATGAGAAGACACAACGACTCGCGCTGGTCGTCGTCCAGGAGGCTGTGCTTGTCGATGGCTTCCAGTACCTGGATCATGGCAACGCGAACCGAAAGCTCGGTGTCATGTTTCGCCATTGCCACCAAACGAGGCTTGAACCGTTCTGTGAAATGCTGAAGCGTGATGAGATAATCTTCCTTTTGGTACAAAGCGAGTAAGGATTTGACCGCTTCTAGGCGTACGCTGGTATTCTGAAACCACGCGACTCAGAGATGGCTTGACTGCGAAACAGGTAGTACTGCTTACCGTATCGGACAGTACCCATCCAACATACCGTAAATAGTTGCCTTCTAAGAAATATGCTGGGTGCCTCTTGAGCCATATCCCCATTTCTCTGACACAGTCTGCACGAATGCCTGCATCAGAGTCACGATATCGATGGACGAATACTCTTCCAGGGGCTTTTGAGGAGGCAGATTATACTGAATCGACACAACACGTACCCATCAAAAAACTCTTTCAAATACTCATTCATCTTTGTCCGCTTCTCTTTTATTTCTGCAGCCTTTTTCTGCAAAGAATTGTCCCTTTCGCTAGGCTTGTGGGAACCCTTGCGTCGTTTCCTCTCGCCCTCTCTTTGCCTGTTGATCATACCTGTCTCCCTCTCAATCACCGCCGCCACCGATGAGAGCGCACTTTCCAATTCTAATGCTACCACTGTAGCAGTGTGGCGGAAGCTTCTGAGCTGAGCGGAGGACATCGCAACGACCCATACTTGAAGAATAGGGATTAACTCAGTTGAGAAGAGCGTTTCGTTCTCCGATGATGAAGCTACCAGGCGATCAAAGAATTCTGAAATGGATTTCCTCAGCTTTCGGAAGATCGGGGCTCTAGACGCTAATGGATATTGATGTGACTCAGACTAGCAGTGCATGAGCATGGCTCACATCAAGGGGCCAAAGACTCGTACCTCCTTGGCCTCTTCAACAAGATCAGCTAGGAAATCCACAACTCCATCGCTATCGACAACAACGTGTGAGTCAACGACTGAATTGCAACCACAGAGTCGGAGAATGCAGGTTATGAGTTCTGCTAGTGCAACATCGGCTGTGACTTCTAATGAGTCAAGGAAGTCTTGTGCAGTAGACTGGAGGGCGGTATCCGGATTTAGTAACGAATCTGGATTGAGGGGAATTAGGTTTTGGGGGCGTCAATGACGAGGGACCAGAAACGAACTAAAGAGTGAATTATCATCATTGATTGACGCGTCTTTCACGTCATGGCTTGTGGCTGCAGCCCTCTTCCCCCCAACTCTGGGAATCCCAGGTGTAGCACGCGCCTTCTTGGTGGTGGGTCGCGTTATATGCTTTAACTTCGTCGCTGATCGCAGAGGCTTCACAGGACGCGGGTCAATGTATTCCGGCCCATCATCATCATCATATTGCTCCTCCTCCATGTCGAGGTCATGCTCAAATCCCTCATCCTCAGACTCATCTGTGCTGTCAAGATGACTGGTCTCGCCACGGTTGCTCTGAGGTTGTGAGGCTACTTGGAGTGATAAGGCAACAAGAGTCTCAGAACAGCTTTCGTACATACCATCAGCATACTCCTGCGTCTGCTTGCGTTTTCTAGTCGATCGTCGGACGCTGTTCGTTGTTGACATTGCAATGGCGTCGCGAGCGGCGTTTGCCGGGGCCTCGGATGCAATTTCACAGCCTCTGCAATCGTCGTCACCTTGGTTTACTACTTCTTGTCGCTCTGGTTGGCGCTAAATTTTCCTCTGGGGTCTTTATGCACCCTCAATGCGCCTCTCTACTACTATTTTCCTAATACTCGCTCTTATCTTCCCTATCACATTAGTTTCATCACGCAGCTCTGACCTCGTTCGGCGCTGGAATTCGGCAGCTCCCCATACGTATCATCACCATGAGCCAACCCATGCCGAAGGCGATGAGCTTCACCTAGAGGATGTTGTACTGACGGCCTCCGTTGATGGGAAGTTCCATGCCTTCGACCGGAAAAATGGGCGACTTAAATGGTCAATGTATGGTCTTCCCTCAGGTGCTGCAAACCAAACGATGCTCTACGATCTTGTCCATTCCGAGCAGGCATCTCCCCATGATATCCATGATGATGGCTTTGAATATCTTGAGACATATATCATTGAACCCCAGTCAGGAGAGATCTTTGTTTTGCCTCCCGGGGCCAATGTCCACACTCCCCTAGAGCGTCTTCCGTATACTATCATGCAGCTCGTCGACCTTTCTCCGTTCCAGTTTCCTGGGGATGACCAAAGAATGTTTCTTGGACGAAAAGAGACGAGCATTGTAACATTGGATCTGAATTCTGGCAACGTCCTCTCAGTGCATAAGCCAGATCAGTGCGTCTGGGATGTGGCGAAGGCGAAACCCTCCGAAAGACAAGATGAAAATTCATCAGATACCTCCGAAGAAGGGGGCACAGAACACTCATGGATCAAATCACCTCCGCCCATAAGGCCGATCCATATCGGGAGGACAGATTATCACGTATTCGTCCGCATCGAAGGCCAAGGCGTCGTTCAGCAACTATCGTTTTCGAGATATGGTCCAAACAACGTGGACAGGGAACTTCAGTCACAATGGTTGAAAACCCCGGACGATCGTTATGTGCAATCCCTCCCGAGCGGCGACATAATATCCTTCCGTCTTTCAGATACTGGGGATTCCGATGTTGTAGGTTTGAATCGGGGCTCTACGGGTCCAGATGGTGGAGAGAAGAGATCCGAGATTAGCGTAGTAGCGTGGCATGGGGAGCTTTCGAGACCGGTGTATGTGCCCACCCTGTACCGCATTTTTGTCTAATCCGTTCGTTTAGAGTGGCTGTATTCGACGTGCTGACAAGTCCCTCTCGCAACGCTCCGTTTGTGTTGATGCAACCACAACCAAAGCTTACGGATATATTCAAAGACCCCCGTCATCATTCACAAATTGCACAGCTACCTGACAGTACTTTCGTTGGACTCATTGGTCATTCACTCTACGCAATGAGTCACCTGGCGTATCCAATGGTCGTCTTTTCTGATGCTTTGTCCCATAATCCTTATGTTTCCAGGGATAGCGCTACACACCCTGGGGCACCAAGTGGAGAGCTGGAATATCAGGGTCGCTGCAGAAACCTGGAGTGTTACGTAGGCACACATCCGTCCGAGTTTGCCGCCTCTTCCCGCGTTTCTAGACTCATAGAAGGAGGCAAGACACCAAGACGGATCGATGGACCCTCCCATAACACGATACATGTGCCCACGCCTTCAAGCAACATATCTATGACTACTACCTCAGCCGTCGTAACCATTCCAGCCTCTTTGGACTTCACGTGGGTAGGGGCATTGGCGTTCGTGCTCGCTTGTATCATTGGATACATCGTGTTATTCGGATGGCCCACGTTCCAGGAGGTTGCATCAAAACCCTTGGTTGTCACACCCGAGGTGCTCCTCTCTTCCAGTGTTTCCAATGGAGTTGTACCACCAGGGCATGTTGCAGACCCTTCATCAGTTGATCCGGCATCTTTTGAGGCTTCCACAGCGGAAGCTCACATGAATGCGAGCAAAGACGTTTCAGCCGAATCAGGGGACCATCTAGATGGGGAAGTACGGAGAACACGACGCAGGCCCAGAGGGAAGCATAAAGGGAGAAGCAAAAAAGATGATGGCAAAGAGGAGCCTGAAGAACCTGATATCAATGTTTCTCCCCCCAAGGGTGAGACCCCACCACTGGAGCAACAAGTTCTTGGGGTGGTCAATGACCCCCCTGACAAGTCTTTCACGTCGAGGACTGTGACTTCCACGCTAACGGTCTCAGACAGTGTTCTCGGTAGGCAGCTACAAGGCTCGCGCACGATGAGTCTGCTGATTCTACCTGAAAACTCTAGGATACGGTTCTCATGGGACGGTCGTGTATCGAGGTTCTTTCCAAGGCCGCGCGGTAGCGGTGAAGCGATTGCTTAAAGACTTTGTTACAGTGGCTTCTCGGGAGGTCACGCTTCTGCAAGAGTCTGACGATCATCCCAACGTCATTAGGTATCACTACCAGGAGAGCAGAGACAACTTCGTGTATATTGCCTTAGAACTATGTCCTGCTTCCCTGGAGGATTTAATCCAACGCCCCAATGCTTTCGAAGAGATAAATGCCGTTTTCGATCCTACACGTGCACTCTCGCAGCTCACGGCAGGATTGCGGCATCTTCATTCCCTTAAAATTATTCATCGCGACATCAAACCCCAAAACATCCTTTTTTCGCAGGCGAAAAATGGTCAACATCGTATGCTCATATCTGACTTTGGACTATGCAAGAAGCTGGAGTCGGATGAGACCAGTTTCTTGCCAACACGCCATGGACATCTCGGTGCAGGCACTGTTGGATGGCGAGCACCGGAGATACTGAGAGGGGAGGTGAATCTTGACGTTTCTGTCATCGAGTCCCTGGGCGGCTCAGATAGTAAAGACGGCGAGTCAACGATTGGAAGCACAAACGGTCTCGGTTCGAATGGCGCATCTGGAAACACCAATAGTACTCGCATGCGTCTCACCAAATCTGTGGATATCTTTGCCCTGGGATGCTTGTTCCTCTACACCTTGACAAACGGCGAACATCCTTTTGGAGGGCCATTCGAACGGGAAACGAACATCCTTAAGGACGAGAAGGATCTTAGTTGGTTGGAGCGCTTAGGTGAGGAGGGAATTGAGGCACAAGATCTGATACACAAGATGCTCGATCCACAACCTCGCCAAAGGTGCGGCCATCGTGATTAATTCTGGGATACTCGAAAGCTAACTAAGATTCATGAAGACTGGATACCACTGAGTGCCTCGTGCATCCCTTCTTCTGGACGCCTGCTCGACGGTTAGGCTTCTTGCAGGATGCCTCAGATCGCTTCGAGATAATGCAGCGTGACCCACCAGAAGCCGGTCTCCAGCAACTCGAGACAGGGGCTCATGAAGTTGTGGGAGCTGATTGGATACGAAAGTTCGACAAAATATTCATTGATAATTTGGGCAAGTTCCGCAAGTACAACGGGCGGTCCATCCAGGATCTGCTGCGTGCGCTCCGCAACAAAGTATGTCTTGACTCTGCCACTCTTCTCACAAGGTTGATTGAATTTCTTGTTGTGCAGAAACACCATTATCAGGATCTCCCGGATCTGGTGAAACGTCATCTCGGTCCACTCCCCGATGGTTTTATGGCGTATTTCACCCGCCGATTCCCCGCACTTTTTCTCCACGTCTATTACGTTATTGCCAATGGTCCATTACGGGGAGAACCAATGTTTCGATCATATTTTCAATTTCAGGAATCTTGAAGGGTGACAGGCGTCATTTACATTGGCATGATCACAAATAGCTCCTGTACTAATACAATTACACCTAATTTGTACCTGTAAGAACACTCAAACACGCATTGGGCATCAGGCCGAGATCAAATCAGGTAATCCTTCTACATATGAGTTTATGTTCCCTCGAGCCACGCTTCTTGTACATGCTGAGTGCACCAGACTTCTTACAGTCTCTCATATCGGAGCGCTTTTTCGTGGGAGCACAAGTGGATGAAAATTTTAGTCCCAATGACATACAGCATTTAGAAATTCCCTAAGGTCTATCGGAGGTTGTCCAAGTTCCATAGATTACATGGTAGCATCTTGCAAGATGGAGCAAGCGAGAGGACCGGAGGAGATAAAAATGAAGACAAAAACGAAGGTAATGCGAAGGTTCTAAAATCTTCGTTGCTTTTAAACGAGAGTAGGCCGGCGGCTTACGCGTGCTAATCAAGTCATTAAACCATCTGGCGTCCCATGAAGTTCGGGAGATGGAACTTACAGAGAGAGTGAGACCAGTGGCCCAAGTGCTTGGCTGATGACCGGTCTCAGGATCGAGGTACGACCAACGGTCGGCCGTCTCCTTCGGATCAGCGGGAATAAGCTCGTATTCCTTTTCGGGTATCTTCCATTTAGTGTCGACGAGCTTGCCCTCCTCATCAATTCTCTGGAAGGTGACATCCTTCTCCGTATACTTGACCTCGTCATCCTTGGCAACGACAGGTTCGCGATATCTGAAAACGGTGGCGCGTAACTTGAGCACCTGCCTCCATCCATCCATCCATCAGCCAACAGAGACTTACCGTCTGAGGGTACCAGCAACACCGTCAGCACGTTTAATATCACTCCTGCTGAACACGGCACGAAGGACCTGAGCAGCGACACGAGTAACAGTGGCTTCACCGAGGGTCTTGAACACGCCGTCGCCATGATACAGAGCATAGTCCTTCACGGGGCCCTTGCCGGCTTTGACGAAGTCGAAGTAGAGCCTATCTTTAGCTTTGGCAGTGAGAGGGCCAACGAGGATGTCCTGGGTGGCGACACGGTAGACACCCTCGACGACTGGATCGAGACCTAAGAACGTATACGTTAACCTAGTGTTGCCGATAAAGTGGGGTTAACTCACGAAGAGCCTCTAGGACATAATTCTCAAGCGTGGTAATAGAGGTGGGATCGGATCCTGCGGATGCAACAGCGATTACCTTCTTCTGGAGGTCAACTTGCTCATCCCATGCCTTCAATTGATTGGGATCTTCGGGCTTATGAGGAGCAAGGTAGAAGTTGATGACATGAGTAAAGACTACAGCCAGTCAGTCGGTCAGTCAGTCAAAAGATGGTTTCCCTCTTCCAAGTCAGATGATCACTTACTCTGCGAGAGCTCAATGGAAGAGGTGGAAATAACGACAAGCACGTCATTAGCCGCCTCATTGATAGGGGAGCCCAAGTTAAGGAGACGTTTGAGAACAGGGTTCGTATGTGGACCATGGTCTCCAAAGACCAAGCCAGCAATACCACCAAGGACGGACGCAGGAAGCTGTGAAAACAGAGTTCAACTCGATATACGATAGAGCTCGGTCGTTACACTCACAGTTCCCTTAGCCTCTGCCAAACGAAGCTTAATGAAGCGGCGAAGACGAATGACATTTTCCCTCGCTTCCCTCTGCTTCGGGATCTCCAAACTCGCTTCACCCTGAACATAGATGTACGTATATATTTCCTTGAGCATCTGATACATCTGTTGCTCGTAATAGATTCCACGAGGCTCGAAAGTAGTCTTCACAGGAAGGCCAGCCTATATAGCGGGAAGAAAAAAGGCAGGATAAGAGTCGCAGCGCTGAAAACAAGCACCAAAAACTTACAATTTTAACAGCCCCCCAGTGGACAGGAACAAGTCGAAGCACATCTTTAACAATGTCGACGTACTTCGGACTTCCCTTGAACAGGTCATACGACTTCTCTCCAATCAACTCAATCGTCTTATCATAGAACCACTGGCCCAAATTGTCCAACTCGCTGGATGGAACAAAGATATCTTGAACAAGTTTGGTCACACGCGAGAAAGCGGCAGGATCATCGATGACAGTGAGATAGCTGGGACTGAGATTAACGTTCTTGATTTTCTGTCCATACAGCGTGCTGAGACCACGAGAATCTTCTAGTTTGCCTAGACCCTCCAAAATGGCCTTAGGGTCAGAGATGAGCTTCACTGCGCCGGTCTTCTCATTCTCCGAGTTAGGCCTCATGAAAGTGTACTCCTTATCTTGCCCCAGCTTGGCGAGGATCTTGTCCATAGAGAACGTATGACCAGTAGGCAAGATGAGAGGGAAGTGAGTGTACACAGACGTAGCGTTAAAGTGACGAGGCAAAGTACGAGCGAAAAGCTTGCCAAGGATACCACCCCAGGAGGCATTGGCAGTGTTGCGTGTACCGTCAAAGAAGCCCCATGTGGTGAGGTTGAATGGAGTGGCATCATACGTCAGGTAACGATCACCACGGACAAGAGCGACGGCATCAGCAAGAATGGCACGGGACATAGTATCTAGCGGAGAGGAGTGGATATCATAAGCATCCCCTCAAAATCAAGATTCCTCACGCAAAGCACCAAAACAAACACTTACATGAAGGGCAAAGACCAGCACCATCCATAACCTTCTTTGACTCCTCAGCAACCAAACCAACATAGAGCTCCAAGTTCTCCGTAGTCCTGTAGAGCTTCCTGGCAGCAGCCGCAACATCCTTATCGGGATTCCATTCCTCAAAGGTTGCATACGGCTTCAAGCCCATGAATCGCCTGAACTCGTTCAACGAGCAGCAGCCCCATTTACGAGCCTGTTCGATACCCATGATCTCGATGACGCGCATCGCACCAGGGACACTACGAGCCCCGAACGCATGAGCAGGCACGGTGGTTGCACTGATGAGGGCATTTGCGAGATCATCATCGTGATACTTCTTCGTGAGCGGGTCACGCTCCCAGCGAGGGAAATCGTAAGCCTTGAGAAGATAGTCGACGGGTTTACCATCATTTTTGAAATCATCTTGCTGAGCCTTAGTGAGCTGGTCCCAGTCTGGACGTTCATTCTTCAGCGGCTTCGGCTCCAAGCGGTCATAGGTACTATTGAGTTGAAGGTTACCAAGTTTCTTGTTGAATGTAGCCGGTGTGATCTATTTGAGAAAGCCGAATGCACAGTTAACGACCCAGCAAGGCGCACGCAACGATCAAAGAGACATACCACGTTCAGGTCCTCCCCGAACAAATATTTAAAGCCTTTCTCAGCGTACGTCGCGTCATATTCCGACATAGAAGGGTGCAGGCGATAGATGACATTAAACTCGACCGAGCACGAGTTACCCCTGCCACGCTCGAGAAACGTGTGGTTAAGCTCGCGTCTCTCGCTTGCGATGTCCAACGTCCAGCTCAAACCATCACGGACAGTTCCCAGAATGGCAGAGAGGAAATCACCCAAGACAACGTTAGCGTAAGTAGAGGCGTTGATGAGACGAGCGGTATTGAAGATCTCGTGGTCTTGTTTAATTAGCTCCTCCTTGCTGAGCTTGCTAGTGTCTTTCTGCCAAGTGCCACGCTCATTAATGCGCAAGAGCATGTCTGCGATGTACTAATGCATGTTGTTCGGTTAGACTCTCCCCGTGAAGTAAAACATTTCCATTTCTTACGTTGTGGTTGCGGTTGAAGACAACCAGGAGAGCGGTGACAGCAGGAGGCAACCTAAGCACACGGGTCTCAGCGAATACATCAGGAAGGATCTTTCCGCGACCGTCAACATGGCGGATTTTGTCCTGGTGTCCCTGTGTATTCCCGTAAAGGATACCAAGATCAACGTAGGAGGATGTCTCGTTGATGTTCGAGTCAACACGAGAGGTACGGAAGACGCTGTGAATTACGCTGGTCTAAAATAGGGACAGCATTGGAAGTCCAAACTGAGTCAACCCAGCAGAGTACCGACGTACCGCATAGCTAAAAAAGAGGCTACTCAAGCCAGCGGGGTGAGGGACGAACTTGCCAGCGCCAGCTGGACGACGGATGATGGCGTCGTAAACGAGGCCAGGATCAGGGAGGTCCGCAACGGGCAAGGGTCTCGTCCCACTGCACGAGCGAGAGTATGGAGTGCCTGCCTTGCCTATAGTGGGATTCAGCAGACTATTTCCCGAGCCATCGGCAGTGCGAAATTGATAATCTTGGCCCATATGGGTGGAGGGTGGGTGGGGAAGATCATAGTACAAAGTACGGATGGCAACATGCTCCAACCCCGCAGTGTACTTCGAAGGAGCGTGCGAGAGGAAAGTTAAGAGATACTCGAGCTAGAATCAGAATCCACAATATATACATCTCGATTAGAGATCATGAAATGCGACTTGACACGCACTCACCCCGAGCTTTCGGTCATCGACACCTTCATTGATACCGAGCTTATTTCCGACGATATCCTCAAGAGCTTTCTGAGGAAAGGAAACGTGTTCAGTGGCACAGAACTACTCAGATAACAATTGGCACTGACAGCGGCCTTTATGGGGTCAGCGGTGACCGGCAATCCGCGCTGGATCTGAGCGCGGACAGCTTCGATACTCTTGGCAATCTTTCCATCTGGCTTGGAATCGTCATAAGCCTCGGTTACATCAGGAAGATGAGAGTGCGATCGGTGAACAGCTTGAAGACCAAGTGAAACGTTCTCAAGAGCACCATCGACGACCTTGAGACCAGTATGAACCACCTGGGTACCAAGTTGAACGGGGCATGGCAGGCCAGACATATTGGCGATGAGGAAACGGGGTGGTTGTCGACTGCCTATTTATGAACCCCCCAAAAGCAGGATTTGATTTCGAGAACATAGTGCCGTTTGTCATGTCATCCTGCCCTGTATAGTGAAGGGTACGTTTGAGTGGGATATCTTCTGACACCTTGCATTTGTAGTCGGTGGTATTGTCGCGTTTGCAAATGTCTCTCGCAATGGGCATTCAACTCCTCGGGCCAAATTATGTAATCTATTTCTCACACCATCCAAAAATCACTAAGATTTGATGATGTAAGGTGCTCATCTGTTTGAGAGATACCAGCAATGAAGCTCAATGAGATCGATGGAAGGGGCGGCTGGTGGGTGTTACATTAAACTCCTGAAACCGTGCTTCCTAATTCTATCCAAACTCACGATATCTGTTACTTGTGTGATGTTACTCATTCACGTTGATTGCTTCAAGTGGTGAAAGGTGAAGCACGCAACAATTCTAAATGAGCAAATTAAGGTGAGGACCTATGTACGTACATGTTATGCTAAATTTCTGAAACGATGTTTCATATAACTTTGCCCACATAGATAGGACCCAGTATCAAGCTCACAGTATGACTCTGGTGCTTCTGTTGTGTTCATTGTTCCCGTCTCAAAAGAAATTCATCTTCTCGCACAGTATCGTAGTGTTTGTCCTTTTGCCTTGTAATGTGTGAAAGCATACGGTAATTCAATAAGTCCAATCACATCGAATTAAATGATCCTATATTGGAGATATTGAAGCGACAGCATTGGGGAGCGATCCTGCATGGTTGAACCATAGGGTCATAAAGCATGAGGACGCATTCTCTCTCTCAGAAAAGATGCATTCAAGCCATCTACGCATCTAGATCATCTAGAAAAGAGGTACTGTGCTGCATGATTTGTGGCCTCGGTCAGCTTTCCGTATACAAATTAAAATCTGGATATAGCAAATTCACAACTTGACCCTCTATTGAATATGAATACAAACGGAGACTAAAATCCCCTTGGGAATTGGATATCTGGTCTGTGCGGGTCGGATGAAGCGAAGTGAGCTGCAAAGCAAGAAGTCCCTGCACCGACGCATTTCAAATTATCAACGCCGATATATGTCACCGAGAAACCGTTGACGATCACATGTTGATCACATCCTTCTTAGCCGCTCCGGGTACAGAAATTCTTCGGTGTTGATGGACGTTCCGAGTAGTTCCTGGGTGCTACGTCGTACATTCAACAGTTATCCGGGAGAGCAGGCTGACAGGTACGTCGTGAGAAACTAGTACTGTATATACAGTCTTTTATGGATTTTACTTGCCAGGCACCGCCCGTCATCGGCAGAACCTTGGGAAAATGCATTTTCAAATTCTCATTGCGCACTGCATAACTTTGGCAATATTCTTGAAAGATTATGTATGTACTATGGGTAGAATGTAGCTAGATATAGATCCTTAATTGATGATAAATTCTACCAAAAAAAAAGGATTAGTCAGGTGATAAGTAATCGCCACACCTGCTCTGACAATGCCATCTTCATGTCGCAAGCCTTCTTCACTGATCCACTGGGCTCCTGGCCATCAGACCTTCAGAACATATTGCTCGAATGTGACAACTTTCCCGCTTCGCTCAACTCGTACATAGATATTTACAAGGAGGAATTTGTCCTCAAGAGCATGTTAAAGCCAAACTCGGGAGAAGTTGATAAAGAAAGACTCGGTCGTGAAGTCGATATGATGCTTCTCGCTGGCAATGATTGTGCCATTCCCGTCATCGGTCGCTACTTCCATGGTGGGGTGGTTACGGGGTTTATCACACGCTTCGGGAAATGCATCACCCTAGGAGATCGAAGTGACATTCACCCAGAGTGCCATGAGCGTCGCCTGGAAGTGATCCAACAATTTTGTGCCCTGCTCGACAGGTTACATTCCAAGGGGATCATGCACGGAGACGTGAAGCCGTCTAACCTCGTCTTAGACGCACATGGGAACCTACGATTCATCGATTTTGCCGAGGCCATGCTCGAGTCTGAACCCCCGGGCAGACGCGCCTCAACAACGCACTATCTCTCGCCTTCTTACACGCCGGGTTCTCCCTTAACCCGTGCGGACGACCTGTATGCAGCTGGGGTGACGATTTGGCACATTTATACCGGACGCGTACCGTTTGAAGACATCGAGGAAGATGACCTGGATATGCTTATTATTAAAGAGGGTCTTCGTCCAGATCTCAGTGTGATTGATGACGAAGTTGTCAAGGCTCTTATCCTCA
>WNFI01661213.1_pt1 | contig 16203 bp, 16 predicted proteins | sample 5400471 | NCBI WGS metagenome assembly WNFI01 (sample SAMN13153348, study PRJNA577476) | soil metagenome | isolation source: 100 cm saprolite on Douglas fir-dominated hillslope | place: USA:California | collected 2013-09-17 | reverse complement strand
CCCTCCGGGTAGCACCGTTGCCGCCGTGCCATTTTCCGCCGCCGCCGCTGCCGGGGCGGATCTGGTGCGCGTCGATGCGCACCGGGTAGCGCCACTCCAGCACCTCCGGATCGGTGAGGCGCGAGTTGGTCATGTGCGCCTGCACGGTGTCGGTACCGTCGAAGCCCGGCCCCGCGCCGGTGCCGCCCGAGATCGTCTCGTAGTACTGGTAGCGGTCGTTGCCGAAGGTGAAGTTGTTCATGGTGCCGTAGGAGGCGGCCATCAGCCCGAGCGCGCCGTAGAGCGCGTCGGTGAGGCATTGCGACGTCTCGACGTTTCCCGCGACGGTCGCGGCCGGCGGATGCGGGTTCAGCATCGAGCGCTCGGGAATGATCACCGTCAGGGGCTTCAGGCACCCCGCATTGAGCGGGATGTCGTCGTCCACCAGGGTGCGGAACACGTAGAGCACGGCGGCATAGACCACCGCGGAGGGCGCGTTGAAGTTGCTCTCCAGCTGGGCGCTGGTGCCGGTGAAGTCGATGGTGGCGCTCCTCTTGTCGGCGCCGATGGTGATTCTCACCTGGATCACCGCGCCGTTGTCCATCTCGTAGCTGAACTCGCCGTCCTTCAGCACGCCGATCACGCGCCGCACGCATTCCTCGGCGTTGTCCTGCACGTGGCCCATGTATGCGCGCACCACGTCGAGCCCGAAGTGGGCGACCATGCGCTTCAATTCCTGCACGCCCTTCTCGTTGGCGGCGACCTGCGCGCGCAGGTCCGCGATGTTCTGGTCGGGATTGCGCGCCGGGTAGCGGGCGGCGCCGAGGAGCCGGCGCATCTCGGCTTCGAGCATGTGGCCGTCCTCGACCAGCTTCACGTTGTCGAGGAGGACGCCTTCCTCTTCCACGGTCTTCGAGAAGGGCGGCATCGAGCCCGGGGTGATTCCGCCGATGTCGGCATGGTGGCCCCGGGAACCCACGTAAAACAGGATCGATTTTTCCTCTTCATCGAAAACCGGGGTGATCACGGTCACATCCGGCAGATGCGTGCCGCCGTTGTACGGATCGTTCAGCACGTAGACGTCGCCCGGCTTCATCCTGCCGGCGTTCTTCGCGATCACCGTCTTGATGCTCTCGCCCATGGAGCCCAGGTGCACCGGCATGTGCGGCGCGTTGGCGATCAGGTTGCCGTCGGCGTCGAAGAGGGCGCACGAGAAGTCGAGCCGCTCCTTGATGTTCACCGAGTACGCGGTCTGCGCGAGGCGCACGCCCATCTGCTCGGCGATCGACATGAAGAGGTTGTTGAAGACTTCCAGCATCACCGGGTCGGCGCTGGTGCCCAGCGCATAGCGCGCGCGCCTCTCCACCACGCGCTCGAGGACGAGATGGTCGAGCTCGGTCACGCGCGCCTCCCATTCGGGCTCGACCACGGTGGTAGCGTTCCTTTCCGCGATGATCGCCGGACCCGGGATGCGCGTCCCGGGCGCCCACCGCCTCGACGGAAACCGCCTCGGCGACCAGAGCGCGATCCGGCATGAGGAAGCTGAAGCGGCTGCGATAGAGGCGCTCGAACTCCTCGCGCATCTGCTTGATGGATCCCAGCGGCACCGCGAGCGAGGTGTCGGTGCCCTCATACTTGAGGTGCACGCGCTTCTCGAGCCTCTCGAAGGCGACGCCCTGCTCGGCGAGCTCGTGCACCGCATGCTCGCCCAGCCTCACGCACTTTTCCTCGATGTCGGTGAGCGCGCCGTCCTCGAGGCGCTTCTCCACCGCCTCCTCGCGCAGCGCGCGCACCTGCGCGAGGCCCATGCCGTACGCCGAGAGCACCCCGGCCAGGGGATGGATGTAGACGCGCCTCATGCCGAGCTCGTCGGCGACCAGGCAGGCGTGCTGCCCGCCGGCGCCCCCGAAGCAGGCGAGCGTGTACTCGGTCACGTCGTGGCCGCGCTGCACCGAGATAAACTTGATCGCGTTTGCCATGTTGGCCACCGCGATGCGGATGAAGCCCTCGGCGACCGCCTCGGGAGATTGCGGCTGGCCGATGGCGGCGGCGATCTCGCCCGCGAGCTGCGCGAATTTCTTGCGCACCACGTCGGCGTCGAGCGCTTCGTTGCCCTTCGGGCCGAACACCTTCGGGAAGAATTCGGGCTGCACCTTGCCGAGCATCACGTTGCAATCGGTGACGGTGAGCGGGCCGCCGCGCCGGTAGCTGGCGGGACCCGGATTCGCGCCCGCCGAATCGGGCCCCACGCGCTGGCGCTGGCCGTCGAAGAAGAGGATCGATCCCCCGCCGGCGGCGATGGTGTGGATCGACATCATCGGCGCGCGCATGCGCACGCCCGCGACCAGCGTCTCGAACTCGCGCTCGAGCTCGCCCGCGTAGTGCGACACGTCGGTCGAGGTGCCGCCCATGTCGAAGCCGATCACCTTCGGAAATCCCGCCGCCTCCGAGGTGCGCACCATGCCGACGATGCCGCCCGCGGGCCCGGAAAGGATCGAGTCCTTGCCCTGGAAGCGGTGGGCGTCGGTTAGGCCGCCGTTGGACTGCATGAACATGAGGCGCGCGCCCGGCAATTCTTCCGCCACCTGGTCGACATATCTCCTCAGGATGGGCGAGAGGTATGCATCGACCACCGTCGTGTCGCCGCGGGAAACCACTTTCATCAACGGCGAGACGGCATGGGACGCCGAGACCTGGTCGAAGCCCACCTCGCGCGCGAGCTCCGCGACCCTCGCCTCGTGCGCCGGATAGCGATAGCCGTGCAGGAAGACGATCGCGATCGAGCGGTAGCCGTCGGCGTGCGCGGCGGCGAGCTCGCGCCTTGCCGCGGCCTCGTCGAGTGGCGTGACCACGTCGCCCCGCGCGCCGACGCGCTCCTCCACCTCCACCACTTTCTTGTAGAGCAGCTCCGGGAGGCGGATGTTGCGCTCGAAGATGCGCGGGCGGTTCTGGTAGGCGATGCGCAGCTGGTCGCGGAAGCCGCGCGTGATGAAGAGCACCGTGCGCTCGCCCTTCCTCTCGAGGAGCGCGTTGGTCGCGACCGTGGTGCCCATCTTCACCGCCTCGATCTTCTCCACCGGGATCGGCGCGCCGGCAGCCACACCCAGGAGCTCGCGGATGCCGGCGATGGCGGCGTCGCGATAACGCTCGGGATTGTCCGAGAGGAGCTTGTGGGTGGCGAGGCTGCCGTCGGGCTTGCGCGCGACCACGTCGGTGAACGTGCCGCCGCGGTCGATCCAGAACTGCCAGGCGCGCTTGGCGGGGATCATCGCTCGCCCGCCGCTTCGCGTAGCCGCGCGCCGAGGGCGGCCGGGACCTGCGTGACGATCGTCACGCCGTGCGCGCGCATGCGCGCGTAGTTTTCCTCGAGCCGGCCTTCGATGGAGCGCCACTGGCGCGCCTCGGTCTCGCGCGCCGCCTCCACCACGGCCTCGCGCAACGCCGCTTCGAGCGCATTCCACTTCGCGGTATTGAGCGTGGCGAAGCTCAACGGCATCGCGTAGCCGATCGCCGTGAAGGTCGCGAAGTGCTCCCAAAGCACATGCCCCGCGCCGCCGTCGCCCGACGAGAGCACGGCATCGATATCGCCCGCCGCGATTCGCGCAGGCAAGTCGGCGAACGATACGACGCTCGCCCGGGCGCCGAGGCGAGCGAAGAGGCGCGCGCCGGTCTCGTCGTAGGTGCGGATCCTGAGCGCCGCGAGATCCTCGACCGAGGTCACCGGGGCGCGCGTCCACAAACCCGAGGGTGGCCATGGCGTCGTGAAGAGGAGCTTCTGGCGGTGCCTTTCGAAAGCCGCTTCGTAGCCGGGCCGCGTGGCCTCGTAGAGCGCGCGCGCGTGGCCGATGCCGTTCGCCGTGAATGGCAGCGTCGAGAGCGCGAAGACCGGCTCGACTTCGCCCAGCGCACCGCTGAACATGTCGGCCATCGCGATCCGGCCCTCGGCCACGGCATGCAGCTGTTCCCGCGAGCCCGGCCCGTGGTCGGCCAGCGCGCGAATGGCAAGCTTGCCGCGCGTCCTTTCGGCGACCAGGCGGCAGAAAAGCGCGTCGCCCTCGCCGGGCAGCGAGCTCGCCGGATATTCGTTGGCGAACTCCCACGCCTCGACGCGCGCGCGGATCTCGATGGCGGACTCCATTCCCCGATTTTGACACGCACCCCGCGCTTTGCTAGGTTCGGCCCCTACCCCAAGGAGAAAACCATGAAGCGCCTGCAGGCCCTCGCCGCCCTTTTCGCCGCCGCCGGCTTCTCGGCCGCCGCCACGGCCCAGACAAAATGGGACATGCCGACACCCTACGCGCCGAGCAACTTCCACACCGAGAACATCAACCAGTTCGCCGCCGACGTCGACAAGGCCACGGGCGGCAAGCTCAAGATCACCGTGCATTCGAACGCCTCGCTCTTCAAGGCGCCCGAGATCAAGCGCGCGGTGCAGGGCGGCCAGGCGCAGATCGGCGAGATCCTCATCTCCGGCTACTCCAACGAGGACCCGGTCTTCGGCGTGGACTCCGTGCCTTTCCTCGCCTCGAGCTACTCCGACGCGGCGAAGCTCTGGAAGGCCTCGAGGAAAGCGCTCGAGGAGCGCTTCGCGAAGCAGGGAATGATGGTGCTCTACTCGGTGCCGTGGCCGCCGCAGGGCATCTACTCGTCCAAGCCGATCAACTCGATCGCCGACCTGAAGGGCATGAAGATGCGCACCTACAACCCGTACACCTCGCGCATCGCCGAGCTCGCCGGCGCGCAACCGGTGACGATTCAAGCAGCCGAGCTCGCGCAGGCGTTCGCCACCGGCGCGGTCAACGCCAACATCACCTCCGGCGCGACCGGCTTCGACACCAAGGCGTGGGAAGTGGTGAAGAACTACTACGACACCCAGGCGTGGCTTCCGAAGAACGTCGTGTTCGTGAACAAGGCGGCATTCGACGCCCTCGACAAGGCGAGCCAGGCGGCGCTGTCGAAGGCCGCGCACGAGGCCGAGGAGCGCGGCTGGAAGATCTCCGAAGAGAAGAACAAGTGGTACCTGGAGCAGATGGCGAAGAACGGCATGAACGTGGCCGCGCCCTCGGCGCAGCTCAAGGCCGATTTCAAGAAGATCGGTGACACCATGACCGCGGAGTGGATGGCGACGGCGGGCCCCGAGGGCAAGGCGATCGTGGACGCTTATCGGAAGTGAGGAAGATCCTCGACGCGATCTACGACGCCGCGGCCTATGCCGCGGCGTTTTTCATGGTGGGGGTGCTCGCCATGGTGCTCGCGAGCGTGGTGGGAAGGCTCGCGGGGTTCAACCTGCGCGGCTCGGACGCCTACGCCGGCTACTGCATGGCGGCGGCGAGCTTCCTCGCGCTCGCGCATACGCTGAAGCGCGGCGAGCACATCCGCGTGACACTCTTCCTCGAGCGTTTCGGCGGGCGGCTGCGCCGCCCGCTGGATCTCTGGTGCCACGCGGCCGGAACGTTCTTCTGCGCCGTGCTCGCCTTCTACAGCGCGCGCCTCGCCTGGCAGTCGCGCGCCTTCCACGACATCTCGCAGGGCAACGACGCCACGCCGCTCTGGATCCCGCAGCTCGCCATGGCGGCGGGCGCGCTCGTGCTGCTGGTCGCGATGGTCGACGACTTCGTCCTGCTCTTGCGCCACCGCGAGCTCGCCACCGCGCCTGCCGACGAGCTGAAGCTCATCGAATAGCGATGGACGTCCTCGTCACCGTCGCGCTCATCGCGCTCCTCTTCGGGCTGCTGGGAAGCGGCCTGTGGATCGGCATCTCGCTCCTCGGCGTGGCGTGGATCGGCATGGAGCTCCTCACCGCGAGGCCGGTAGGCGACGCGATGGCGGTGACGGTGTGGGGCTCGCTTTCCTCGTGGACCCTCACCGCGCTGCCGCTCTTCGTGTGGATGGGCGAGATCCTCTTCCGCACCAAGCTCTCCGAGGACATGTTCAAGGGGCTGGCGCCGTGGCTCTCGCGCCTGCCGGGTCGGCTCCTGCACACCAACATCATCGGCTGCACCATCTTCGCGGCGGTGTCGGGCTCGAGCGCGGCGACCTGCGCCACCATCGGCAAGATGACGCTGCCGGAGCTCAAGCGCCGCGGCTATCCCGAGGACATGACCATCGGCACGCTCGCCGGGGCGGGCACGCTGGGCCTGCTGATACCGCCGTCGATCATCATGATCGTCTACGGGGTGAGCGCGGACGTCTCGATCACGCGGCTCTTCATCGCGGGCGTGGTCCCGGGGCTCCTCCTCGCGGGCCTTTTCATGGGCTATACGATCGCCTGGTCGCTGCTGCATCCCGAGCGCATTCCGCCGCCCGACGCGCATATGACATTTCGCGAGAAGGTCTACGCGTCGCGCCACCTGATTCCCGTGGTCGCCTTGATCGCCCTGGTGCTGGGCTCGATCTACGTGGGCATCGCGACGGCGACGGAAGCCGCGGCGCTCGGGGTGGTGGGCGCCCTCGTCCTATCCGTGATCCAGGGCTCGATGAGCGCGAAGGTCTTCATGGAAAGCCTGATGGGCGCGACGCGCCTCTATTGCATGATCGCCTTGATCCTCGCGGGCGCGGCCTTCCTCACGCTCGCCATGGGCTATATCGGGCTGCCGAGGAAGCTCGCGGAATTCATCACCGGGATGGGGCTCTCGCAGCTCTGGCTCCTCTTCTGGCTCATGGTGTTCTACATCATCCTCGGCTGCTTCCTCGACGGCATCTCGATGGTGGTGCTCACGATGGGCGTGATCCTCCCCACCATCGTGAAGGCGGGGGTCGACCTCGTCTGGTTCGGCATCTTCATCGTGCTCGTGGTGGAGATGGCGCAGATCACGCCGCCGGTGGGCTTCAACCTCTTCGTCCTGCAGGGCATGACGAAGAAGGAGATCACGTGGATCGCGCGCGTGTCGATGCCGCTCTTCTTCCTGATGGTGGCGGCCGTCGCGCTCATCTACTTCTTTCCCGGCCTCGTCACCTGGCTGCCGGGCCGCATGAGCTAGCCGTCGTGTCAGAATGGAATCTCCGGTGACCCCCGGGGGAGGCCTTAATGGAAGACAAGACCGTCAGGGATGCATTCCTGGATACCGTGATCAGCCAGATCGAGAGCGGCGATCCGCCCGAGACCAAGGCGACCTACGAGCGCCTGATGGCCGAGGGGCATCCGCGGAGCCACGCGCTGCAGCTCATCGCCGCCGCGCTGCGCGTCGAGATGAACCGCATGATGTCCGAGGCGACCCCCTTCGACACCGGCCGCTACGCCGCCCTCCTCGAGAAGATCAAGGCGGAGGGTTAAAAGCTCCGCATGTGCCTCATCGTCGTCGCCTGGCGGGCGCGCGCCGACCTTCCGCTCGCGGTGGCGGCCAACCGCGACGAGTGGCGCGAACGCCCCGCGCAGCCCGCGCACTGGTGGCCCGACCATCCGCAAATCCTCGCCGGGCGTGACCTGCAGGCGGGCGGCACGTGGCTGGGGATCACGCGCGAGGGACGCTTCGCCGCGGTCACCAATTTCCGCGATCCCTCGGACAAGCGCTCCACCGCGCGTTCGCGCGGGACACTCGTCACCGAGTTCCTCCTGGGCGGCGATTCGCCCGCGCGGTTCCTGTCCAACCTTTCGGCGCGCGCGCACGAGTACAACGGCTTCAACCTGATCCTCGGCGACGCGGCGAGCCTCTTCTACTACGGCAGCCGCGAGGGCGAGCCGCGCGCGATCGAGCCCGGCGTGCACGGGCTGTCCAATCACCTGCTCGACGAGCCCTGGCCGAAGGTGGTCCGCGGCCGCTCGCGCACGCCTCGCCTCGGCGCTCATCACGGGCGAGGAATACGGCACGCGCGTGTCCACGGTGCTTGTGGTCTCGTCGCCGGGAAACGTTTCGTTCGAAGAGCGCGCCCGCGCGGCGGATGGCTCCGTCACGGGAACCGCGCTGCAGCAATTCACCCTTCCCGTCGCCGTCGCATCGGACTGAATCTCGGGCTTCACCTCGAGACGCGATGAGCGCCTATCGCCAAGTCGACACGTCCACGCTCGAGGTCGGCTATCTCGAGTGGAATCCGCACGGGGAACGCACTGTCGTTCTCATGCACGGCTGGCCCGACAGCCCCGAAACGTGGCGCGACGTGGCGCCGGCACTGGAGCGCGAGGGCTTCCGCGTGCTGGCGCCCGCACTGCGCGGCCATGGGCCCACGCGGTTTCGCGATGCCGCGAAGATGCGCAGCGGCCAGCTCTCCGCGCTCGGCCGCGACCTGATCGAATTCGTCGCGGCGATGAAACTCGACCAGGCCATCCTCGTGGGGCACGACTGGGGCGCGCGCGCCGTCGCCAATGCCTGCGGATTGCAGGCCGGCATCGCCTCGCACCTGGTCATGCTCTCGGTGGGTTACGGCACGAACAACGCATCGCAGCCGCTCGGCTACGACCAGGCGGCGCGCTATTGGTATCACTGGTTCATGGCCACGCCGCGCGGCAAGAACGCAGTGGAAAACGATCGGCGCGCCTTTGCGCGCCGCATGTGGGACACGTGGGGGCCGTCCGGCTGGGTCACCGACGCGGACTTCGAGGAAGCGGCGCGCTCGTTCGACAATCCCGACTGGGCGGCCATCGTGCTGCATTCGTACCGGCATCGATGGGGCTTCGTTCCCGGCGACCCTGCATACGCGGCGGATGACGCGAAGCTCGATCCCGCTCCCGTGCTCGCCGTGCCCACCCTCGTGATCCACGGCGGCGCGGACTATTGCAATCATCCCGACGGCTCGGCGGGCAAGGAGCGCTTCTTCCGCGGGCGCTACGAGCGAGTCGGGCTGGAGGGCATCGGGCATTTTCCGCAACGCGAGGCCGGCGCCGCGGTCCAGGCGGAAATCCTGCGCTTCATCGCCACGCCATGAACACCATGACTCAGCGCTTCGCGGCGATGGCATCGAGCTCCGCCCTTGCGCGCGGGTAATCCTGCAGCAGCTTTGCGGCTTCGACCATCGACTTGCGGATCCGGGTTCGCGCGGAAACGGGTGTCTTCGAATACGCCTCCTCGAGGGCGCCCGGGAACATCTCGCCAAGTGCCGCAATGAGAATTGCCGCCTGCCGAAGGTCCTTGCGCGCCTTCTCGCCCGTTCCGACGCGCAATTGCGACACCAGAAGCTTGTGGATCGCGAACTTCTCCGCAAGTGGAACGCGTACGGCCACGCAACCCAGGCGCGACAGCGCCGCGCCCGGCTGCGTTTCCGAGATCAGGTAGCGGAAATAGGGAAGGGCCGTCGCATACGCGTCCAGCTCGGGCACATAGACGGTGGAATATTCATCGTTGCGTGAAGCGATCAGGAGATCGACGGTGAATCGCGAACGGCCTTTCTCCTTGATCTTGACCGCGCGTTCGCGATGGTCGAGCGGAGGTATGCGCTCGAATTCGAGGCCCGCTTCCCGCAGGATCCCCAGGAGCCCGCCCTCGGGCACATCCTTCATGGCAAGCTTTCCGGCCCGTCCGATGTCCACATCCATCGTGGCGAAGGCGCTGGCCCGGATTCCCATTCGGTTCGCGATGACCTCGAACCCATGGGTACCCACCAGGACGCCGGCGCCCTCCGAGAACAAACCGTGGTTCGCCAACGCGGCGATGGCCGCGTAATGCTTGGGTTCGAGCGCCGCATAACCCTCCCGCATCAAAAGGCGAATCGAGGTCACCACATCTCGTTGCTCCGAGGCCGCCCTGCGCGCCTCTTCGGCGATCTTGTCGGCGGCAGGATCGCCGACGGGACCGGCGAGATAGGACTCCCTCTTGGACCCCGATTTGTCGTACTGCTGCAGCGCGTAATACCTGAAGCCCCCTGCATTCGTGCGCGAAAGCACGCTTCCCGGGGTCGCCAGGAAGGCCCGGCCCTGCCCCAACGCCTGGTTCTCGATATCGGCGTAGGTCGCGGCGAGCCCGCGGGAATGAATGGTGAAGAGCTGCGCCACCTTCTCGATCGCTGTATCCGTCAAATATCAATCTTAGCGGATACATATTGTATCCGTCAATTCTCCTTGTTGACGGATACAGCCTGAGACACCCGGTCCGTTACCGCCCCGCCGGAGGCTTCGGCCGCGGCGCATTCCTACAGACGCGAAGGGCGCCTCCTACAGGTGATGCGAGGCCGCGCCGCTTAGACTTGATATTCCGCAAATTTATGAAAAAGGAGCACCTCATGGTGACTCGCAAACTCCTGCTCGCCGGCATCGCCACGACCCTCGCCGGCTTTGCCCTGCCGTCGTTCGCCGACGACGTGTACATCGACGTGGCCCCGCCCGCGCGCCGCGCCGAACGAATGGAGCATCGTGAAGGCTATGTCTGGGTGCCGGGCGTATGGGCGTGGAGGAACGGCAAGCGCGAGTGGGTCCCAGGCCATCTCGTCGCCGAGCGCAAGGGCTATCGCTGGGCGCCCGACCGCTGGGTCGTGCACGACAACGACAAGTGGACCTACCAGCGCGGCGGATGGAATCGCGACAGCGACGGCGACGGAGCGCCCGATCGCATGGACCGCTATCCGAACAATCCCCGCAAGCAATAGCAGGAACATCGCGCGCAACGGCGCAGCCCTCGGCTGCGCCGTTTTGTTTTCTACGTCTGGTCGTCGAGGAGGCCCGCTCCGGCCGCTGCGCGCGTCAAGCGATCGTTGACCGCTTCCCAGGGCGCCGTCACCGGCGGAGCCTCGACGACGATCCGCTTCGCGCCGCTCGCGTCGAGCTTGCGCAGGTTCGCGTAGAGGTCGTGGCCGTAGCGCTCGGGGTCCGAAGGCGCCGCGATCCATTGGGTGACGAGCGCGGTATGCGGCGCCTCGCGCATCGCCAGCACCGCCACATTGCTGAGGCGGCGCACCTCCGCGTCGAGCGCCGCCGAGCTCGCCAGGACGAGCGCGGTGCGCGGCGCGTAGTGCGCTTCGAGCGTGCCGGAGGCGCGCGGCGCGTGGGCGTCGCGATCGCGCGGCGGCGTGCCCAACACCGCGGCGATGTCATCGCGCGTGACCGCGCCCGGGCGCAGGAGCACCGGCGCCCCGCGCGAGAGATCCACGATCGTCGATTCGATCCCCACCGGGCAAGGCCCGCCGTCGAGCACGTAGAGCTTCGCGCCGAACTCGTCGCGCACGTGCTCCGCGGTGGTCGGGCTCACGTGGCCGAACCGGTTCGCCGACGGGGCCGCGATCGCGCCGCTGCCGATGCGCGCGAACTCGCGCAGCAGCTCGTGCGCCATCGGGTGCGACGGGCAACGCAGCCCCACCGTATCCTGGCCGCCGGTGACGATCGCCGGCACGCGAGCGGATTTCGCGAGGATCATCGTGAGCGGGCCGGGCCAGAAGCGCTCCGCGAGCGCGAGCGCGGCGGGCGGCACCTCGCGAGCCCACTCGCGCAGCGAATCGGCGCCAGCGATGTGCACGATGAGAGGATGGTCCGCGGGACGGCCCTTGAGCGCGAAGATCTTCGCCACGGCTTCCGGATTCGCGGCGTCGGCCCCGAGGCCGTAGACGGTTTCGGTGGGAAAGCCCAACGCTTCCCCGGCTGCGAGGAGGCTGGCGGCTTCGCGAACGCTCACTGCCTGACCGGCTTGGCGTTCTTTCGAAGCCAAGGCTCGATGTTGCCGACATTGAATGTGCGCGAGTCCAGATGCCCGATCATCCACTTCAGGACGGCGGAAGGCTTCGCGCGGATTCGAATGCCATTGACGCGCAGGAATACGTCGACACAAGCGAAGGCAATCCGCTTGTTTCCGTCGACGAAAGGATGATTCATCGCGAGACTCTCGAACAGGCCCGCCGCCTCCCAGAACAAGTCTTCGTAGTACCCGCTCTGCGGCCGATAAAGCGCCGATTCGAGAGCCCCTGCGTCGCGCAAGCCCGGCGTACCCCCATGGCGCTTTATCAGCGCCGCGTGCATGACCATCACTTCCAAAGCCGTCGGATCGACGGTCACCTGGCCAGTTCTCGGTACAGGGAGTCGTATTCCGCGAGGCTCTCGCCGAATGCGGTGAGAATTTCAGGGCGCGGCTTGCCGCGTTTGCGCTTTTCCACGAAGTCGCGCAACGCCTCGTCGATCACACTCTGGAGTTGCTTGCCTTCCTTGGCCGCGATCGCGCGCACTTCGTCGAGAACTTCGGGATCGGCCTGGGTTGCGAACTTCGCGAGCGTTCGTGCCATGGAGTCTCCTTTCTTGATGCATCATGATACTACATGATGCTCAGTGCGCCTTCTCCCAGTTCACCCCGACTCCCGCCTCCACCACCAGCGGCACGTCGAGCGTCGCCACGCCCGTCATGAGCTTCTCCACGCCGCCCTTCACGCGCTCGAGCTCGGCATCGGGGACTTCCAGCACCAGCTCGTCGTGCACCTGCATGATGAGCTTGGTGGCGAGCTTCTCGCGCTCGATCCAGCCCTGCACCGCGATCATCGCCATCTTGATGAGGTCCGCGGCGGTGCCCTGCATGGGGGCGTTGATCGCCTGGCGCTCGGCGCCCTGGCGGCGCGCCATGTTCGAGGAGCGGATATCCGGGAGCCACAGGCGGCGCCCGAACGCCGTCTCGACGTAGCCTTGCTCGCGCGCTTCGTTGCGCGTGCGCTCCATGTACTGCGCGACACCCGGATAGCGCGCGAAATACTTGTCCATGTAGCTCGCCGCGGCGGCGCGCTCGATGGCGAGGTTCTGCGCGAGGCCGAACGCGCTCATGCCGTAGATGAGGCCGAAGTTGATCACCTTCGCGTAGCGGCGCTGCTCGCTGGTGACCTCCTCGCGCGGCGTGTCGAACACCTCCGAAGCGGTGTGGCGGTGCACGTCCTCGCCGCGCGAGAACGCCTCGACGAGGCTCTTGTCGCCCGAAAGGTGCGCCATGATGCGCAGCTCGATCTGCGAGTAGTCGGCCGAGACGATCTTCGAGCCGGGCGGGGCGATGAACGCCTCGCGGATGCGCCGGCCTTCCACGGTGCGCACCGGGATATTCTGCAGGTTGGGATCGGTCGACGAGAGCCGGCCCGTCACCGCCACCGCCTGCGCGTAGTTGGTGTGCACGCGCCCCGTCTTCGGATTGACCATGCGCGGCAGCTTGTCGGTGTAGGTGCTCTTCAGCTTCGAGAGGCCCCGGTGCTCGAGCAGCGCCTTGCAGATCGGATGGTCCTCGGCGAGCTTCTCCAGCACTTCCTCGTCCGTGGAAGGCGAGCCCGACGGCGTCTTCTTCACGACCTTCAGCTTCAGGCGATCGAAGAGGATCTCGCACAATTGCTTGGGCGATCCGAGGTTGAATGGCCCGCCCGCGAGCTCGTGCGCGCGCCGCTCGAGGTCCATCATCTTCTGGCCGAGCTCGTGGCCCTGCGTCGCCAGGAGCGCCGCGTCGATAAGCACGCCGTTGCGCTCCATGGTGAGCAGCACGCCCGCGACCGGAATCTCGATCTCGTCGTAGATGCGCTTCAGCTTCGCGTCTTTCGCGAGCCGCGGATAGAGCGCGCCGTGCAGCTGCAGCGTCACGTCGGCGTCCTCGGCGGAGTAGTCGGTGGCGCGCTTGATGTCGACCTGGTCGAACGGAATCTGGCCCGCGCCCTTGCCGGCCACGTCGGCGTACTGCAGCAGCCCGCTCGTGCCGAGATAGCGCGTGGCGAGCGCGTCCATGTCGTGGCGCTGGTTGCTCTCGATCACGTACGACTCGAGCAGCGTGTCGTGCGCGACACCCTTCACGTCGATGCCGTGATTGGCGAACACGTGGCGATCGTACTTCGCGTTCTGTCCGACCTTCAGGGCATCCGCGCTCGTGAGCCACGGCCTCAGGCGCTCCAACACCTTCGCGGTGGGGAGCTGCTCGGGCACGCCGGCATAGCGGTGCGTGAGCGGAATATAGGCTGCTTCGCCCGGCGCGGACGCTAGCGAGATGCCGACGAGCTGCGCCGACATGGGATCGAGGCTCGTGGTCTCGGTATCCACGCAGGCGATCGCGGCCGCCTCGAGCTTCCTCGCCCAGCGCTCCAACGCCTCGTCGTCCACCACGGTCTCGTAGTGGCGCGTGGCGACGAAGGGCGTGGCGTCGGCGATGGGCTCGAGCGTCGCGGTGAGCAATGCGAAATTCCGCCCGCCGCCCTTCGACTTCGGCGGCGCGGGCGCGGGCGTGGCGCCGCCTTCGGGCGCGTCTTCCTTGTTGAGGAGCGCATCGCGCAGCGTGCGGAAGCCGAAGCGCCCGAAGAGCTCGGCGAGCTTCGCGTCGTTGGAACCCTTGTCGAGGAGCGATTCCATCTCGAAGGGCAGCTCGACGTCGGTCTTCACGGTGAGGAGCCGCCGTCCGGTGGGCAGCCAATCCGCGACCTTGCGCAGGTTTTCGCCCACCACGCCCTTCACCTCGGCGGCATGCTCGATGACGCCCTCCAAAGAGCCGTATTGCTCGATCAACTTGCACGCGGTCTTCGGCCCCACCTTGTCCACGCCGGGGACGTTGTCGACCGCATCGCCCATCAGCGCGAGGTAATCGACGATGAGCTCCGGCGGCACGCCGAACTTGCCCTTCACGCCCGCGGGGTCGAGCTTGTCGCCGGACATGGTGTTCACCCACAGCACCTTGTCGCTCACGAGCTGCGTGAGATCCTTGTCGCCGGTGGAGATCACCGAGTCCCAGCCGTGCGATTCGGCGCGGCGCACCAGCGTGCCGATCACGTCGTCGGCCTCCACCCCATCGACCACGACGATGGGCCAGCCGAGCGCGGCGACCGTTTCCAGCAGGGGCTCGATCTGCGACGCGAGGTCTTCCGGCATGGCCTGGCGTGTAGCCTTGTACTGCGGATAGATGTCGTCGCGGAAGGTCTTTCCCTTCGGGTCGAACACCGCGGCGATATAATCCGAGGGGAAGTCCTGTTTCAACTTCCTCAGCATGTTGATGACGCCCAGGATCGCGCCGGTGGGCTCGCCCGCCGGGCTGCGGAACTCGGGTAGCGCGTGGAAGGCGCGGTAGAGGTAGCTCGACGCGTCGACGAGCAGCAGTCTTTTCTTCGTATCGTTCATTTCATCCCGCGAGGATCGCGGTCATGGCCATCACTTCACCCAAGGTTCCAAAACCCTCGGATCCCCAGATGCTGAAGCGCTCGCAGAGCTCGGCGCGCGAGGCATGGCGGATGTTCGAGATTATCGCAGAGTTCGTCACCGCGACCGAGCGCCTGCAGGCGATCCAGCCCGCGGTGGCGATCTTCGGCAGCGCGCGCGTCACGCCGGAGCATCCGTACTTCAAGACCGCCGAGGACATCGCGAAGCGGCTCTCCGAAGCGGGCTTCGCGGTGATCTCGGGCGGCGGCCCGGGAATCATGGAGGCCGTCAACAAGGGCGCCTTCGAGGGCTCGAGCCCCAGCGTGGGGCTCAACATCCAGCTCCCGATGGAGCAGTACGCCAATAAATATCAGGACGTCTCGCACACTTTTCAACACTTCTTCGCGCGCAAAGTGATGTTCGTGAAGCTCTCGGTCGCGTTCGTGATGATGCCGGGCGGCTTCGGCACCATGGACGAGCTGATGGAGGTGCTCACGCTGGTGCAGACGGGCAAGATCCGCAAGGTGCCGATCATCCTGGTGAATTCCGGCTTCTGGAAGGGGCTGCTGGACTGGGTGAAGGGGCAGCTGCGCGACGACGGCATGATCGGCGTGGACGATCCGGACCTCATGCAGGTGATCGACGACCCGCAGGCCGTGGTGGACGCGATCTTCGCGCATTACCAGGCGCGCGGATTCGAGCTTTCCCCGGCGGAACGCGAGGCGGAGCTGGCACTCTAACTGCTACACTTCGCGTCCGAATCGAGGCCCCCATGCGTGTCGTATTGGCAGTTTCCCTCATCGCCCTGGCATTGCCGGCGTTCTCGCAGTCGACCGCGCGGCCCCGCCCTCCTGGAACCGTTCCGCTCGAGGAGCCTCCGCCGCCGCCGCCGATGATCCAGGGCGAGAACCCGGATCCCGTAGTCACGAAGCGCATCGAGGGCGATGAGGTCATCGAGGAATACCGTATCGGTGGCAAGCTCTACATGACGCGCGTCACGCCGAAGGCAGGCCGCCCGTACGTCCTCGTCGATTACACGGGCGACGGCACCTTCACCAAGCTGGACAACACGCTCGACGCCCACATCCGCGTGCCGCAGTGGGTGGTTCACTCGTGGTAGCAGTGCGTCACGCCGGCGCGGCAAACAACTAACAACAGCAGAAGGGAAGCAGGGAGGCATGTCGGTCTTCACGCCCGCTTCGGACGCCGAGGCGCGCGCGCTCCTCGAGCACTACACGCTC
>WNFI01040171.1_pt1 | contig 16205 bp, 15 predicted proteins | sample 5400471 | NCBI WGS metagenome assembly WNFI01 (sample SAMN13153348, study PRJNA577476) | soil metagenome | isolation source: 100 cm saprolite on Douglas fir-dominated hillslope | place: USA:California | collected 2013-09-17 | reverse complement strand
GGGCAGGTCGGCGGGCCGGCTGAACATCTCCGCCACGCAGCGCGCCACCCGCCGGAGGCACTCGTCGCCCGCGGGATGGCCGTAGGTGTCGTTGTAGCCCTTGAAGAAGTCGATGTCGCAGAAGATCAAGGAGAGGGGGGTGCGGTCGCGCATGGCCCGCCGCCACTCCTGCCCGAGCGCCTCGTCGAAGCGCCGGCGGTTGGCGAGGCCGGTCAGAGTGTCGATGGTGGAGAGGTGCTGGAGCAGACGGTTGCTCTCCTCCAGCTCCTGCCGCATCACGGCCAGCTCGTGGTTCGCCCGCTGCACCACCGCCGCGTAGCTCTCGAGCTCGTGAAACTTCAAGTCCAGGGTGGAGAGGTCGTTACGCGAGCGCTCGGAGATCGTGCGGGTCAAGACCAGGAGGGCGGCGGGATGGCTGGCGATCGTCCGCTGGAACTGCTCCGCGCTGACCTCCAGGAGGAGGGTCCGGGTGGTGGCGCGCAGGCCGGCCGTGCGCTCCTTGCCGTCGATCAGGGCCATCTCCCCGAAGTAGTGCCCGGGCCCGCCCAGCGCGAGGCGGCGGTCCCCCTTGTAGACCTCGAGCTCGCCCTCCAGGACCAGGTACATGGTCCGGCCCGGGGTTCCTTCCTCGAAGAGGATCTGGTCGGGATCGAGGACGACTTCCCGGCTCTCCTCGAGCAGGCCGCGCAGCACCGGCTCGGGGAGGGCGGCCAGGAGCTCGGTCCGGCGGGCGATGCCCAGCTTGTGCTCGAGGTCCAAAGTGGCCGTCCTTAGCCGGTCCCCCCGTGGCTCCGGGTCTCCCCCCGGGCCTTGAGGCCGCCCAGGATGTAGTCCCGGTTGAGGCGCGCGATGAACTCCACGCGGATCTGCTTCGGGCAGGCGGCCTCACATTCTCCGTGGTTCGTGCAGGCGCCGAATCCGGCCTCGTCCATGGCCGCCACCATCCGGCGGACCCGCCCGTACCGCTCGGGCTGGCCCTGGGGGAGCAGGCCGAGGTGCGACACCTTGGCCGCCGTGAAGAGCATGGCGGAGGCGTTGGGGCAGGCGGCCACGCAGGCCCCGCAGCCGATGCAGGCGGCGGCGTCCATGGCCAGATCGGCGTCCGCCTTGGGCACGGGGATGGCGTTTCCGTCGGGGGCGCTGCCCGGGGGCACGGAGATGAAGCCCCCCGCCTCGATGATGCGGTCGAGCGCGCCGCGGTCGACCACGAGGTCCTTGATCACCGGGAAGGCGGCCGCCCGCCAGGGCTCGATGGTCAGGGCGTCCCCGTCCTGGAAGCTGCGCATGTGGAGCTGGCAGGCGGTGGTGGCCGGCCGCGGGCCGTGGGGAACCCCGTTGATCACCACCCCGCAGGTTCCGCAGATGCCCTCCCGGCAATCGTGGTCGAAGGCGATGGGCTCCTCGCCCTTGTCGATGAGCCGCTCGTTGACGACGTCGAGCATCTCCAGGAAGGACATGTCGGGGCTGATTCCGGGAGCCTCGTAGGTGACAAAGCCGCCCTCGGCCTCCGGGCCCTTCTGCCGCCAGACGTGAAGAAGGAGGTGCAACGCCTACCCCCGACGCGGCCCCAGGCCGCGGATCCGCCGGGATGGCCCGGGCCCCCGGGGCGGCCACCCCCCGCGCGCGCGCGCGGCGCCGGCCGGCGGGGGGGCGGGACCGCTCCCCTTCATTTGTAGCTTCTCTGGCTGAGGTGCACGTACTCGAACTTCAAGGGCTCCTTGCGCAGGGTGGGTCGCTGGCCTTCTCCCGCGTAGTCCCAGGCCGCCACGTGGCAGAACGTCTCGTCGTTGCGCAGGGCCTCCCCCTCCTCGGTCTGGAACTCCTCGCGGAAGTGCCCGCCGCAGGACTCGGCGCGCTCCAGGGCGTCCAGGCACATGAGCTCGCCCAGCTCCAGAAAATCGGCCACCCGCCCCGCCACCTCCAGGGACTGGTTCAGCTCCTTCTCCTCCCCGAGGACGTTGACGTTCCGCCAGAACTCCTCGCGCAGGGCGGGAATCTTTTGGAGCGCGGTCTTAAGGCCGTTCGCGGTGCGCGTCATCCCGCAGTACTCCCACATGAGGTGGCCGAGCTCGCGGTGGAAGGAGGTGACCGTGCGCCTGCCCCTGATGGCCAGGAGCTTCCTCGTCCGCTCCGCCACCGCCGCCTCCGCGGCCTTGACCGCGGGGTGGTCGGGGGCGACCCGCTCCGGCTTGGTGCTGGCTAGGTAGTGGCCGATCGTGTAGGGGACGATGAAATAGCCGTCGGCCAGACCCTGCATGAGCGCGCTCGCCCCCAGCCGGTTGGCCCCGTGGTCGGAGAAGTTGGCCTCGCCGATCACGTGCAGGCCGGGGATGGTGCTCATCAGGTTGTAGTCCACCCAGAGCCCGCCCATGGTGTAGTGGGCGGCGGGGTAGATGCGCATGGGGACCCGGTAGGGGTCGTCGGCGGTGATCCGCTCGTACATTTCGAAGAGGTTCCCGTACTTCTCGCGGATCCCGTCCTCGCCCAGCCGCTTGATGGCCTCCGCGAAGTCCAGGTACACCCCGTAGCCGGTCTCCCCGACCCCCTGCCCCTCGTCGCAGACCTGCTTGGCCGCGCGGGACGCGATGTCGCGGGGGGCCAGGTTCCCGTAGCTCGGGTACTTGCGCTCCAGGTAGTAGTCGCGCTCCTCCTCCGGGATCTGGCCCGGGGGGCGCTTGTCTCCCTTCTTGAGGGGGACCCAGATGCGGCCGTCGTTGCGCAGCGACTCGCTCATCAGGGTCAGCTTGGACTGGTGCTCGCCGGTGACGGGGATGCAGGTGGGGTGGATCTGGGTGAAGCAGGGATTGCCGAAAGCGGCCCCCTTCTTGTAGGCCCGCCAGATCGCGGTGGCGTTGCAGCCCTTGGCGTAGGTGGCGAGGTAGAAGACGTTGCCGTAGCCCCCCGTGGCCAGCACCACCGCGTCCGCCAGATGGGAATCGATCCTCCCCGTGACCATGTCCCTGACCGCGATACCCCGGGCCCGCCCGTCCACGACCAGGAGCTCCAGCATCTCGTGGCGCGGGAACATGGTGACCTTGCCCAGCCCGACCTGGCGCTCCAGGGCCTGGTAGGCGCCGAGCAGGAGCTGCTGGCCGGTCTGGCCGCGGGCATAGAAGGTGCGCGAGACCTGGGCCCCCCCGAAGGAGCGGTTGGCGAGGGTGCCCCCGTACTCGCGGGCGAAGGGCACCCCCTGGGCCACGCACTGGTCGATGATGTTGACGCTGAGCTCGGCCAGGCGGTAGACGTTGGCCTCCCGGGAACGGAAGTCGCCGCCTTTGACGGTGTCGTAGAAGAGCCGGTAGACGCTGTCCCCGTCGTTCTGGTAGTTCTTGGCCGCGTTGATCCCCCCCTGGGCGGCGATGGAGTGGGCGCGGCGGGGGCTGTCCTGGTAGCAGAAGCACTCCACGTTGTAGCCGAGCTCGGCCAAGGAGGCGGTGGCGGAGGCCCCGGCCAGGCCGGACCCGACCACGATCACCCGGTACTTGCGCTTGTTGGCCGGGTTCACCAGCTTCATCTCGAAGCGGTGGTTGTCCCACTTCCTTTCGATGGGACCGGAGGGGATGTTCGAGCGCAGCTCCAAGGCCTACTCGTGGAGGAGGCCGCAGAGCACGGCCAGGGGGAAGGAGATGTTGCCCGCCACCACCACCGCCGTGGTCAGGCTGGAGAACGCGTGGCGCAGGGCGTTGAAGCGCGGGTGGCTGAGGCCGAGGGTCTGCAGCATGCTCCAGACGCCATGGTACAGGTGCAGGCCCAGGGCCAGCATGGCCAGGACGTAGAACAACGATACCGGCCACGGTCTGAACCCCACCACGAAGTTGTGGTAGACGTCGCCCGCGCGGAAGTCCGGATGCAGGTTTCCGAAGGTGAAGTGCATCAAGTGGTAGGCGATGAAGAGGAGCAGGATGGGGCCGCTCCAGACCATGGTCCTTGAGGCGTAGGTGGACTCCCGGTGGCGGGTCTTGCGGTAGCCCACGGGCCGGGCCGCCCGGTTGTCGAGGGTCAGGGAGGTCGCGGCCCAGATGTGGAGCGCGACCGCGGCCAGGAGCGCGGCGCGGGCGATCCAGATCCCCGCCCCGTGCAGGAACTCCCGGAGGAAGACGGCGTAGGCGTTGAGGGCCTCCGCTCCCAGATACACCTGGAGGTTGCCGACCATGTGGCCGACCACGAAGCCGAAGAGCACGAGGCCGCTGCCGGCCATCACGACTTTCCGGCCGATCGTGGAAGCGAGGAAGGTCGCCGTCCGCTGCCCGTCTGCCCCTGGGGAAGCCGATGCAAGATAATGCATCGCCGGGGTGTTCACGGCGCGATTCTAGCCGGGCCACACCCAGCGCGCAACAACCGCTCCGGGCGGGAGCGGGTGCTCGCTCGCGCGGGCCGCCTCCGCCATCGGGAACCCGAGGCGCCGCCAACGGTCGGCCCTCAGCGGGCCCCCGCGCGAGCGGGGCGAAGGAGGAGCCGGAGCAGGATGCTCTGGAAGGTGGGCTCGCGGTAGATGCCGTGGTGCTCGGCGCTGCCGAAGATGGCGTGCGAGACCTCGGCCAGGCCGCTGCCCGTCTCGGCCTCCTCCGCCCCCGGAAGCTGCGCGGCCAGGACGCTGGCGCGGGTCACCCGGCCGTCGCCGGCCTCGAACATGGCGTCCGCCTCGCGGTAGGTGGCGGGCTCGAAGCGGGGCGGCGTCCCGCGCGCCTCCGGAACCGTCGCCCGGGCCAGGGTGGGCAGGCAGTCGCCGCCCAGAAGCGCCACCCGCGCCGGGCAGGGAGCCTCGGGGGGACGGGAGAGGGCTCGGTGGACGGCGCCGGCGCGGGCGAGGGCGACGGCCAGAAAGGCCCGGTGCGCTTCCGGATCGGGGTCGGCCTCCAACCTGTCCCCCCGGCGTCGCGCGGGCTGCGACCCGAAAGGCCCCCAGCCAAACCGCTCCCACACCGCCACGTCGTGGAGGTCCACATCCAGGGGATGGCCGCGATGGTCAAGCAGCGCGGGCGCGCCCGCGGGGGGGAGGAGCTGGTAGATGGAGGGCATGCGCGCGATCACGGAGGCGGCGAGGGTCGTGTAAGAAAGGCCCACCCGGTTGCCGTTCAGGATGGCGTCGAGGGCGGGAATGCTCCCCGCGTTGGGGACCGCGACCAGGACCAGGTTGCGAATGCGGCGGGCCCCCGCCCAGGTCACCGGCCCCTCCGGCTCGGCGACGCCATAGCGGAGGTAGTAGCGGGCCACGAGCCCGCCCATGCTGTGGCCGATGATGTTGAAGCGGGCCTCGTCCCCGCCGCGTTCCTCGGCCAACCTCTCCAGGGTCTCGTGGAGGGCGCGGGCCGACTCCACGAGGTCCCGCCGCCAGTCGTAAGAGAAGATATGGAAGGCGAGGCCCCCGCGGCGGGCCGGCCGGAAGCCGGCTTCTTGGAGGAGATCCACGAGGTCCGCGTACTCCGTAAAGCCGAAGACCCGGGGGAGCACGGTGTCCGCGCCCAGGAGGCCGCCCGGCACGAGGTCGTCACGGCTCGTGGCGAGCGGGAGCCGGAAGGGGAGGCTCAGCGCGTGATGGCCCAGGGCGTTGCCAAGGTTCAGCCAGGCCTGGGTGCCGTCCGGGTGGTGGAGTTGGCTGCCCAGGATGCCGGGCAGCACCACCACGGGGGGGACGCGGGGATCATCGGGCGCAGCGCGGATCAGCCGGGGGTCGAGGCCGCGCCGGGGGGCGAAGGAGTAGGCGAGAATGGCGCCCGCCCCTCCGGCCAAGAGACCGGCCAGAAAGGGCCATGCCCGGTTTCCCGGAGCCTCGCCCCGGCCGCTCCCACCTGTCAAGGCGACGCCTCCTCCTTCCGCGGATTGTACCGTGGGGTCCGACGGGCGTGGGTTTGCCTCTCTCGTCCGGCGCGTATAGGATGACGGGCTAACTTCTTTGCCTCGCTCGGCCTCCGGGGCCGCGCCGGAGGACACCGTGACCAGGATGAGCCTGAAGCATACCGTTCCCGGGCGGGCCGTGACGGCCGCCCTCGCCGCCGCCCTTTGGGGTTGCCAGGCCAAGGCCCCGCAAGCGAGCCCCTCCGCCGCGGGCTCCCCTCCCGCGAGGACGGAAGACGAAAAGACGATCTACGCCCTAGGGGCCAACCTGGGGGGTCGTTTCGTGGCCCCCCTGAAGCTCACCCCCGCCGAGCTCGAGATCCTGAAGAAGGGCCTCGCCGACACTTCTGGGGGGGGGGCGTCCGAGGTCCCGCTGGAGGTCTACACCCCCAAGATCGAGGTGCTGGCCCACGCCCGGGCCGCAGTGGGGGCGACGGCGGAGAAGGCCAAGGGGGAGTCCTTCCGCGATAAGGCCGCCCACGAGGCGGGGGCGGTCAAGACCAACTCCGGGCTGATCTTCCGCACCCTCAGCCCGGGGCGCGGCCCCAGCCCGAGCGGGAAGGACGTGGTCCAGGTGCACTACCAGGGGACGCTGATCGACGGCACCGTCTTCGACAGCTCGATCGCGAGGGGGCAGCCGATAGACTTCCCCTTGAGTGGCGTGATCCCCTGCTGGACCGAAGGCGTGCAGCGCATGAAGGTGGGGGAGAAAGCGCGCCTGGTCTGCCCCTCGGAGATTGCCTACGGCGATCAGGGGCACCCGCCCGCCATCCCCGGCGGGGCCACGCTGGTCTTCGAGGTGGAGCTTCTGGCCATCCGGAAGTGATCCCGCCCGGCCCGCGGGCCTAGGGAAGTGGGCTCCAAAGCGTAGACCCGCAGCGGATTGACTCCCTGCCGGCCCCCTGACTATCATCCGCACCGCGAGCCGCTCCCCTCGAAGAGTCGGGAGGTCCTCACGAAGTGAAGATCCACGAGTATCAAGCCAAGGCGGTCCTCGCCTCCTTCGGGGTTCCCACCCCCAAAAGCGGCGTGGCCTACACCTCCGACGAGGCGGTGGAGGTGGCCAAGGGCCTGGGCTTCCCGGTGGTGGTCAAGGCCCAGATCCACGCGGGCGGCCGGGGCCAGGCGGGGGGGGTGAAGCTCGCGCGGTCGGCGGACGAGTGCGAGGCGCTGGCCAAGGCCATGCTGGGCACGACCCTGCGGACCATCCAGACCGGCCCCGAGGGTCGGGTGGTCCGACGCGTCCTCATCGAGCAGGGAATAGACCTCGCGGGCTCCCGCGAGATGTACCTCGCCCTGCTCGTGGACCGCGGTTGGGGGCGGGTCGTTTTCATGGCCTCGGCCGCAGGCGGGATGGAGATCGAAGAAGTCGCGGCCCGGGACAAGACGGCCATCCTCAAGGAGACGGTGGACCCGGCGGTGGGCTTTCAGGCCTTCCAGGCCCGCAAGCTGGCCTTCGGCCTGGGCCTGCCCGGCTCCGTTCTGGGCCGGGCCGTCGCCTTCATGCAGTCCCTCTACCGGGCCTTCGAGGCCGTGGACGCCTCGCTCCTGGAGATCAACCCCTTCCTGATGACGAAGGCCGGCGACCTTCTGGCCCTGGATGCCAAGCTCAGCTTCGACGACAACGCCCTCTACCGCCACCCCGAGCTCAAGGAGCTGCGCGACTTCGACGAGGAGGACCCCCTCGAGGTCGACGCCTCCAAGTACGGTCTGAACTACATCAAGCTGGAGGGGGGCAACGTGGGCTGCATGGTGAACGGGGCCGGCCTGGCCATGGCCACCATGGACATCATCAAGCTCGCGGGGGGGGCCCCCGCCAACTTCCTGGACGTGGGGGGAGGAGCGAACGCGGAGCAGATCCGCAACGCCTTCCGGATCCTGCTCGCGGACCGGGAGGTGAAGGCGGTCTTCATCAACATCTTCGGCGGCATCCTGCGCTGCGACGTTCTGGCGGAAGGGGTGATCACGGCCGTGCGCGACCTGAAGGTCAAGGTCCCGGTGGTGATCCGCATGAAGCGCAACAACGAGGAGATCGGAAAGGAGATGCTCCGCACGTCCGGGCTCAACTTCACCACCGCCGACGAGATGAAGGAGGCCGCGAGCAAGGTCGTGGCCGCGGCGGGGGGGGCGTCATGAGCGTCCTCGTGGGCCGCGACACCCGCCTCCTCGTGCAGGGGATGGGGAAGCACGGGACCTTCCATGCCGTGGGCTGCCGCGAGTACGGCACGACCGTGGTCGGTGGGGTCACCCCCGGGAAGGGAGGGACCACGGTGGAGGGCTTTCCCATCTTCGACAGCGTGGAGGAGGCGGTGCGGAAGACGGGCGCCAACGTCTCCGCCATCTTCGTGCCTCCGGCCGGGGCCGCGGACGCCATCATGGAGGCCGCGGACGTCGGGATCGCGCTGGTGGTCTGCATCACGGAGGGGATCCCCACCCTGGACATGGTGAGAGCGGCGGCCTTCCTGGCCGGGCGCCCCACCCGTCTGATCGGCCCCAACTGCCCCGGCATCATCTCGCCCGCAGAGAAGTGCAAGGTCGGCATCATGCCCGGCCACATCCACAAAGCCGGGTCGGTGGGCGTGGTGAGCCGCAGCGGGACCTTGACTTACGAGGCGGTCAACCAGCTCACCGCCCTCGGCATCGGCCAGTCCACCTGCATCGGCATCGGGGGCGACCCCATCATCGGCACCAGCCACACCGACGCCCTCGAGCTGTTCAACCGGGACCGCGCCACCCGCGCCATCGTCATGATCGGCGAGATCGGGGGGAGCGCCGAGGAGGAGGCCGCCGCCTACGTCAAGAAGCACGTGCGGAAGCCGGTGGTGGGCTTCATCGCCGGGCAGACCGCGCCCCCCGGGCGACGCATGGGCCACGCGGGGGCCATCATTGCGGGGGGCAAGGGGACCGCGGCCGAGAAGATGAGGGCCATGAAAACGGCGGGGATCCACGTGATCAAGTCCCCCGCGGAGATCGGGGCCGCGGTGGCCCGGGTCCTAAAGAAGAAGAAGTAGGAGCGCCGGCCTTGAAAGAACGCACGCTGTCCATCATCAAACCGGATGCGGTGAAGGCGGGACAGGCGGGGGAGATCATGGCCCGGCTCGAGAAGGCCGGCTTCCGCATCGTTGCCCTGCGCCTCAGGTACCTCAGCCAGGGGGAGGCGGAGGGCTTCTACCATGTGCACCGTCAGCGCCCCTTCTTCGGGAGCCTCTGCGGCTTCATGTCCTCCGGCCCCTGCGTGACCCTGGTCCTGGAGCGGGAGAACGCGATCGCGCACTTGCGGGAGATCATGGGCGCCACCGATCCCGCCAAGGCCGGACCGGGCACCCCAAAAACCCCGCCTCCCCACGGTATGATCGTGGCTTGAAGGATCTCTCGGAGTTCGGGGGGTGGCTCATCGCGGCGGGGGCGGTGCTGGCCGGCCTGGGGGTCATTCTCCTGCTGGCGGGCCGGGTTCCCGGCGGGGGGCGGCTGCCCGGCGACATCGTGGTCCGGCGGGGCAACTTCACCTTCCACTTCCCCCTCGCGACCTCGATCCTGCTGAGCGCTTTCCTCACCGTGCTGTTCTCGCTCTTCCGGCGATAGGAGGAAGTCATGACGGTCAAGTCCGACCGGTGGATCCGCCGGATGGCCCGCGAGCACCGGATGATCGAGCCCTTCTCGGAGAAGCAGGTCCGGGATGGCGTCGTCTCCTACGGGCTCTCGTCCTACGGATACGACGTGCGGATCGCCGACGAGTTCAAGATCTTCACCAATATCAACTCCACGATCGTGGACCCCAAGAACTTCGATCCCCGATCCTTCGTCGACTTCCGGGGCGAGGTCTGCATCATTCCCCCCAACTCCTTCGCCCTCGCCCGCACGGTGGAGTACTTCCGGATCCCCCGCAACGTGATCACGATTTGCGTGGGCAAGTCCACCTACGCGCGCTGCGGCATCATCGTCAACGTCACCCCCTTCGAGCCGGAGTGGGAAGGCATCGTGACCCTGGAGGTCTCGAACACCACGCCCTTGCCGGCGCGGATCTACGCCGGGGAGGGGATCGCCCAGGTGCTCTTCTTCGAGAGCGACGAGGTCTGCGAGACCTCCTACGCGGACAGGAAGGGAAAGTACCAGGCCCAGAAGACGCTGACCCTGCCCAAGCTCTGAAGATGCCGCGCCCGGCTGCTCTCCCGTTGCCTCCCCGGGGGCCCCGCCCCCGACGGGGGCGGCCGCGCGGGCGGGGGGGGAGGTGCTCCCGTGGTTGAAGAGACGGTCACGATGGAAGGGCACCTCATCGACTCCGACGTCCTCCGCAAGGCGTTCAACCGCATCGTGGAGGAGGGGGGGGAGTTCGAGGTCCTGTCCTTCCGGGTGGGCAAGACCAACGCGGACCCCTCGTCGGCCAGCCTGGCCGTGAAGGCCAAGGATCCCCATTCCCTCGACCTCATCCTGGAGGGGCTGGCCTACCTGGGCTTCTCCACCCTGACCGGCGACGTCCGCTTCTTGCCCGCGGAGGCGGACGGGATTCTGCCCGACGAGTTCTACTCCACCACCAACTTCGACACCTTCGTGCGCATCGGGGGCCGTTGGGAAGCCGCCCGCGACCAGAAGATGGATTGCGCCCTGGTGCTGCGGGCGGGCGCCCCCCACTGCGTGAAGCAGGGGCAGGTCAAGAAGGGGGAGCCGGTGGCCCTGCGCGGGGCCGGAATCCGGGTGCGCCCCCCCGAGCGCAGCCGCGACTACTCCGTGTTCGGCTTCATGTCCAACGACATCTCGGCCGAGGTCAACAAGGGCATCGCCATCGCGGGCAGCGCCCGCGAGATGCGTCGGGCGCGTCAGGCGGGGGAGAGGATCGTGGTGGTGGCGGGCCCCGCCATCGTCCACTCCGGGGGCGACGTGTCGCTGGCCCGCCTCCTGCGCGACGGCTGGGTGGACGTGCTCCTCACCGGCAACGCCTTTGCCGTCCACGACCTGGAGAAGCCGATCCTGAAGACGAGCCTCGGGGTCTGCCAGATGAGCGGGCGGGCGGTGGACGGGGGGAGCCGCAACCACCTCTTCGCCATCAACGCCGTGAACCGGGTGGGGGGGATACGTCCGGCCGTGGAGTCGGGGCTCGTCACCTCCGGGGTGATGTACGAAGCGGTCAAGCGGGGGATCCCCTTCGTGCTAGCGGGCTCGATCCGGGACGACGGGCCGCTCAAGGACACGATCACGGACATGAACGTGGCCCAGAAGGCCTATGTGGAAGCTCTAAAGGGGGCGGGCGTGTGCCTCCTCCTGGCCTCCGCCCTCCACTCCATCGCCGTGGGCAACCTGCTCCCCGCCCGGGTCCGGACGGTCTGCGTGGACATGATGGAGTCCGTCCCCGTCAAGCTCTCGAACCGCGGCACCCTGCAGGCCATCGGGCTCGTCACCGATGTCGGCTACTTCCTCGAGCGGCTGGAAGCGGAGCTCTCTTCCCCCCCGGCGAGCCCGGAAAGGGGCACCTAGGGCCCGAGCGTTATGACCAGGTCGTTGGAGCCGACCCCGTCGAAGACCACGAACACCCGGAGTTGTCCCGTCTTCAAGACCTTCAGCTTCCGCTGCCAGTTCGACTGGATATCCTCCTCGATCAGGCTGGCGTCGGAGTAATGCCAGATGATCCCGTTGCCGGTGCCGTCGACCCCGTTGGTCTCATAGCCATCCTTGTCTTTTCCCGTCACGTCCAGCCGGATGGTGTATTCAAGAGGAATGTTGGGCGTGACGATGCCGTGATCATGGCCGGGAGGGGGGAACACGAGACCCCCGCCCGGGTCCAGGAGGGCGTAGGGCCTCAGGATGGCCCGCGCCACCGGGGTCATGTTGCCCGGACAGTCTCCGTTGGGCACGCAGCCGGGGGGAGGGGTGGGGGCGGGGGTCGGTGTGGGTGCCGCGGCCGGGGTCGGGGTCGGAGGGGGCTGGGTCACGGGCGGGGCGGTGGGGCTGGATCCCCCGCATTGAACCCCCGAAAGGGTGAGCGCCGTCCCGAGCATCACGGTTGCGATCTTACGCAGCATCTGCGGTCCTCCCGAATCTTCCCACGCCCCCCTCGGCGCACGGGCAGTCCCTCCCGGGGGCGGGAGCGCCCTGAGACAGCGGTGATGAGGAGGAGGCGGGGAGGCCAGACCTTCGGGAGGGGCGGAGCCAGGACGCGGTGGCGGAAGTCTCGATCACAACCTCCCTCGGGCAAAAATCAACCCACGACTTTATACCCGGAGGGCCGGCTTGCCGTCAACCCCTTGTGGTGGGTCCGCGCCGGTGCGCCAGCGGTTAGGGTTTGCGCCCCCGTGGCCCGGAGGCCGGGGCCCGGACTACAATAAGGGCTCGCATGGATTCCCTGCTCGCCTCCCCCAGCCAGATGGGAATGATCGTGTTCCGGACGCTCGTGGTCTACCTCTTCATCCTGGTGGGCTTCCGGCTGGCCGGGAAGCGCGAGGTGGGTCAGCTCGCCCCCTTCGACTTCGCGCTCATCCTGCTCATTGCCAACGCGGTCCAGAACGCGATGGTCGGCCCCGACACCTCCCTCTTGGGCGGCCTGACCGCGGCGGGCATGCTCCTCGTCATCAACTTCCTGCTCGGACGGCTGGCCGCCAAGAGCCGCCGGATCGAGCGTCTGGTCCGGGGCCGGGCCCGGATCCTTATCTATAAGGGCGTCCTCCATGAGGAGGCCCTGGCCGCCGAGCGCCTCACCCACGAGGACGTGCTCCAGGCCCTCCGCGAGAACGGGTGTCCGTGCATCCATGACTGCCGGCTGGCGGTCCTGGAGGTGGATGGGACCATCTCCGTCATCGACACCCCCGAAAAGGTGGCGAGGACCGAGGCCTAGGCGTGCGGCTGGGCGTCGCGGTGGCGGCCGTGGCCTTATCCGCGCTGCCGCCCGCGCCCGTCCCGGTTTGCGACTATGGGGTGACGGTCGGGGAGGGGGCCCGCGAGCTGCGGATCGAGGCCCGCCTCCCCTCCACGTCCGGTACCGCTTCCTGCTGGCGGAGGCGGCAAAGGAGGAGAGGAGCGCCGACTCCGCCCTCGAGTACCGGGGGGTGTTCGTTGCTCCGCCCTCCTCCTGGCTCCTTCTCCCCTCGGGGGACGGCCCCCCGCAACGCTGCCGTTTTCGGGTCCGCACCCCCGAGGGCGTTGCCTTCGCGACCGGGGTCTTCCCGTCCGCGGGCTCCGTCGACACCTACGAGCTGGGCAGCGAGGACCTGGAGAGCCCCCCCTACGCCGCCTTCGGTCCCCTGCAGACGGACTCGATCGAGGTGCCCGGCGGCACGGTGCAGGTGGCGGTCTCTCCCGGCGAGCTCTCGGTTCCCCGGGCCGCCCTCCTGGGCTGGGTGGGGGGCGCGGCGCGCGCGGTGGCCTCTTTCTACGGGCGCCTTCCCGTTCCCCGCGTCCTCGTGCTCGTTTTCGCCGGGGGCCGGGGGGGGGTCGGCGGCGGGGTCACCATGGGCAACGGGCGGGCCTCCATCCGGGTGCGGGTGGGGAGGGGGGCGGGGGAGAGGGACCTGGAAGGCGACTGGATGCTGACCCACGAGATGGTCCACCTGGCCCTTCCCAACCTGGACTACCGCCATCGCTGGCTGGAGGAGGGGATCGCAACCTACGTGGAGCCGATCGCCCGGGCCCGGATGGGGTCTCTGGCCGCGGAGGAGGGGTGGAGAGGCTTCGTGGAGGGGATGCCCCAAGGCCTGCCCGCGGAGGGGGACCGCGGACTGGACCGCACGCACACCTGGGGCCGGACCTACTGGGGAGGCGCCCTTTTCTGCCTGCTCGCGGATGTGGCGATCCGCGAGCGCACCAAGGGCGAGCGGAGCCTGGACGACGCGCTCAAGGGGGTGCTGGCGGCGGGGGGCAGCATCTCCGGCCGCTGGAGCCTGGGGCGGACGCTGGATACGGGCGACCGGGCGGTGGGGGCCCCCGTGCTCCGCGAGCTCTACGCCCGTCTGGGATCGCGCCCGGCGTCCGCCGACTTGGACGGGCTCTGGAAGCGCCTGGGCCTGGTGGTGCGCGCGGGCAGGGTCGAGTTCGACGAGGCCGCCCCCCTGGCCGGTCTCCGGCGGGCCATCACCCGGGGTCCTACTCCTCGGCCATGAACGGGTAGCGGTAGTCGCGGGGCGGGTTGAAGTTCTCCTTGATCGTCCGCGCGCTCACCCACCGCATCAGGTTGAGCTTGGAGCCCGCCTTGTCGTTGGTGCCCGAGCCCCGCGCCCCCCCGAAGGGCTGCTGGCCCACCACCGCCCCCGTGGGCTTGTCGTTGACGTAGAAGTTTCCGGCCGCGTTGCGCAAGGCGACGGAGGCGGCGCGGATGGCCGAGCGGTCACGGGCGAAGACCGCCCCCGTCAGCGCATAGGGAGAGGTCTCGTCCACGATCCTGAGCGTGTCCTCCCACTTCTCGTCGTCGTAGGGGAGGGCGGTGACCACGGGGCCGAAGATCTCCTCGCGGAGCAGCCGGTAGGCGGGATCCGTGGTCTCCACCAGCGTGGGCTCGATGAAGTAACCGGTCTCGGCGTTCGAGCCCCCTCCGGCCACGATGCGCGCGTTCCCGCGGGCGTCCGCGAGGTACTCCCCGATCTTGTCGAAGGCGCGGCGGTCGATGACCGCGCCCATGAAGTTGCGGAAGTCGGCCACGTCCCCCATCCGGATGTCCGCCATGATGGCGGTGGTGCGGTCGCGGACGTCCTTCCAGATCGACTTCGGCACGTAAGCGCGGCTGGCCGCGGAGCACTTCTGGCCCTGATATTCGAAGCCGCCCCGGGCGATGGCCACGGCCAGGGCCGCCGGATCGGCGGAGGCGTGGGCCACGATGAAGTCCTTGCCGCCCGTCTCGCCCACGATGCGGGGGTAGGAGCGGTAGCCGGCCATGCTGGCCCCGATCGTCTTCCACATGCGGTTGAAGACGTCGGTGCTGCCCGTGAAATGAACCCCCGCCAGGTCGCGATGGGAGAGCACGGTGTCGGAGATCATGACCGCGTCGCCGGGCACGAAGTTGATGACCCCCGGGGGCAGGCCCGCCGCCTCCAGCACGCGGAGGACGGCGTAGGCGCTGGGGATGGCGGAGGAGGCCGGCTTCCAGACCACGGTGTTCCCCATCAGGGCGGGGGAGGTGGGGAGGTTCCCGCCGATGGCCGTGAAGTTGAAGGGGGTGATGGCGTAGACGAACCCCTCGAGGGGCCGGTAGTCGAGCTGGTTCCACATGGTGTGGTCGGACAGGGGCTGCTCGGCGTAGAGCTCCTGGGCGTAATGGGGGTTGAAGCGCCAGAAATCGGTGAGCTCGCAAGCGGCGTCGATTTCGGACTGGAAGACGGTCTTGGACTGGCCCAGCATGGTGGCGGCGTTGACGGTGGCCCGCGCGGTGGTGGCCAGGAGCTCGGCCGCCTTCAAGAACACCGCCGCCCGCTCCTCCCAGGCCCAGCTCCCCCAGTCCAGCCGCGCCCGACGTGCGGCCTCCACGGCCTCCAGCACGTGCTCGCGCCCCGCCTTGTGCCAATCGGCCAGCACGTGGCGGTGGTTGTGGGGCATCACCGCCTGCGCCTTGTCACCGCTGCGCACGTCCCGGCCGCCGATGACGAGCGGAATCTCGATCCTCTCCTCGGCCATGGACTTGAGCCGAGCCTTCAGCTCGCGCTTCTCGGGGGAGCCGGGGGCGTAGGCCTTGACGGGCTCGTTTGTGGGCGGGGGCACCCGCCGGATGCCGCTGAAAGCGGGAGGGTGGGAGTTCGAGGGCGTGTTGGACACGGGCATTTCCTTCTCGAAAGAGAAAAAGACGTTCCGCCGACCTTCCCGGCACGATAGCCGATCGTCGGCGGGGCGGTCAATCGGCCGGTGACGCTCTATACTCGGCCGACATGGCCTCCCGCCGCCTCCTGCCCTCCCTGGGCCTCGCCGCGGGGAGCCTCCTCACCACCCTTCTCGCCCTGGAGGCGGGCTTCCGGCTGGCCGGGGTCTCCGTGGGCACGGTCCAGATCAACCGCGGCACCGTCCGGCGCAGCGCCGATCCCCGCCTGCAGTTCGAGCTCAAGCCGGGATCGACGGTCGCGGCGGAGGTGGAGTACCGGATCAACGCCTTCGGCATGCGCAACCCGGAGGTGAGCGAGACCAAAGCCCCGGGGGTCCGCCGCATCGCCGTGCTCGGCGACTCCATCGCCTTCGGCTACTGGGTCTCGGAGGCGGACGGCTTCCCGCGGCGCCTCGAGCGCCTCCTGGACGGGGGGGGACGCGTGGAGGTCCTGAACTTCGGCGTGCCCGGCTACAACCTGGACCAGGAGATCGAGATGCTGCGGGTGAGGGCGCTCCGCTTCTCGCCCGACCTCGTGCTCGTGGCCTTCTGCTTGAACGACCTGGAGGGGATCTTCTCCTACGAGTACGGCCTCACGGAGGAC
>WNFI01654151.1_pt1 | contig 16206 bp, 16 predicted proteins | sample 5400471 | NCBI WGS metagenome assembly WNFI01 (sample SAMN13153348, study PRJNA577476) | soil metagenome | isolation source: 100 cm saprolite on Douglas fir-dominated hillslope | place: USA:California | collected 2013-09-17 | reverse complement strand
CGGTAATGCGGGGGATGGCGACGCCGATCGGGTCCGTGATGACTTCGGTGGCGAGGTTGTCGTAGGGCGTCGGATCGCGGTTGACTACGACCAGGTGCGCACCCGCGTCGGTGGCGACCGCGCAGAGCGAGGCGGCGGGCTGGACGGTCAGCGTGCTTCCGACGGCGAGCATCAGGTCGCAGCCTGCCGCGGCGCGCACCGCGCGGGCAAGGATCGCGCGGTCGAGCGGCTGGCCGAACATGACCGTCGCCGACTTGAGCACGCCGCCGCAGCGCTCGCACGGCGGATCCGCCTCGCCCGCACTGACCCGTTCGAGTGTGGCGGACATCTCCGTCCTGGCGCCACAGCCGACGCAGACCACCTGGTACATGGTCCCGTGCAGCTCGAGTACCCGGTCAGCTGGCGTGCCGGCGCGCTGATGAAACCCGTCGATGTTCTGTGTAATCACCCAGGTGTCGACTGCGGCGCCGAGCCGGGCCAGCGCGATATGGGCCGCGTTCGGGGCGGCGGACCACGCTGGATGCCGCAGCCTCGCCTGCCAGGACCGGCGCCGGACCGCCGGGTCGGTGAGGTACGTCTGAAAGGTCGACAGCCGTTCGGCGGCGGGATCGCGGGTCCAGAGCCCTTGCGGGCCGCGAAAGTCGGGGATGCCGGAGTCGGTGGAGATCCCGGCGCCAGTGAGGACAGCGACGTTCCTGACACCGGCCGCCCATGCGGGCATGTCGGCTACCTCGTCCCGGTCCACCAGACCATCTTTTGCTAGCGGCCGGAACGCCGCAACCTCGGGGCCGTCGCCCACGCAGCAGAGCTGCCGACTGTCGAGCAGCTGACCATGGTGCATCGCCAACTGCCACTTGACACCAACTAGTTTGTAGTGCAAAGCTGATGGCGGCCGAGAGGAGATGGCGATGGACCACGACGACCGAGGCGAGGACGGGCAGAACGGCGAGGACGGGCAGACCGGCGAGGACGGGCAGAACGGCGAGGGCGGCCAGGGCGGAGGGGGCGGGATGCCGGAGCCTAGCGAGATGCTAAGCGAGATGCGCGCGGTGCGGCAGCGCGCGCGACGGGCCAGGCACGCCTACTGGTTCCCGCTCGTCTTGTTCGGCCTGCTGACCTGCGCCTCGATCCCGTTCTACCTCCAGCCAGTCATTACCAGGACGGGCGTCTTCGGGTGGGCCAGCTCAGGACCAGCTGTCCTGCAGAGCCGTTACTTCGCCGGCCCGCTGGCGGGCCCCGATGTGGCCTATTACTGGCTGGCGGCGCTGCTCGCCGGCGTGGCAGCCACAGCGCTCTGGTACCGGTGGCGCGGCGACCAGGTTGGACTTCGCACACCGACTCGCGGTTACCTGGTCACCGGCCTTGTGCTGCTCGTCCTCGCGCTGCTAATCCCGGTCATCGTCGGCTCTCACAGCCAAAGCCCGCTGTCGTTCCTGATGCCGGGCGATCTGCTGATCAGGGGAACGTTCCCGCCGGTAATCATCGCAGTGTGCATGTGCGTGCTGGCGTGGGCCGAGCGGAGCATCGCGCTGACCGCCATCGCGGCCGGCTACCTCGGCTTGTCCCTGGTGGCAAGCCCGTACGACATCGAGAACGTTTTCTACCGCCTGGGCTGGAACCTTAGCCCAGCGGTCAGCGGCCTGCCGAACGTGGTCCTGCCCGGGCTCATGCTGCTGATCTCGGGCGCGGGTGCCTGGGTCACTCAGCGGCGGCCGCAGAGCAGGCCAGCCCCGGCGGCCGAAGCCCGGTGAGCTAGGTGGCTGCGCATCCGACGAATGGACTGGACGAGACCGTGCATCAGCGGCATCGTCTCGGCATCCTCACCATCACCGCGGAAGCGAAGCGCGCCGAATTCGGCTATCTGCGCGGCGCACTTGACCTCACGCCTGGCAATCTCTCCAGGCACCTCAGCGTGCTTGAGCAGGCCGGCCTGATCGAGGTGGAGAAGGGCTACGAGGGACGTCGCCCCAGGACCTGGGTGGTGATCACCCGCAAGGGCCGTACGGCATTGGCCGCCGAAATGGAGGCCCTCACCAGGCTGATCCGAACTCACTCCGGGCAGGAGTAACGGCCCTGGTTGCGGCCGTTCGGTAGCCGCACGCTCGATGGTTACGGTTCAGCCACAATGCCTCGCTCCGGTTGCATGCTGGCGCACCGACGAGAATCGTGTCGTTCATGTTTTAGCAGTCTTAGTGCGAGGACCGGTCGCGGCCACAGGCTCGGCGGGCGGCTGCAGTCGGTGACGCCACGCAACTCCCTCGCGAGTACGGGTCCGGACATCGCTGATCACGGTTTGGCCAAGATTGGTAACTGAGGTTGCATACGCGCTGACACGCTATGAATCTATGTTCATGTCGCGGCGACGCTGTCCTCTAAATGAGGACGTAGCACGTTAGAGGCCCTGACCAGGCAGGAATTTGGCCGATGAATGATGGTTCATTGGACATCCAGGGCCTCACGGTGCGGTTCGGTGGTCTGACAGCTCTCGAGGACGTGACGCTTCTGGCGTCGGCCCGGAAAGTCACCGGGATAATCGGGCCGAACGGGGCTGGAAAGACGACGCTGCTCAACGCCGCATGCGGCTTCGTTCGGCCCCAGGCCGGCCGGATCCGGTTCGACGGAAACGAGCTCACCAGGATCAGGCCGCATCGGCTGGCGACACTCGGCATCGCCAGGACGCTGCAGGGCGTCGGCCTGTTCGGTGGCCTGTCGGTACTGGAGAACGTAATGGTGGGGGCCACCCGGCACGCCAGGGCTGGGTTCTGGTCGGCGCTGAGCGGCCTGCCTGTTTCCGACGGGGACGAGCGGCGCCTGCGCGAGCGGGCCCTGGAGGCGCTTGATCGGGTCGGCGGGGCCGACCTCGCTGACCGGATGCCTGAGACGCTGGCACATGGACCGCGCAAGAGAGTCGCGCTCGCCCGGGCGCTGGCCTGCGAACCACGGCTGTTGCTGCTCGATGAGCCTGCCAGCGGGCTATCCGACGACGAGCTCGGAGAGCTCGGAAATCTGATCGGCGTGCTTGCTGTGGACATCGGGGTGCTCGTGATCGAGCATCGGATGGACCTAATGATGTCCGTCTGCGACCGGATATTCGTACTCGACTTCGGCAAGCTCATCGCCGATGGAACCCCGCGGCAGGTGCAGGAGAATCCAGTAGTCACTGAGGCCTACCTCGGAACCGCGGTTTCCGGCGCCGATGACCAGCCGGCGGCAAGCAAGCAGGCCAGCGATGACTAACGGAGCGTCGTTGGCCATAGAGGACATCACCGCTAGCTACGGCGCTGTTCGTGTGCTCCACGGCGTGTCGGTGGCGGCTGCCACTGGCACCATCACCGCCGTGCTTGGGGCGAACGGCGCAGGAAAAACGACACTCCTGCGGGCCATTAACGGATTCGTGCGCCCGAGCCAGGGCCGCGTCCTGGTCGACGGGACGGATCTGGCTCGCCGCCGCCCTGAGTCTACCAGCGCTTCAGCGTGCTTGCTGACCGCAGGAACATGGCGGCGGGAACTCTGTCCGGTGGTGAACGGCAGATGCTCGTCATCGCTCGGGCACTGCTGGCAGCGCCTAGGGTGCTGCTGCTTGACGAGCCATCACTCGGCCTGGCTCCCAAGATCGTGGCCGGAGTCATGGAGCTGATCCGGCGGCTGCGAGACGAGAACGGTCTAACCATCGTGCTGGTCGAGCAGAACGCCCGCAGCGCGCTGGCCATCGCTGACCAGGGAATCGTGCTCAACCTTGGCAAGGTCGTCGCGCGGGCCGAGGCGGCGGTGCTGGCCGCCGACGAAGGCCTGCGACGTCACTATCTCGGCTTCTAGTCCGGAAGGAGGGACATGCAGGAGTTCCTTCAGCTCACCCTCGGCGGGATCAGCGCGGGCATGATCTACTCGGCGATCGCGCTGTCGCTCGTGCTGATCTGGCGCGGAACGCGGGTGCTCAACTATGCCCAAGGCGGCATGGCCATGTTCACCTCGTATATCGCGTTCATCGTCATCCAGCACACCGGCAACTACTGGCTCGGATTCGTTCTAGCCCTCGTGGCCGGCTTCGTTCTGGGCGCAGTGCTGGAGCGGACCGTGGTGCGGCAGGTGACAGGGAAGCCGCCGCTGAACGCGGTCATCGTGACGATCGGGCTGCTGATTCTCCTTGAGGGTCTGGCCGGCATTATCTTCGGGACCTCCTACCGGTCATTCCCCCCGGCGTACTCGATCAACGGGCTGCATATCGGATCTGTCGCGCTGGGGATCAACCGCGACGACATCTTCACGGCCGTCGCCGTACTCGCCGCCGCAGCGCTGCTCGCCATCACCTTTCAGTACACCCCGGTCGGGCTGCGGCTGCGGGCAACGGCGTTCAACCCGTCCGTGGCCAGGCTGCTTGGAGTCAGGGTCGGCAGGATGCTGACGCTCGGCTGGGCGCTGGCTGGGCTGCTCGGCGCGCTGGCTGGCCTGCTGGTGACGCCGTCGACATTCCTGTATCCGAACAGCATGGACGCGATCTTCGTCCTCGGTTTCACTGCGGCTGTGATCGGCGGGCTGGAAAGCCCGGCCGGCTCGATAGCCGGCGGCCTGATCCTCGGCGTCGGGCTCAGTTACACCGGCGGTTACCTGGGAAGCGACCTGGTTGACCTATTCGGCCTGGGCGCCCTCGTGCTCGTGCTGATGCTCCGACCCGCCGGCCTGTTCTCCTCGGCGGCGGTCAGGCGGGTGTGACATGACACTGGCCAGGCACCTCGGGGCCGCCGTCGCCGCTGCGATTGTCATTGCGGTCCTGACGATCAAGCTCGGCGATTACCGCGATTTCCAGATCGCTCAGATCTCCGCGTACGTGGCGGTTGTAGCGGGCCTGACCTTGCTAATCGGAACAAGCGGGCAGATCTCGATCGGGCACGGGGCCTTCATGGCGATCGGCGGCTACGCGACGGCGCTTATCTTCAACCACCTGCATTGGAATCTGGTCCTGATCTTGGTAGCAGCCACCGTGGCCGCGGCGCTGACCGGCGGGATCGTGGGCGTGGCGGCCGCCAGGCTCCACGGCCCCTACCTCGCAGGGGCGACGCTGATGCTGGCCGTGGCCCTGCCCTCGCTGGCGAACCGTTACCAGGGCGTCTTCGGGGGCGACCAGGGGCTGAGCTTCTTTGTCAGCACCCCTGGCTTCCTCGGCAACCATGTCTCGCTCGCGCGCTACCAGGCCTGGCTGGCGGCGATTGGCGCGCTCGTGACGCTGGTTCTGCTGGCCAACCTTGATCGCAGCCGGGTGGGCCGCAGCTGGCGCGCCCTGCGCGACGACGAAGTGGCCGCGGCTCTCGCTGGGCTGAACGTGGCCCGGCTGCGGACGCTCGCGTTCGTGGTCAGCTCCGCCTGCGCGGGCATCGGTGGCTCGCTACTCGCCGTGGTGACCGGAACAGTATCGCCGGGCGGTTACACGCTCGCCTTGTCGATCCTGCTTCTCACCGCGGCGGTACTGGGCGGGCTCGGGAGCCTCCCCGGCGCGATCTGGGGCGCGAGCCTCGTCCTGGTCTTGGTGCAGACCTACCTGCAGAACGTAGCGATCAGCCATGGTCTGGCCTCCAGTACCAGCGCGAGCATCGCGGTCATCGCGTACGGGGTCGTCCTCGTTCTCGTCATGCTCGTGTTCCCAGCCGGAATCCAGGGCGGGCTCCGCCGGCTCTTCGGGCCAGTCCGGCCGACCGCGAGCGCCCCATATCACCAGATGCGCCGGCGATGGCCGGCCAAGGAACACCAGGAGGAGCACACGAAATGAAAGATCCACATCGCGGGATGCTAGGAGCCGTCGGCGCGGTTGCCGCTCTGGCAATGGTGCTCGCAGCGTGCAGTTCCGGCGGGTCCGGCGGCGGGTCCGGCGGCGGGTCCGGCGGCGGCCTCAAGTCCTCGGCGCCCGGCATCACGCCGACCCAGATCCTGATCGGCAGCCATCAGCCGCTCACCGGGCCCGTGGCGCCGGGCTACAGCGAGATATCCCGGGCGTCCAACGCCTACTTCAGCTACGTGAACGCGCACGGTGGCGTCTACGGACGCAAGATCGTGTACAAGTACCTCGACGACGCCTACAACCCGAACACGACGGTGACCGTCGTGCACCAGCTGATCCAGCAGGACAACGTCTACGCGATCTTCAACGGGCTCGGCACGCCCACGCACCTGAACGTGGTCCAGTTCATCAACGCCTCGAAGGTCCCCGACGTCTTCGTCGCGTCCGGCTGCAACTGCTGGAACGATCCCAGCAAATACCCCGACACGTTCGGCTGGCAGCTTGACTACATCAGGGAAGGAAAGATCCTCGGCAGCTACGTCAAGCAGCACTTCGCGGGCAAGAAGATCGGCTTCCTGTTCCAGAACGACGAGTTCGGCCAGGACGGCGTCAAGGGCCTCAGCTACGAGATCCCCAAGTCCCAGATCGTTGCCCAGGAGCCGTACAACATCGCGGCACCGAACCTGGCCCAGGAAGTCGGGACTCACGTCGCCAAGCTGAAGGCCGCAGGGGCCCAAGTCGTAGTGTCGTTCTCGGTGCCGGCCGTCACCGCACTGCTTAGGCTCACCGAGCTGACGCTCAAGTACAACCCGCAACTCGTGGTCAGCGACGTCGGCTCGGACCCGATCACCCTGGCCGGCCTCCTGAACGCCTTCGCCAAGAAGTCCGGCTCATTCGGCAGCAGCCTGACTGAGGGCATCATCACTGACGGCTACTTGCCTTCACTCGGCGACACCGGCAACAGCTGGATCACGCTGTTCAAGTCGATCCATGACAAGTACATTTCCAGCCTGCCGTTCGACGGCAACGTCCTTTATGGCATGTCGGTCGGCTACACCTTCGTCCAGGCGATGTTCAAGGCAGGCAAGAATCCGACCAGGCAGGACCTCGTCAACGCGATTAACGGCGGCCTGTCACCCGGGGTTGCCGTGGCGCCCTTCGCCTACGGCACCAACGACCACAACGGAGTTACCGGCGCCTATATCGGCGTCATCAAGAACGGCGTGCTCATCAAGACGGGCGACGTCCTGACCACGGATGACTCACCGACCGGAGCCGTGAGTGCATACATGACGGCGCAGGCTCCAGCGCCGGCGAACGGAATACCGCCGCACTGACGGAGCGGCAATGCGGGTCGGCCGCGGCCAGAGCGTGCGCGGCCGGCCCGCCCGTCAGCCTGATACGGCAGCGAGCGGTGCGCAGCGCAGCTCGGGTTGCCGGTTACGAGGGGAGGTCAAAGTTTCAGCGTGAGCGTCCAAGTCGGTCGCAGACCCTCCGCGGCCAACCTGCCGCCGCGTGACCGCCTGCTGGCTGCCGCCGAGCGGCTGTTCGGCGAGCGAAGCTACCATCGGACCAGCGTCGCGGAGATCTGTGCCACCGCCGGCATGGCGACCGGGAGCTTCTACGCGCATTTCGATTCGAAGGCGACCATCTTCGCGGCCGTGCTCCGTCAGATCAACGCCGACTTGCGGGCAGCAATGCGCGCCGCACTTGTGGATGCTGGCCCCGGCCAGCGCGGCCGGGAGCGTGCCGCCTTCCGTGCTTACTTCGACTTGATGTCACAGCGGCCCTGGATTTACCGCATCGTCCGCGAAGCCGAATTCGTCGCGCCCGGCGAATTCAGGGCCTATTACGAACGGCTGGCCCGCGGTTACGCGCGCGGGGTTCGCCTGGCCCAGCTGGCAGGTGACATCGACGCCAGATTCGATCCCGAGGTGCTGGCCTACGCCTATATCGGGCTCGGCAACTTCGTCGGCATGCGCTGGGCCGAGTGGACGGCGGGCGGCCGCGTTCCCGACGATGTGCTCGATGATCTCCTAGTCCTCCTGACGAGCGGAATGCCCCCGCCATCCGCGTAGCGGCTCTGGCCGCCGCTCGCACTAACAACAGCTATGGGCCACCGACGTTCAAACAGCAACGTCCGTGGCCCATAGCCGTTGAAATTTGAGGCGCCGTATTGTCATCGGCATGAGCGGGGCGTTTGGGACGAACTTGGCCGACTATGCCGGGACCATTCCTGGGCTGCTACAGCACGCGGCAGACCGGGATCCTGGCGGGATCTGGCTGCGCACCGACGACCTGACGCTGACCTTCGCTGAGGCAGCCGGCCGCGTTGCCGCCGTCGCGGCTGAGCTTGGCGACCGCGGGATCGGCCATGCCGACCTCGTCATGCTGACGGCGAGAACGACGCCGGAGTACCTGTTCAGCTGGCTGGCGCTCGCGGCGCTCGGCGCGATCGCCGTGCCTGTCAATCCCGCCAGCACGCCCGCCGAGCTGGCCGGACTGATCAGCCAGGTACACCCGAGGGCGGTGCTGACTGACCCGGGCATCTACGTGGGGGTCGGCGAGGTTAGCGAGGGCGCCGGGCGGGCCAGACCCCGGTGGCTCGGCGAGGGTGGCGGGGCCGTGCGAGCCATTATCGACGTGAATGATCTCGCGGCTGGCCGGCCGTGCCAGCCGCCGCGCTCCTTGCCAGCCGCCAGGGTGCGGCCCGACGACCTGGCGGTGCTGATCCCGACATCGGGCACGACCGGCCGGTCGAAGCTGGTCATGCAGACGCACCGCGCGTACGCGCTCGCGGCCGAGGGGTTCCCGTTCTGGATGGAGCTGACTGCGGCCGACCGGCTGATGACGTCGCTGCCGCTGTTTCATATCAATGCGCCGATCTACTCCGCGCTCGGCTCGCTCGCCTGCGGCGCCGGCCTGGTGCTGGTGCCACGGTTCTCCTCGAGCGGATTCCTCGACACCGCGCGGCGGCACGGCGCCACCGAGTTCAACGCAATCGGGGCGATGCTCGAGATCCTGATGCGGCAGCCCGCGCGGCCGGACGACGCCGACAACCCGCTGCGCCTGTGCTACGCCGGGCCGGCTCCCGAGCGGGAACGGCAGGAACAGATCGAGCAGCGGTTCGGCATCCGGATTGTGGTCGGCTATGCCATGTCCGAGTCGCCGTACGGCCTGGTCTGGCCGCACGGGCGGCGGCCGTTCGGCACGCTCGGCAGCGCGCGCCAGCATCCGTACCTGGGCACGATCAACGAAGCCAAGGTGGTGAAGCCGGGGAATGCCGACGGCGAGCCAGGGGCCTCCGCCGACGGCGAGCCAGGGGCCTCCGCCGACGCCGAGCTCGGACCTGGGGAGACCGGCGAGATCCTGTTGCGTAACCCGGTGATCACACCCGGGTACTGGGGCATGCCCGAGGAGACGTTGGCGGCCAAGACCGCCGACGGCTGGCTGCATACCGGAGACCTGGTCACCGTCAACGCTGACGGCACGTACACCTTCGTAGGCAGGCGCAAGGAGGTCCTGCGCCGCCGCGGCGAGAACCTGTCGCCGCTCGAGGTCGAGGAGGTGCTCGACTCGCATCCCGCGGTGCTCGAGTCCGCGGTTGTCGGCGTCGCTTCCGACCTGACCGAAGAGGAGATCAAGGCGTTCGTCGTGCCAATACCCGGTGCCGAAATTGACGTGCGCGAACTGCGGGTCTATGCGGCCGAACGACTTTCGGCGTTCAAGGTGCCGAGGTTCTGGCAGCTGCTCGACGCGCTGCCGCGGACACCGACAGCGCGGATCGCCAAGCACCGGCTGCCGGCCGGCCATCAGCCGGGGGAGTACGACGCCGAGGCCGGCTAGCTGGCAGGAGCCTGCGCCACGCCGCGCAGATCGCGGGACTCCGCTCAGATCCAGTGGAAGAGGTTCAGGAACCGGTCGGCCAGGGCCTGGTCGCCACGGGTCGTGCCGGCCCTGATCCGGCCGAACGCGGTCAGCACCATACTGCCTGCGTCGAACTCGATCACCGCCGGCAGGTCATCGACGCTGCCCGGCTCGTAGCTCATGCCGTTCTCGTTCACTGTGACCCTGGTCGTCCCGGCGTTGTGGCCGGTCGTCACGTCGATGCCGATCGTAAGCGGGGTACGGTCGGCGTTCGGCTTGATCGTCGACTGCCAGATGATGAACATGAACGGGACCAGGAGGTCGGCCGCCTCGGATCCAAGTGCGTGCGCCTTGCCCTGGCCCTCGCGGATGTCCCAGGTGTGGACCCCGTAGTCCATCAGCTGGCCGGCCGCGTAGATGAAGGCGGGCACCGGGCCCATGTAGAAGTGCGGGACGATCATCGTCGTCCACTCTTCGGCGGTGAGCGGCGCGAGTATGGCCATCATCTGGTCGAGATCCTTGCGGACCCTCGCCATCATCTCCGGCTGCGACAGCTCCCGGAACGCACGGGCCGAGTCACCGGCGCGCTCGTGCATCCCGAGCAGGCCGTAGGCGTTCTCCGGCGTGGCGCCTGACTTGGCTATTTCGAAGGCCTTGAAATAACCCTCCATGGTGTCGACGAGGTGACCGATGACGTCCCTGACCTCCCAGCTCTCGCACGCCGTCTGGTCGTGCCAGGCATCGGGCTGCTCAGCCAGCGCGAACATCTGCTCGGCCTGCTCACGTACGACGCGAAGGATGGTGTCCTTCCCCTCGTAGGTCATCGCGTTCCATTCGCTCATACCGCCCACCTCATTCGTTGACAGCAGAAGAGACGCTGGATAAAGCGGCCCGGGTCGGACTGGCCGAACACGGCCGGCGCAGCCGGGCGGCGTATAGAACGAACCTCAGCGCAAACGACTGCGGGTGTCAATGGCTGGCGACGGCGATCCTCGCGAGAGCTTCGCCATAACGGACAGCGACAAGCTGCGCGACGGCCGGATGCCCGCCGAGCGGGGCCGAGCACGGCGCGCCCAGGGCCGCGCTGAGCGCCGCGAACTCCTCGGGATCGGTCTCGGGCCCGATCACGCATGGCGCGATCGCGAGATGAGTCGCGCCGGCTTCACGTAGCCGCTGGACCGCCGCATCGATGCTGGCCGGATCGCCGAGCGACGCTGGCGCGGCCGGGATCGCGAGCCTCGAGGCCAGCAGGACCGTGGTCACGCCCGCGTCGCCGATCGCCTGGGGCCCGCGGTCGGCCACGACGAGGATGCCAGTCGCTCCCGCGGTGATGTTGAGGCCACGAGCTCGGTTTGCCCTAGCCAGCCCGACCTCATAGAGCCGGTCGTGCAGGGCGCCGGCCAGCAGCGGATGCGGCCCGAGCGCCGCCGCGAGCATCACTGGTGCCCTGGCCGAGGCGATCGCCGCGGCGACCACCTGGTCGACGGCGGGGTGCGGGCCCGCGAGCAGCGGCACCACGACCGCGTGGGGCGCGTGATCGAGACGCCCGTTTGCCTGGCTGTGGCTCGGGTCCGGCGCAAGCGCTTCGGCCAGCGTCTCGGTAATCCCGTTGAGGTAGCCGATCTTGATGTCCACGCCAGGGCAGGATTCTGCCGCGGTCTCGGCGACGTGCCTGGCCAAGTCGGCCGCGCTTTCCCCGCGGCCGGGCACGGCGAGCACCAGCGCCGGGGCGTCGGAAGCGACGCTGATCCGGTGCAAGCTGCGATGGCGGCCCACCCGGCGGGGGCGGGCGCCCGAGTTGCGCCGGGGAAGGCTCGCTCCAGGTTCGTTGTCTGAGCCCCCGGGGGAGCGCCTGGGCAGGCCAGACTCCTGGCTGCTGCCGGATGCTGCGGGAAAGCGGCGTGGCAAGCCGGACTCCGGGCTGCTGCCGGATGCTGGGGTGAAGCGCCGGGGCAGCGGCGGGAACGGTGCCGCGTCCGGGCTCTGATCAGTCACGCTCATGTATCGTAATGCTCTGCCTCACCGCTGACCGTCGTTCTGTGATGTTCGCACCGAAAAGTCGGAAGTAATAGCGATTCACAAGTTCCCGAGTCAGCTATTCGAATTCCCGCTTCAGCCAGCGCCGAGCATGCTCCTGTACACCGAGATCAGGGCGGCTTTCTGCTGGTCGGACAGGCGAAGGTCAGCCTCGACAGCCTGCTCGACGGCCGGCGTGCCGGGGGCCGCGTGGCCCTCACCGTCGAGCCTGGTCTTCTCGGCCAGCTGACGCAGGGACAGATTGGCCAGCTTCCGTCGCCGGCGGATGAATTCGCCCAGCGCCTCCATCTGGGTGTCCCACTGTTCGGTCATGTCGTTCCTCGGGCCTGGGTCAGACAGGTGACAGGGCGTGGCCGACAGCCAGAGCCATCAGCCACGCCCGTCGTCAGCATCCGACTTACTTCGTGTCGGGGTTTGCCTTCCGCGGGGTCGCGCGCCGCGTCGAGCTCTTGGCCGGCCCTGACTTCCGGGCGGAACCGTCCTCGCGGCCCGGCTGCTCCTTCTGACCTGACCCGGCCTTGCGGCCTGACTCAGCCTTGCGGCCTGACTCAGCCTTGCGGCCTGACACAGCCTTGCGGGCTGACTGTGTCTTGCGGCCTGACTGTGCTTTGCGAGCAGGCTCGGCCGCGTGAGTCGCGGCAGGCCTGGCGGCCTTGGCATCGCCAGCCGGACTCGCGTTGGCCGCGGCGCCAGCGGCTGCGCCGTTCTGCGTCACCGCTGCGGCCCCTCGCGCGACCTTCTGGGTCGCCGCGGTGGCCTGCGCGAGAGCGGCGGCCGTCTGGTGGGCGAATGGCGTCGCTGCGGTCCGCAACTGGCCAGCGAACTGGCGCTGGGCGCCCGCAACCTGGCCAGCGAACTGCCGCTGGGCGCCCGCAACCTGGCGCTGGACAGATCGCATCTGACCGGCAAATTCATGCGCGCCGGCCCTCACGTCATCGGCGCTGGGCAGCCTGGCGATCAGCCCTGGTGCCCTTTCCCTGAGCTGGCTGAGCTGCTTCTCGCTGAGCTTGGCGAGCTGCTCGGCACTCGGTAGCTTGGCGATCAGGCCAGGTGCCTTCTCGCGGAGCTGGCTGAGCTGGCTGAGCTGCCTGTCCCTGAGCTGAGCCAACTGCTCGGCGCTCGGCAGCTTAACGATGTTGATCGCGGGCATGCTGGGAAGCTGCGGCCGGATCATCTGGGCGGTAGCCGTCACGTTCTTAACCGTGTTGGTCACCCTCTTCTGGCCCTTGCGGGCAGCGGCGAGGACCTGCTCCTGCAGCTCCTGCCCCTTGGCGCGGGTGTCGATCATCGGGATCCTCCTTCTAGGTTCGCAGCTAACTATAGTTTGCAATGACTATATATGTCAAGCGGTAGCAGGCCGGGAATTTGGACCTTGGATCCGTTGCGGGCATGTCACCGCCCGAATTGCCGCTCTTGTGGCGCCCACCGGATCCAAAGTTGGTGGTGGGGGAGCGCTTAGACCGAGCCTCGGGCCTTGACGAGGCCGGTCTCGTATGCGAACACGACGGCCTGAACCCGGTCCCGCAGGGCAAGCTTGGCCAGCACGCGCCCCACGTGCGTCTTGACGGTCGCCTCGGAGACGTACAGGCGCGCGCCGATCTCCGTGTTGCTCAGGCCCTGCGCGATCAGCGTCAGCACCTCGCGCTCCCGGCTAGTCAGCCCGGCCAGGTCCGGCGTTTCGTGGTCGGCGCCAGTCGGGAGCATCGGAGCGAAACGGTCGATCAGCCGCCGCGTAGTGGACGGCGCCACGACTGCGTCCCCCGAGTGGACGGCCCTGATGGCGAACAGTAGTTCCTCGGGCGGCACATCCTTCAGCAGGAAGCCGCTGGCGCCGGCCTTGAGCGCGGCGAATGCGTATTCGTCCAGGTCGAAGGTCGTCAGCATCAGCACCCGCGGCCGGTCGCCGGCCTTGCAGATCTGCCTGGTCGCCTCGATGCCGTCGAGCCTGGGCATCCGGACGTCCATCACCACGACATCGGCAGGCGTGGCACGGAGCAGGGCGACGGCCGCGAGCCCGTCACCAGCCTCGCCCACGACGTTCATGTCGGGCTGAGCATCGAGCACCATCCGGAATCCGGTGCGTACCAGCTCCTGGTCGTCTACCAAGAGGATCCGGATGCTCACGCGGCGCCTGCCCGCGCGGCAGCGATCGGCAGCCGCGAAGTAACGGTGAACCCGCCGCCAGGACGCGATTCGGCCAGGACGGACCCGCCGTACATGGCGGCGCGCTCGCGCATTCCGGTCAGGCCGTGGCCTGCGCCGTCGCTGGCAGCCGCGCCGCCGAGACCGTCGTCGGTAATGACGAGTTCGACCGCATCCGTGGTGTACCGCAGCAGCACGCTGGCCCGCGCCCACGGGCCTGCGTGCTTGCGGGTATTGGTGAGCGACTCCTGGATGATCCGGTAGGCGGCGAGCGCGGTGCCCTCGGGCAGCCGTAGCGGTTCTCCCTGGATTGTGCACGAGACCGGCAGGCCGGCCGCCCTGGCCTGATCGAGCAGGTCGTCAAGCTGGTCGATGCCTGGCACCGGAGCCAGCGATGCCGTTACCGCCGTCTGGTCCCGGCCCGGCACGCCCTCCAGCGCCGGGCGGTCAGAACCGGCCGCGTCCGGCAGTCCGGCTGGCCCGCCCGTCTGTGCCTCGTCGTTCTTGCGCAGCACGCCGAGCAGGGCACGCATCTCGGTCAGCGCCTGCCGCCCGGTTGCCGAGATCGCGGCCAGCGCCTGGCGGGTCCGGTCGGGATCAGACCCCAGCGCGTACGCTCCGCCATCCGCCTGCACGACCATGACGCTGACGTTGTGCGCGACCACATCGTGCAGTTCGCGGGCGATGCGGGCCCGCTCGGCTGCCGCGGCCATCCTGGCCTGAGCGTCTTTGTCCCGCTCCAGCCTGGCGGCCCGCTCCTCCAGGTTGGCGTAGTAGGCGCGCCGGTACCGCATCGAGTCGCCGAGCACCCATGCGATCAGCGAAGGCCCGGCGAACAGGGTCGCGCCCATCAGCAGCCAGTTCGGCAGGTGCGTCTGGATCACGTGCGCGTAGAGCCGTTCGAGTTCGGCCGCGGATCCGAGCAGGCAGATGCCGAGCCCGATGACCGAGAGCCGCCTGGTCGTGTACGCCGCCAGGGTGTAGAGCAGAACGAGGATGGTCAGGTCGGGCGGGGCCGGCCGGAGATCGAAAATGACCTGGAGCGCGCCGACCGCGATCACGACGGCAAAGGCGCCGACCGGGTGACTGCGCCGGAAGACGACCGGAATGGTTAGCGCCAGCGTGGCCGGGACCAGCAGGAACCTGTGCATCCCAATGGCGGTCGCCAGGCCGCCGAACGCCAGCGCGACCGCGAGCACGCCGTCGACCAGCCTTGGGTGACGGTGCAGCCATGCGTAGAGCGCGGGCACGCCACAAAGACTAACCGTGACCTCCGGTCGTGACGTCATCCCGCAGGCTGGACGATGTCCACCGAACGGATGACGCCTGACTGACGAGCCGGCCGGCGCGCGACGGACCCGGCGGACCTGACGATGTCGCCATGGCAGATACAGCAGCGGACCTGACGGCGGGCTGCGCCGTCCTGGTCCGCGGACTTCGCAAGCAGTACCGCGGCGTGACCGCGGTAGACGGCATCGACCTGGAGATCCACCGCGGCGAGGTCTTCGCGCTGCTCGGGCCCAACGGCGCAGGCAAGACCACGACCATCGAGATCCTCGAGGGCAACCGGCGCAGGGACGCGGGCGAGATCAAGGTGCTCGGCGTCGACCCCGCACGGGCTGGGAGGCGGTGGCGCGCGCGGATCGGCGTGGTGCCGCAGACCCAAGCCGAGGCTGGCGAGCTCACCGTGCGCGAGATGGTCGCCCACTTCAGTGCGTATTTCCCCGACCCCCGGGACCCGGACGAGGTGATCGAGGCCGTCGGCCTCAGCGAGCAGGCGCGAACCAGGCTGCGGCGGCTGTCCGGCGGGCAGCGGCGGCGCGTCGACGTCGCTGTCGGCATCGTCGGCCGGCCGGAACTGCTGTTCCTCGACGAGCCCACCACGGGATTCGACCCGCAGGCACGACGAACATTCTGGGAGCTGATCGCAAGCCTGGCCGCTGACGGCACGACCATCCTGCTGACCACGCACTACCTGGACGAAGCGGCGGCGCTGGCCGGGCGGCTGGCCGTGATCGCAGGCGGGCGCGTCGTGGCGGTGGGGACGCCGGCGGACCTGGGCAGGACGGATGCCGCGGCGACTGTGTGCTGGCAGACGAGGCACGGCCCGCGGTCGGTGCGGACAGCCACCCCGACGGATTGCGTGCTGAAACTCGCGCGCGAAGCCGCAGGCGAGATCCCCGGCCTGACCGTAACCCGGCCGTCCCTGGAAGACAGGTACCTCGAGCTCATCGGAACCAGCCAGAACGGAGCGCAGCGATGATCACCACCGAGCCCGGCCAGCCCGTCAGGACCAGCCGGACCGCCAGCGTGAGGCTCCCGTCGATCGTCCGGGTCAGCCTGGTTCGCGGAATCATCGAGATCAAGCAGTTCGCCAGGCAGCGCGAGTA